>Ga0164242_10003301_pt1 | contig 18448 bp, 13 predicted proteins | sample OricomgcompostMG_FD_108783 | JGI IMG/M metagenome (GOLD analysis project Ga0164242, IMG submission 108783) | Miracle-Growth compost microbial communities from Emeryville, California, USA - Original compost - Miracle growth compost (MG) ... | reverse complement strand
ATAATTTCAAAAGCCCGGTAGGTTCCACCTGAAAGCATGGGCAATGTAAAAGTGTTTAGTTCATCAATAAATTCGCTGTCGGCATATCCGGCAAGGTAGCCCGCGGTGGCTTTAACCGGCACAAAATGAATGAGGTTTCTATCAGCGTTCATCATTTTCATTTGCCTTCTTTTTGCCAGGTAGCTGCTTCCGGTAACTTCGCTAAGGTCTTTTAATAAAAGCTCGTCTAAAGTGACTTTGAAAATCTGGCTGAGTGATTCAAGGACATCTAATCTCGGGTCCGCTCTTTCTTCTTCATAAGCGCCCAAAAGAGAACGTTTTATTCTTAATTTGGTTGCAAATTCTTCCTGTGTCCAACCCCGAAGTTTACGTAAATATTTTAGGTTTTGGCCTGCTAATGACATGATAAACTAATTTATTTAGACCAAAAATACTAATTAAATTAGTTCTACCAAATATTTTTTTTAAATTATTGAAAGTTTAAACTCCAAAAAGCTTAATGATTTATATCCACTTTGCAACTATATTTAGTAACTCTTTCATTTGGAAAGGTTTTTCGATAAAATCATCTGCACCAGCATCTCGTGCGAGTTGCCCGATTCCCGGAGTAGCGGAAACTATAATGACAGGAATATTTTTAGTGTGAGTTTGACTTTTTAAAAATTTACAAACCTTCAAACCGTCCTGTCCGCTCAATTGACGGTCGAGGACAAAAAGATCTGGGCATGAATATTTATTTTCAAGAATGGACACCGCTTCTCCATGAACATCCACTTCATAACCGGCACGTTCAAATATCAACCTGAAAATATCCTGAACGCCTTCATCATCATCTGTAATTAGTATCTTTTTTTTCATATTGAACGCATTTACATAAGAAATACAAGGAATATGCCATCGTAGATTTTGCTTGTTAGTTCTTCATTTGGGATTTCCGCTTTTATATTTAACCTAATTAATAAGCTTTGTAGGCTTTATATGTTAATCACCTAAAAATGTTACTAAACAGTAAGGGGTAAGGTAAAAGAAAAACTAGAACCTTCATTTGGGGTGCTTTCTACCCAGATGCGGCCGTTTTGTTTTCTCACAATTTCTGTGGCGATAAATAATCCTAATCCTAATCCTGGAAAGGTGCTGGTTGTTTCGTCTGTTACCCTGAAAAACCGTTTAAATAATTTTTTCTGCATGTCTTTAGAAATACCAATTCCAAAATCCTTCACACAAACAGTGACTTCATTTTCATTTGCACTTGTGCTGACTATAATTTTATCAGCACCCGGCGAATATTTTATCGCATTGGATAACAGGTTTACAATTACCTGCAAGGTTCTTTCTTTATCAGCTTTTATAGGTTTTATTTGCTGCATTTCAGTGGTGATCTTGTGTCTTTTGGTAGTAATTTGCAGATCATGGATTGCCTCATTCACAAGATCATTAATATTAAATTCCTCAGGTTTTAAAATCAGTTGCCCTTCAGTAATCCGGGTTACATCCAGCAGGTCTTTTATAAGAGTGGTTAGTCGGTCAATCTGGTGATCCATTCTTAATAGTAGGTCGGCAGAAAAGGTATCATTCTTTTCTAATAAAGTATCCAGGAGTATTTGTGCATACCCTTTGATGCTGGTCACCGGTGTTTTCAATTCATGACTGGCGATACCGATAAATTCTTCCTTCTGCTTTTCTATTGCCCTTCTTTCAGTAATGTCACGGTAGTTTTTGATGATGCCATTAATACTGGAATTGTTTATCAGGTTTATACAGCCTACTTCCATTATTCTATAGGTCCCGTCTTTATGAAGCATACGGAATTCACCTTCAATGTACTTATACGGTTGGTCTATACATTTTTTAAATAATTGTTTTTCCAACTCCCTGTCCTCAGGATGAACAATACTTTTACTAAAAATATTTTCCCCAAGCCGCTCCTTTGCATTATACCCTAAAACTCTTTCAATCGATTCACTTTGATAAGTGATGGTTCCATCCAAATTAAAAACAGTGATAATATCAAATGAATTCTGCACAAGGGCTTTGAAGCGTTCTTCATTTTCAGTAATAAGTTGTTCTTTAAATTTCCTTTCGCTGATGTCAATGTTTACCCCGGACATTTCTACTGGTTTCCCGTCTTTATCGTAAGTAGTGTTGGCACGACTTAGAATCCAATGCAAGGACTTATCCGGCCAGTAAATCCTGAATTCTACAGACAACTCCTTTTGCTCAGAAACACTTTCTTCAATCGCTTTTTTTGTGGCAGGCACATCATCAGGATGAATGAATAACATCCAGTCATCAAGATTTCCTTTAAATGAATATTCTTTTAGCCCATATAAAGATTCCTGCACCTTGGTCCAGGTGATTTTATTCTTTTTAAAATCCCAAACATATGTGCCGACAGAGCCGGCAGCCAGCGCAAAGTTTAGCCTATTCCTTACTTTCAGCAACGCTTCTTCTATTTGTTTCTGGCTACTGATGTCCCGTTGGGTAGCCCAAACACTTACTAGTTTCTGGTTCTGAATAATTCCTACAATATTGTGAAGAAAATAAGTTGTTTGTTCATCTTTAGTAAACTTGGTAACCACCTGGCTAAGCCTATGGCCAGATTCAATAAACGCTTTTATCCATGTAGCCGTCTTTTCATTGTCCCATAAAAGCTGTTTCACCCTAACTCCATGCAATTGCTTGCAGTCTGAAAAACCATACATTCTTGCAATAATCTCATTGCACTCAGCTACATATCCATTTTCATAGATCGCTTTTGCTTGTTTTTTAACCGGATCCTTTATGGCTACCGGTTCGTCAAAATCGAAACGCCAGATACCTTCTGTTGTACGATTGATGAAAGATTGGCTTCGAGCTTTTGTGTCCTTTAAAGTCTGTAGTAGTTTTTTTTCTGAAGTAATTTTATTGATATAAATGCAATGTCCTGCATTAAAAGGATAAAACCTCAAATGGTACCAGTCTTCAGTTTTCACATCAAAAAAGTCAAATTCCTTCGCAGATGTTGGTTTACCCACCGAAAGTAGTTTTTCTTGTAAACCCGTTGACCCTTTATCCTCCAAAATCTCAAGTAGATCTTCACCCAAAAAATCTTTTTGCTTTCCAATAAACTGTTCGGCTTTCTTATTGGCATAAGTGATTTTCCAGTTAATATCTAACGTAATAAAAACATCACTAATATTATTCAAAACTTCCTCAACAGGAAAGGGAACGAAGCGCCTTCCATTTGTTTGAGAATCTTCTCCAATGTTCACTTGTTCCGCACCAGAATTTTTTTTAGAAGAATTCATGTTTGAGGGCTGTTTTATTAAAGAAAGATACGTTAATAAAAAATATCTTCTTATTTTTTTAATAAAATCGAAAATTATATAGAAAAATTACCCTAAAAAAATATTTTACAAAAAATTTCTATATTTTTTGGTTACAGCTTTTGAATAAAAAGTGAGTAGATGACACTGTAACAAAAATATCCGTAAATCTAACAAGGTAATGTAGAATTCAAAAACAAGTAGAATTGCCTCCAACCTTCGGGTTCAGGCTCAATAATTATTCTTATTCTAAGGTTAAGATGCCAGCTGCAAAATTTCTGATTTGGAAGGATAGCTTGAGCTGTTGCCATAAACAAACAGGCATGAACCGTCTTTGATGGTTTCGATAATCGGCTTTGTATATTTTTTAGGTAATGCCGGGCAGCCAAGGCTCCTACCGATATATCCAAGTGCTTTTATTGTTTTTTCACTCACATAATCCGCACAATGAATTACAATAGCACGACTTTCTGCGTTATCATTAATTCCTTTTTCTTCACCTTCGAGTTTGAGGGATAGTCCATGCTCGCCATTATAAGTTTGTTTAGTAATATAAAAACCGAGGCTACTCATATTACTTTCGGGGACATTAGAGAAATTCTCAGCATATTCTTTACCAGAATTACGTCCGTGAGCTACATAAGTATTAAAAAGAAGTTTAAGATTTTCCATATCGAATACAAACAAGCGTTTTTCAGTGGAGGGCATGCTGAAATCCACAATTGATAAAACATTATCATTATTTAACTTCCCTGTAGAACGTAAATAATTGTAACCTTTTATTCCTTCAATAAAGGCTTGTTTAGACAATCCCAAATCCTGAAGTTGTAAGCTATCATAAATTTGCAATCCGGCCATTTCAGCAGTAGAATTAACAGTTTTAGATGAGCTTACCAAGGTTTTCACAGGAGCATTTGCCGGCCTGAAGCGGGTAAAAACAAAAGTCATTGAAAGTAAAAAAATAAAAAGCAGTGGCAGAGATAAAAGGCGTTTCTTAAATGTGTTTTTCATTAGGTGTTTTATAGGTTTTTTCGTTAATAATCCTTGAAACTTCTTTATAAAGTTTCACATTTTGTTAGCGATACGGACTGAATTTAAAAAATGGATTTTAGGTTTTTAAATTGTATTGCAAAGATACAAAATCTTGCTTTTTTTTTGGTGCTTTAAGCTCATAAAACCCTTATTTTGTAATGGTTTTAACAGAAAAACCGATTTTTTTTTCAATCATTTATATAAACAGAAAAAAGTCAATTTTATTGTGTAAAGCCTCAAAAAAAGTTGAAATTTCCTCTCTTATAAACTGTTCACGACAGTTGTTATATTTGTGAGATTCAAAAATAAAAAACTGTATCATTACTAATTTAGCTTCCATATTAAGCACCCCGATTGAATACCTAAAAGGAGTTGGACCTTTTCGTGCTGACATCCTAAAAAAGGAAGCGGGTATTTTTACTTTCAATGACCTTTTACAATATTTTCCCTTCAGGCATATTGACCGGACCCAGATCACTGCAATCAGCAAAATCACTCCTGAATCGGATTATGTGCAGGTAAAAGGCAGGATCACTTCTGTAGAAACTTTGGGAGAAAAACGAGGCAGGCGACTGGTAGCAACATTATATGACGGCACAGGTGAATTAGAACTCGTTTGGTTTCAGGGAATCAGTTGGATAGAAAAAAACCTTCATGTAGGTGCGCCCTTTTTGGTTTTCGGCAAAGCAGGCTTTTTTATGAATTCGCCTCAAATTACTCATCCTGAAATGGAATTGCTTACCGAAGTCAATAAAAATGCGAAAAGCTTTTTAGAACCCATTTACCCAGGCACGGAAAAATTAAAAGCAAAAAATATGGGTGGAAGGCAAATGGGAACTTTGACCTTCACACTCTTGCAAATGCTTTCCGAAAAAGATATTCCGGAAAATATTCCTGCTACAATCATGGAAAAGTTTCGTTTGGTAAAAAGATTTGACGCTTATAAAAACATTCATTTTCCTGCTTCACAGCAGGGCTACGAGGAAGCTGTAAAAAGACTGAAATTTGAAGAACTTTTCCTTTCGCAGTTGCGAATGGGATTTTTAAGGTACAAAAGAAATCATTTTTCGAGAGGATTCATTTTTCCTAAAGTCGGTAATCTTTTCAATGATTTTTATAATCATCATCTTCCTTTTCAGTTAACAGGCGCTCAAAAAAGAGTGTTGAAAGAAATCCGAAAAGACCTGGGAAGCGGCAAGCAAATGAACCGGCTTTTACAAGGCGATGTGGGAAGTGGCAAAACAATGGTAGCCTTGCTCGCAATGTTAATTGCCGCTGACAATGATTTTCAAAGTTGCTTTATGGCTCCCACAGAAATTTTGGCCCGCCAGCATTTTGAAAGCCTCAAAAATTTGTTGAATGAGCTTCCCGTAAAAATTGCCATTTTAACCGGCTCAAGTACGGCAAAAGAGAAACGGGAAGTTTTAAAAGCAACCAAAGAGGGAGAAATTACGATATTAACTGGAACACATGCATTAATAGAAGATGCAGTTCAGTTTAAAAATCTTGGCCTGGCTATCGTCGATGAACAGCATCGTTTTGGCGTAGCACAAAGAGCGAAACTTTGGGATAAAAACGAAATGAATCCGCACATCCTTGTAATGACCGCCACACCAATACCGCGTACGCTTGCATTGACAGCTTATGGTGATTTGGATTATAGTATAATGGATGAAATGCCACCCGGAAGAATTCCAATCGTGACGGTTCACAGGATGGAATATTTGCGGCCACAGGTAATGAATTTCATCAAAACTGAAATAAAGCGGGGCCGTCAGGTTTATATCATTTACCCGTTGATTGAAGAGTCTTCAAAACTCGATTTTGAAGATCTGATGCGTGGTTACGAAGAGGTAAAAGCGTATTTTCCTGAACCGCAATATTACATCAGTATGGTGCATGGCCGGCAAAAATCAGTAGAAAAGCAAACGAATATGAATCGGTTTGTAAAGGGCGAAACGCAGATCATGGTTTCTACGACTGTAATTGAAGTTGGCGTGAACGTGCCAAACGCAAGTGTGATGGTGATAGAAAGCGCAGAAAAGTTTGGACTTCCTCAATTGCACCAGCTTCGCGGAAGAGTCGGAAGAGGCAGCGAAAAAAGCTATTGTATTCTTTCCACGAAAGTAAAATTATCCACAGATGCAAAACAGCGTTTGAAAATCATGTGCGAAACAAACGATGGCTTTAAAATTGCAGAGAAAGATTTAGAGATTCGCGGCCCGGGCGATATTGAAGGAACACGTCAGAGCGGCTTGTTGAATTTTAAATTAGCCAATATCATTGAAGACAAAAAAATTTTGGAAGCCGCAAGATTTACTTCCGAAAAAATCATATCCGAAGATCCTGTATTATCCTTGCCCGAAAACCAGTGCCTGAAAACATTTTTGGAAAGTGAAAAAGGAAAAACTGCCTGGAGTAAAATCTCATAACTCCTTTTTTTATAAAGCGTTATGTTAATAAGCTATTAAAACAAAATCAAAAATTTATTTTCAAAACACTTCTTGCAATTGTTTCGTAAATTTATTTTTTCATTTTGCTTCCCGGATTTTTATTATTTTTTAGAAACCTTTTTTCATTTTGAGATAAAACGATTTTCCTTGAAAAACTTCAGAAAATATTATCCTTACTTTTTTTTAATAATAGCTACAATTTTTGTTGGCCAGGGTTTGTGGGCGCAGGTGCAGTTTATTGAGAATAAAGGCCAATGGGACCAAAAGGTAAAATTCATGAGCAGTGCAGGAAATGGTTCATTCTATTTAACTGATAATGGATTTACTATTACTCAATATAATGCCGACGACCTGGAAGATCTTCAGGTAAAACGCCATGAGCCTACTTCAAAAAATCAGCCGCCATCCAGGGATTTAACCAATACAAAGATCCGCACTGATGCTTATTCAGTGGAATTTGTAAATGGAAAGGCGCAACAGCTGATTCCTGATAAACCCTTGCCTTCAGTAAATAATTATTTCATCGGAAACGATAAAAGCAAATGGGCGTCTAATTGCAAAATTTATCTTGGGGTAACTTATAAAAATGTTTTTCCGGGAATAGATATACGTTATTATGCTGATCCGGCCGGAAATTTAAAATACGACTTCATCGTTCAGCCTGGCGCTAACATTGATAACATCGCTATGCGATATACAGGAGCAAAAAAACTTTCAATTAAAAACCGTGAACTGAATATAGAGACCTCCCTGGGCGTTAGCAAAGAACTAAAACCGTATACTTATCAATTTGTTGACAATCAGAAGCAGGAATTGGATTGCCGCTACATTATTAAAGATAACGTGGTAAAATTCAAAGTAAAAGATTATTCACGTGACAAACCACTCATTATTGATCCAAGAATGGTTTTCTTCAGTTATTCAGGGAGTACTGCCGATAACTGGGGATTTACAGCTACTTATGGTGCTGATGGTTCCTTTTATGGAGGTGGTATTGTATGGGACAACGGTTTCCCCGTTTCCAAAAATGCCTACCAGAAGGGTTTCCAGGGAAACTTTGATATTTCTATTATCAAACTTTCTCCTGATGGACGAAACAGGATTTATGCAACCTATCTTGGTGGCAGTAATGCCGATCAGCCTCATAGTTTAATTGAAGATACTCAGGGTAACCTGGTAATCGCAGGCAGGTCAAATTCCAGTGATTATCCTACAACCAATACGCTAGGTCCACTCGGTGGTTTTGATATTGTAGTTACAAAATTAAATGCTGACGGTAGTAACATAATCGGCTCAATGAAGATTGGTGGTACAAATGATGACGGAGTGAATATTGCAACTGATGAAAGCAATCAACTTGAATCCTTGAAAAGAAATTATGGCGACGATGCCCGTAGTGAAGTCTTGCTTGATGGAGCAAATAATATTTATGTTGCTTCCTGTACTCAATCCGGGGGAGATGCTACAACTGCTTTTCCCACTACTTCCGGTGCTTTTCAAAAGACTCACGGCGGCAAACAGGATGCAGTTGTTTTAAAATTGAATCCTGATTGTAACAGTGTTCTTTTCAGTACAATTCTTGGGGGAAAGGGAGACGATGCCGCCTACGTTTTAACAATTGGAAATAACAATAATATTTATGTCGCAGGAGGTACTGCAAGCCCTGACTTTTTTAAAAATATTCCCACATCCGGAGTTATAAAGCCGACAAGTGCTGCTTTAGGTTCTGGCGATGATCCGTGCGATGGCTTTATTGTTGAATTAAATAATTCAGGGACTTCGGCTATTCGTGGCACATTTATAGGAACAGATAAGGCGGATCAATTGTATGGAATTGAAACGGATAAAGCGGGATTAATTTATGTAATGGGAACCTCTGAAGGGAACATGAAGCCAATTAATGTAAAATATTTTAATGCCGGCTCAAAACAATTTATCACCAAATTGCAACCTGATCTTTCCGCAATTATTTATCAAACTATTTTTGGTTCAACAGCAGCTTTTGCTCCTAACATCTCCCCTACAGCTTTCCTTGTGGATCGCTGTGAAAACGTGTATGTTTCAGGATGGGGTGGCAAACCTAATGCCTCTTTTTCTGGTGGAAATACAAAAGGAATGCCTGTAACACCAGACGCAATTAAACCACAAACAGACGCATCAGGAAGTGATTTTTATTTTATTGTAATAAAAAAAGACGCCGATTCACTTTTGTACGGTACCTTCTTTGGCCAGCAGGACCCAATAGGGCAAACAAAACCTGTGACCTTCGGAGATCATGTAGACGGAGGAACCAGCAGGTTTGATCGCAACGGAGTAATTTACCAGGCAATTTGTGCAAACTGTTTTAAAACAGTTCCTTTTCCAGGCACACCGGGTGCATGGTCAACTTCCAACCAATCTTTGGGTTTAAAAAATGGCGCGTGCAACCTTGGAATGCTCAAAATAGAAATGGATTTTACGGGCGTTCGTTCTGCACTTCATACTTCTATTGACGGCGTTGCAAATGACACTTCTGGTTGTGTTCCTTTATTAGTTGATTTTACTGATACACTAAAAAAGGGGAAACGTTATTATTGGTATTTCGGTGATGGAACCGGTGATACTACTACAGACCCTGCCAGCTCTCATGTATATAATAAAATCGGAACGTATAAAGTAATGTTAGTTACAATTGATAGCACTACTTGTAATATCGCAGATACTTCTTACAAACACATTCGGGTGGGTGATAATAAGGCAGACCTTGATTTTCTTTTTCAAAAGCTTCAGCCTTGCACCAATTTGAGTTATGAGTTCACCAATATTACCACAGCAACGCGTGGCACCTTTGCACCTGGAATTTTTACGTGGGACTTCGGCGATAATACGCCTCTTGTCATCCAGGACGAAAATCCATTTAACCATACATATGCAGGCGCCGGAACGTATAAAGTGACGCTTACATTAAATGATACAACTTATTGTAATTCGCCCGTTGATACCGTCAAAACGCTGAGGCTTTCACCGGAGGTAAAAGCAATTTTTGCTACTCCGGCAAATGGTTGTGTTCCATACACTGCAGTCTTCACTAATAATTCTTTGGGTGGCCTTAATTTCCTCTGGGATTTTGGTGATGGACAAACTTCCACTGAAGATAACCCAACGCATCTTTATCCAAATGTGGGAACTTATAAGGTAAAATTAACCGCATATGATTCAACTTCTTGCAATAAGGTGGATGACACAACTTTCACTATTAATGTTAGCCCGATTCCAACAGCCTCCTTTGGTTATAATCCAACCGAGCCGAAAGAAAACACTTTTACCAATTTTGTAAATCAATCAACCGGTGCAACTCATTATATCTGGAATTTTGGTGATGGAGATACTTCCAACCTTGTAAATCCATCGCATATTTTTGATGTAACTGCTACTTTCAATGTTTGCCTTAATGCTGCAAATGATGTGGGTTGTAGCGATGATACATGTATTGAAGTCCGTTCATTGATTAAGCCTTTGGTAGATGTTCCTTCCGCATTTACGCCAGGAAAAAATGGAGCAAACAGTACAATTAAAGTAGTTGGATTTGGAATAAAAGATCTGGATTGGAATATTTATAATCGTTGGGGACAAAAAGTTTACGAAAGCAATAATTTAAAAAGTTCATGGGATGGAACTTATAACGGTAAGTTGCAACCAATGGATGTGTATACTTATACTTTGAAAGTAACTTTTTCAAATGGTCAAAAAGTAACAAAAACAGGAGATATTACTTTATTACGATAGCTGTATGCGAAAGAATTTGAACATAATGATCTTATTTCTTTCTTCCATTCTTGGAATACAGCAAGGGTTTGCACAGGATTTACATTTTTCGCAGTTTTTTAATAATCCTTTGCTCACCAATCCGGCCAACACTGGCTTTATTCCTGATGCAGATTATCGGATTGGCGCGTCTTACCGCAATCAATATTCGAATATTATGTCCGTCCCCTACAAAACGATGAGTATTTATGGAGATGCGCAGGTCTTCAGGGATAGAATTGAAACCGGATGGATGGGTCTCGGCGGGGTAATTCTACGAGATGTAGCAGGAAGCGGCAGTCTTACTTCTACTAAAATTTATGGTTCCATCGCTTATCATCAAATGCTTGGATTGAGCAGTCTTGTCACAGCAGGTTTTAATGTCGGCTGGGCAAACAAAAGAATTGATCAAAGTAAATTGACCTTTCCTGATCAGTTTGATGGTAAATTTTTTGATAATACACTTCCAACTTCTGTACAATTACTCAATAATAGCGTTAGTTATTTTGACATGCAGGTAGGAATGAATTACGCCTACTTCCCAACTGAAGATATTTACATCAATGCTGGTTATTCGATTCACCATGTGAACCGGCCCAAAGAAACTTTTTTTGATGAGACAGAATCAAGCAGAATTGATATGAGGCAAATCGGATTTATAAACGCCATTTTGAAAATGAGTGACAAAGTAATTATTAATCCGGCTGCTTATTATACGAGGATGGCAAAAGCAAGTGAACTGGTTGTTGGAATGAGTGGTGCGTATAATCTTTCTGGTGATGGTAACAAACAACTAACTGCAGGATTATTTTACCGGTATCATGATGCCGTAATACCAATGGTTGGTTTACAGATTAATAATATAAAATTTACTTTCAGTTATGATGTAACCACATCTTCTCTCAGCAATTTCAACCACGCTTTTGGTGCCGATGAATTTAATCTTTTGGACAAAGGATTTTATAATACATTCAATGGAAACAAACAACAAACTCTTTGTCCCGTTTTTTAATCAATACCTTGAGATTGAAAATATTTGCTCTCAAACCTTCATCTTTGCATAAATTTTAAAGAATTTGAAAAACTCAAAATAACTATGGGCAAAAAAATTGCCATTATTGGTGGCGGAAATTTAGGGACAGCAATTGCTGAAGGATTATTAAAGAGTAAGTTTTGCAAGGCTTCTGAAATCATCATTACCAAAAGAAGAATTGAAACGCTGGAAAAATTAAAAGAGAAAGGAGTAAAAATTACCACTGATAATTCCGAAGCAGTACGAAACAGTGATTTGGTCATTCTCGCTGTGAAGCCGTACCAGGTAAGCGATGTATTGAATAGCTTTAAAGATGAAATTTCTCCAAAACACATCCTTGTTTCTGTTGTAACGGGTGTGTTGATTTCTGATTTGCAGGAAATGGTTCAAAAAAAGATTCCTGTTTTCCGGGCAATGCCCAACACGGCTATTTCCATCCAGGAAAGTATGACTTGCATCAGTTTTACAAATGCTAAGGAAGCAGAAATTGAATTAGTAGAAAAAATATTTTCCACGTTGGGAAAAGTAGTTGTGATTGATGAAAAATTAATGGAAGCCGCTACCATCCTTGGTGCGTGTGGTACAGCTTACGCAATGCGTTTCATTCGTGCAAGCATCCAGGGCGGTATCGAAATTGGATTTGATGTAGCTACTGCCAATTTGATCGTAGAACAAACTGTAAAAGGGGCAGCAGAATTATTATTGCAAAAAGGAACACATCCTGAACAAGAGATAGATAAAGTAACTACGCCAAAAGGATGTACCATTGCAGGCTTAAACGAAATGGAACACCAGGGTTTCAGTTCATCTCTCATCAAAGGAATTTCTGTGAGTTATAAGAAAATCGCCAAAAGCTAAAAATCTTTGTTAATAAAACAACTAGCTTGAATCAACAAGCCCAAAGAAAATGAATGGATAAAAATTTGTTTATTCTCATAGCAAATTTCCATTTTTAAAATCCGGATTATGAAAAAGATAAAAATATTCTTACAAAAAGCTTCACTTCTGTTTTGCTTTTTAATTGGTACAATTTTATTTGTCCAGGCAAAAGAAAAAACAAGTTCCTTGAAGAATGGATTTTGGCGCGCAACAATCATGAGGCCTGACGGCCAAGAAATTGTGTTTAATTTCCAAAGCAAAGACAGTGCAGGCAAAAAAATTCTTTATGTCATAAATGGTAAAGAACATTTATTGGTTGACAGTGTTGAAATCACCGCTGATTCTGTATTTATCCAAATGCCTTTTTTTGAATCTGCTTTTAAAGCTAAGATTACAGCAGAAGGAAACCTTCAGGGTACCTGGATAAAAAAATACGGTAAGAGAATTCAAATTCTACCTTTCCAGGCAACTTACAATGAGAAAGAAAGATTTAAAATCACTGCGCCTCCGGTTGCAAATATTTCCGGAAAATGGGTTACTGAATTTACAGAAAATAATAAATCAGATACAATCATTGCAGAATTCAAACAAGTTGGATCAAATCTGTCAGGAACCTTCCTCGATCCTACGGGCGATTTTCGTTTCCTTGCTGGCGTAGTGAGTGGAGATAGTTTAAAATTATCCACTTTCGATGGTGCACATGCTTATTTATTCACAGCAAAGATTGATAATAATAAAAAGATTTCCGGAGGAAAATTCTATGCAGGTGCTACAAGTATTACCCAATGGAGTGCTCAAAAAAATGAAGAAGCTAAGGTTGCTGATGGTTTTGGTAAAACAAACATAAAACCTGGTGCAGGGAAACTTAATTTCACTTTCCCAAACAGTAAAGATGGAAGTGAAGTTTCTATTAATGATAATAAATTCAAAGGGAAAGTCATAGTAATTCAGATCCTTGGTTCCTGGTGCCCAAATTGTATGGATGAAACCAAATTTTTGAGTGATTTTTACGACAAAAATCATCAACGAGGTGTGGAAGTTATCGGACTGGCTTATGAAAGAACAACTAACTTTAAAGAATCACAACATGAATTGCAGCCATTCATAAAAAGATTTAATGTACAATACCCAATTTTAATAACCGGCGTTACAGTTTCAGATTCTTTACGTGCAGAAAAAACGTTACCACAATTGGAGAATATTAATGCCTTTCCTACCACAATTTTCGTAGACAAAAAAGGAAATATCAGGAAGATCGACAGTGGTTTTGCAGGGCCTGCAACAGGAAAATATTATACTGAATTTAAAAATAAATTCAACCAGATTATTAATGAATTGCTTGAAGAAAAGTAATTTGAATTAAAGATTATTTTCCTGGTTTAAATTATTGTAGCAAATTATATGCTTTAATAAAAGAAATTATTTTATCTGTAGCACCTGCGTTTTTATAAACATAATCTTTAGCTGCCTTACTTCTTAATACTAATTCCTGGTTGTCATTCAATAACTGATTGATTGTCTTCTCCAGGGAAATTGCATTATCAATACTTATGGCACCTCCAGAATCAATCATCTCCTGGGCTTCAAAATTTTTATCATATTCAGGCCCGAAGATTACCGGTTTTCCGTACACTGCAGCCTCTAAAATATTATGAAGTCCATCATCTCCAAAACCGCCGCCAACATATGTTACAGTTGCATAATAATACAACCTGGAAAGCATTCCAATGTTATCAATAATGAGGCAATTAGGGTGCAGCTCATCACTCTTCAGTTGCTTATTCTCAATCCATTCTGAATAAAAAATACTTCCTGTAAATTCTTTCTTTACATCAGCAAGATTTTCGGTGTCAATTTCATGTGGTGCGATAACAAATTTTACTTGAGGATGTTGTTTTATGAAATGAGTCCACTCTGTTTCATCTTCTTCCCATGTACTTCCGGCAACAATTACTTTATCGCTTCCACAAAAAGCAGCAATGCCTGGAATCTCTTTAAAATTTTGAGCAATGTTAATCACCCGATCACATCTTGTATCTCCTGAAACTGAAATCTTTTCTTCTTCAATTATTTTTTGTAACTGCTCCTTTGACCCTTCATTTTGTAAAAAAAAGTGAGTAAAGCAGTGCAACATATTTCTATAAAAACCTCCATACCCTTTAAAGAAAATTTGGTTGTTTCTATAAACTCCTGAAATCATGAGTAAAGGAATTTTTCGTTCTTTTATTTCCATTAAATAAAAATACCAGTATTCGTATTTTACCCATAGAACCAACTCAGGATTTATAATATCCAACCATCTTTTTGCATTGGTTTTTGAATCCATCGGCAGGTAAAAAACATTTTTAAAGTCTTTATTCTTTTTTACAATTTCAAAACCAGATGGTGAAAAAAAACTGATGATAATATTTGCATCTTTAAATTCCTCATTTATTTTTTGTAAGACAGGTCTGCCTTGTTCAAACTCACCAAGGCTGGCGCAATGCATCCAGATTATTTTTTTATGAGCGGAAATTTCTGACAGCTTTTGTAATTTTTCAAAAACATTTTTCCTTCCTGAAATCCAAAGTTTTGCTTTTTTATTCCAAAAAGAAACAAAATGAATTCCGGCTTTATAAACAATTAAAAAGAGATGATAGAAAATAATCAAGAAGGTAATTTTGGTTACAAATCTAAAGGGTAATTTTTTAAAAAACTGAATTTGAAAATGCAATTAAAATTGTTTGATCTTATATTATTTAAGCTCTTCTTAAAATGATTCCTGCAATCAATTTATAATGCCAGTTATTCCATGGAATACTTACTGAAACACATAACAGCGCTTCTTTGTAAGCATTGATAAAGTTCCGGTTTACCTTGTATTTGTGAAGAAAGACAGGATCAGTAATTGAAAAATCATACTCATTTTGATGATAGCAAAATAACATTCTCAGCTGGGGTTTTTTAGAACGATCATCAAAAGTTTTTGAGACAATTTGAAATTCATTCGTCTTAATAAACATCAGCGAATAAGAAAGACTTTCCACAAATTCTTCTGACATAGCTTTTCCCCTGCTGTTAAAAATAAGTTTTCTGTTATCGAGAAGTGAATTCAGATTTTCGCTATTAAACCGATCAACAACTTTTATTGAATTTTCAGAAAAATAAATGTTTTCCGATTGATAATTTTTTTCATCAGGAGAATCTGTTGTTTCAATTTCAATAATGTCCAGAAGATTTAATTGCGCCACCAAATCGGTAGGAATCTCCTTATATAAAGTATCACAAATTGGCCGTATCCATTTTGGACTTCCGTTTTTTGTTTTTGGATTATTATTATTATCAAGTTCAATTCCGGCTACACATCTTCCCCCTTCCTTGTAGGAGTTTGCTAAACATACAAAACGTGTTGGCATAAGATTTTATTTTATTAAATGAATAATCTCAATGTCGTTCTTTACATGTTGCAAATATTCTGCAAGCAGGCGTCTGTGGCACTTTTCAGGAGTATGCTCACTGCAGAGGAAGCAATTTTCATGTAATTTTTCTATGTTTGTTTTAGAAGCAATTTTTCTTGAATCCAATAAATTTAAATATTCAATTTCGTATTCTTCCCAGTTAATTTTTTTATCGCGATATTTTTTTAATAATTCTTTCGTAGGTGCAAAATCCCGGTTATGTTCATAAGACATATTTCCAATTTCTTTTGCAAAAAATTCCAAATCCGGAAACTTTGCAAATGCTGCTAATTGAGAAACATTATTAATCCTTGTGTCCACAATTTTCTGAACTTTCGCATTTCTTAAAAGAGTAAAAAATTGTTCAGCTGCCTTGCCCGTAAAACCTACGGTGTATAACTTTATCATAATTCTTCAGCTTTGGTTTTTGAATAGGGTGAAAAGGCAATTTCTTTATTTCGTAACCTGTAGGCAACTCTCAACTGATCTTCGACAGAAACATTTGGTTCAAACATATCCGGTTTCGGAATTTTTTTATCATATTTTTTTAAAAGTAGTTTTTCAAGTTCCTCATTGCTTTTTAATGTTTTGTCTTTGAGAATATGTTTCACACCAAAGCCATCTTTTTCCAAAGCAATTGATATCATTGAAAACCGATGGCAATCAAACGGCTCGGCTTCTGAGCACATCAATGCAACGGTAAATCCTTTATTAATCGCAAACCACAATCGTTCAACGCCATTTTTAAAGTTTCCCGATTTTCGGATTTTTTCAAAATCAACCTTACCTTCTTCATCCAATAAATCCGGGTCTGAATGTCTTGCTCCAAATTCATCTGCAAAATGCTGGTAAGTAATTCCGTTTTTTTTCAGATAATTAGATAGTGGTTCTTTATTGAATTGAGGATTATAAGTGCTTGCAGCCAAACTTCTGACATCAACCACATAATTAATTGAATATTCTTTTAGAAGTTCAACAAAATAATCAATCTGGTGAGTGGAATGCCCGATGGTATATACTATTGGATTGTGCATGGCTATTGCAATATAAGGAATTTTAAAAAACCGTCATATTGTATTTATTTTAAAATATAAATTATAATCTGTTAAACGTTGCTCATTATTTATCATTTCCTATATTCCATTTCTTACTTCAATCCCTATCTTTGCAGCCTTCAAAAAAAATATACATGAAAGCTATACATATGGTTGATTTGAAGCAGCAATACTTCAACATTAAAAGTGAAGTAGATGCTGCAATTGCTGAAGTTTTAGATAGCACCGTTTTTATCGGCGGACCACAGGTGGCTGATTTCTCAAAAAGCCTCGCTGAATACCTGGATATAAAACATGTAATCCCCTGCGCTAACGGAACCGATGCATTACAAATTGCGATGATGGCACTTGATCTTAAACCCGGGGATGAAGTGATTACTCCTTCCTTTACTTATGTCGCCACTACTGAAGTAATTGCTTTATTGAAATTAAAACCTGTTTTCGTAGAAGTAGATCCTCACACCTTTTGTGTTGATCCTGAGGCAATCCGTAAAGCGATTACACCGAAAACAAAAGCAATTGTACCGGTTCATTTATACGGTCATTCCTGCGAAATGGAAGAAATAATGGCGATTGCAAATGAGCATAATCTCTTTGTAATTGAAGATAACGCACAGGCAATTGGAGCAGATTATACCTTCAGAGATGACACAACCAAAAAGACCGGAACGATCGGAACGATTGGTTGTACTTCATTTTTCCCAAGCAAAAACCTTGGATGTTATGGTGATGGGGGAGCAGTTTTCACGAACGATGATGCGCTTGCAGAAAAATTAAAAATGATTGCAAACCATGGCCAGAAAACAAGATATTATCATGAAATGGTTGGCTGCAATTCACGGCTTGATGCGTTGCAGGCTGCAATATTAAACATCAAATTACCGTTATTAGATAGTTATATTCATGCAAGAATAAAAGTGGCTGATTTTTATGATAATGCATTTGCAGAAAATCAAAAAATCACTACCCCCTTTCGCGCAGATTATTGCAAACATGTTTTTCATCAATACACCCTTATTCTTGAAAATGGAGATAATTCGGAAACCTTTAGAAATGAACTTGTAGCTTTTTTAGCAGAAAATAATATTCCTTCAATGATCTACTATCCGGTACCTGCGCATAAACAAAAAATGTTCGCTTCCTTTGGCGGTGCAGATTATCATTTGGAAAAAACTGACTGGCTTACCCACCGAGTAATTTCATTGCCAATACACACGGAAATGGATGAAGAGCAACTAACTTTTATCACTCAAAAAGTATTGGAATTCGTAAATAAATAAAAATGAATATTGCAGTTATAGGAACAGGTTATGTAGGATTAGTAACCGGAACATGTTTTGCAGAAACCGGTAATTTGGTTACCTGCGTTGACATTGATGAAGAAAAAGTAAAAAAACTATCCTCCGGAAAAATTACCATTTTTGAACCGGGCCTTGAAAAGCTTTTTGAAAGAAACGGAAAAGAAGGCCGT
>Ga0164242_10003299_pt1 | contig 18448 bp, 25 predicted proteins | sample OricomgcompostMG_FD_108783 | JGI IMG/M metagenome (GOLD analysis project Ga0164242, IMG submission 108783) | Miracle-Growth compost microbial communities from Emeryville, California, USA - Original compost - Miracle growth compost (MG) ... | reverse complement strand
GTGGATGAAGTCTGACGTGCACGACGAGTCGCAGACTGATCCCATGTTCATCACGATCCCGAACCATCGGGCGACGCTGACGGACGGCCAGAGTGAGGCGCGTCGTCGTTATCGCCGCAACTACGAGGCGCGCAAGAAGGCGAGGAACGCAGCATGACACACGCCTACAAGCGCAGCGAGAAGCACGCGCACCCAATTCTGCGCCTTGGCAATGGTGAGGTCGGCGTACCGACAAAGCTCACGCGCACCAAGTTCACTCCCGAAGATGACGCAATGATCGTCGACATGAAGAGCCGTGGACTCGCCTGGACGGAAATGAGCCGGATGATGTTCCGCAAGACAGGTGTCTACCGGCCAGCGTCGTCGATCATGATGCACTACAGGAAGTTCATCGCGAAGGAAGAATCATGACTGCAAAAACCGCGCCGGGAACAGTGATCACCGTCAACTATGGTGCTATCCACTACGACGACATTCAGGTGCTCAATGGTGGCGTGCTGCTGTGCACAGAGGGACTTGTCACTCGCGTGCTCTGGTCGCCGTCCGAATGGCTGAAGGTAGAACTATGAGCCGTGGTGGACTGATCAAGACCATCGAAAAGATGTTGTTCTCTGGTCGCTCGTACACAATCCCATACCTGATGGAGAAGACAGGAGCATCACGAACCGGCGTGATCTATGCGCTGAAGACTCTAGAGGCAAACCGAATCCCATATACCTTTCCAGCCAAATACACCTTCAGCAACGTCGAGAGCGTCGAAGCGGACATACCGCCGACCGAACTCGATATCGCGGTATGGGTGTATGACAATCAGGTCATCGCGAAGCTGTCGGATGACCGGCTTGCCACTGAGATCGCACGGGCAGAAGAGAATCTGCGCATGGCGAGGGCTCTGCAAGAGTTCCGCGCTGAGCGCGCTGACTGGGCAGACTACTTGGAAGACATCCGCAAGAAAGATGTCGAGAAACAGTATCCGAGTGTGTAAACTCCAAAGCAAAAACGAAACTACCGAAGGACAAGACAATGAGTGAGACGAAGCTCGTCATCGACGAGAACCTGTTCAAGCAGTACGACACGCTGAAGAAGAAGCGCGACGACCTAGATGCCGAGATCAAGCGACTCGGTGACGCAATCAAGACCACAGTGCCGCCTGGCAAGTATGAGGCCGGTGTCTGGGATGTCGAGATTCGGCAGAGTCGCGGAAGCCTCAAGACCGACCTGTTCGAGCGTGATTTCCCCTACGACCAGAACAAGGATCTGTATGCTCCGAAGCCGAGCATCGAGGCGATTCTGCGCGAGGTCGAAGAACCGCTGGACTACTTCGGCACCACGACCTCGTTGTACCTCAAGAAGTCGCGACGCAAGCCGCGCAAGAGCGAGGACTGATGGCTGTTTCAGTTGGCCCAGCCAAGTACGACAAGGCCCACAAAGACGTTGCTGTCTCGTTCAAGCACGGCAACATGACGAACGTCGAAGAACTCACGCACGCCGAGGCTACTGAACTGTGCGGACGACTCGCAGCCTATCTGGTAGAGAACGGCGCGCTTCCGCTCGCCACTGAGGATGAGGACTAATGCCTGAAGAGTTAGCACTGTGCCTGGTCGCGGCAGTCGCCGCGGCACTGAGCTTCGCGATCACGGCCACGGCTCTGTTCAGAAAGATCGACGATCTGAAGCGAGACCTGGATCGCGAGCATCTTGAACGGCTGAGCGACGTGAACGACGCGATCATGCATCTGTTCCCCGGATGGATTCAGAGCGAGTACATTCGCGAAGCGCCAGACCTGATCCCAAGTCAGTACGCCATCGCCGTGCTGCTCGAAGCGGCCAAGGCCAAGCGAGCCAAGATGCACGTCGAAGACATGGAGAACGTCTACTCGCGCTTCGAGGAACGTTTCCCCGGCGCGGGCGACATCCGCTAATGGGCGAATACGCTGACGAGCGCGTGGCTTACTACTCCGACCCGGCTGGGCCAGAGCGCGCGTTCCGACGCTACGTTCGCGAGCGAGCGATGTACGAACTGCTCGACCTTCAGTCGATGGTCGAGGCAATTTTCAAGTGGAGGAACTGTGACGGTCGCTGAAGTCGATCTGGAAGCCGATTACCGTGCATACGGCGCTCGGTTCTACTGGTCGACGCAGGCGCTGAGCCATCAGTGGACGGGCGCGATGTTCGGCGCTGAAGCTGGTCGCTGGATCTGTGGCGACGAGATGGGGCTCGGCAAGACCTTCACGAGCATCGCGTGGCTGGACTTGGTGATGGCGAAGAAAGTCATCGTCGTCACCGAGTCTGGCGTCGTGGAGCAGTTCGCTGGCGAGATCGAGCGATGGGCTCCGCATCGCACCGTATTCGTGCTGGGCAAGCGCACACCGCAGGTCCGTATGGAACTGATGATGCAGGCGTGGAAACTCGACGAGGCCGTGCTGGTCGTCAACTACGAGGTGTGGCGCAAGGACAAGGCGCTGCTCGAAGCGATGGTTCGCTGGCAGGCCGACACTGTGATCGTGGACGAGGCGCACAATATCAAGAACACGACGACCTCGAACTACAGCTACATCGAGGCGCTGGTCGAACTCGACAACATCTGCCCGAACTGCGGGCGTGCGATGTTCGGCTTCATGCTCCCGAAGAAGCCCGACGAGAAGCGGCGCAAAGAGCGCGTCTGCGCGTGCGGCTGGCGGCGGTCGCACGGATGGGGCGACGGCCTGCCGATCAACGAGAAGTGGCAGATGACGCGCTCGGTCGAGAACGTGCTGTTCATGACCGGCACGCCGATCCTCAACTCGCCCATCGACCTGTATCCACTGCTGCATCTCGTGATGCCGCTGCGCTTCGAGTCGAAGGCCGACTACCAGCGTACCTACTGCATGACCGACTACAACACGAAGAAGTGGGTGTTCACCACGGGCGGCGCGAACCGCATCGCGCAGATCATGGCACCGTTCTATCTCGCGCGGAACTGGGACTCGGCTGGCGTCACACCGCCGCCGCCTCAGCACGTTCACTTCATCCCGCTCGTGCTCGACAGCCGCGAGTATCCGAAACAGCACAAGGTCATCACGAACATCACGAAGGCGGGCATGATCGTGCTCGACTCCGGCGAGCAGGCGACGCTCATGCACCTGATGACGATCATCCTGCGCAAGCGACAGGCCAACGTGCATCCGGGCGGCATTCAGATCCGCGACGTGAACGGAAACCTGATCCTCGATGTGGGCAAGGAAGTGAACGAGTCGTTGAAGCTCGACGCCATCATGGCGAACATCGAGATGCAGCACCAGGCTGGCCGACGCCAGGTTGTGTTCTCGCAGTTCAAGGGCGCGCTCAACGAGCTAGCTCGACGGCTCAAGGCCGAGGGCTACCGAGTCGCCATGCTCGATGGGTCGACAACCTCCAAAGAGCGCGAGGACATTCGTGAGGATTTCTACACACGGCGTACTGGCTACAAGTACGACATCCTGCTGGCGAACTTCAAGAGCGGTGGCACAGGGCTCAACCTGACGCTCGCGACCGCGACTCACGAACTCGACAGCGAATGGAATCCCGGCAAGCGCGACCAGGCTCGCGGGCGCACGCGGCGCATGGGCCAGGATCAGGAGACGCACGTCTTCAAGTACCACATCCGCGGAACCATCGACACCTGGCTCAACGACATCATGCGCCACAAGGAAGCGCAGATCGGCATGTTCGAGGAAGGTGTTGCAGTGAGCAAGGAAGAACTGATGAACGCAATGAGAAGTGGAGCAGTGCTATGACCAACAAGTGGAAAAGTTTCGTGTGGACCTTGGTCCTCATCTGGCTGATCGTGACGAGGCTGCTGGTGGCAGGCATCGGTGCGATCCAGTACACCCGAGGCGCGCACGACCAGTGCGTGACCGATCACCCGATTCCCTACAACGTTGCGGCGGTGTGCTGATGACTAAGCCATACATACCGAGCACCGACGAGCAGAACCTCATCGCAGCGCTCTATGCACTCGGATTCGCGGACAACCTAGACTCGGTAAATCGCGCAGGTGTCGTCGGCAAGTGGGCGCGTGCGTTGCTTCGGAGCCCGTGGCTTGAGTCCGTGCGGGCCGAGGCGCGCGCCGAAGCCGACCGTGACTACTACGACGAGACTCTTGCTTCGGCTGAATCGGCCATAGAGCACCTTGAGGCTGAGCGTGATGCTCTCGCCGCCGTGATCGAGAAGGTGCGCGAGTGGGTTAGCGTCAATGAGATCGCCCCTGTGCCACTCGACTGGCGTGGACTAGGCGCGATCCTTGCTCGGCGCAGTGTGGCCGCAGCATACGTCTTGGCTGAGCGTGACGCGCGAATCCGCAAGCAGTTGCTCGCAGAGATCGACGAGCAACTGATGCCGACTGATAAGGACTTCGACGGCGACGACGTGCTCGACCGAGTGCGCGAATGGCTGCGAGAACAGGGGTAGACGATGACAACAAGCGATCCGCGAGCGACTCCGAACTGGGATGAGCGCCACCAGATTCAAGGCGAGCCCGGACCCGAGCCTGATCTCTCGAAGATCAACGACAGTCTGATCGAAGAGATCCGGCGCAGACTGGCTCGACCCAGCGACATGCCGGAGAAGCCGATCACGAGCATGACGCTCAGCTACGACACGCTGTTTCTCAACGGCGAGCCCGTGGTGCGGGGAGCACTTGTGACCGGTGCTATCGACGCATGGAACAGGCGCTACAAGATCGCTCAGTCCGAGTGATCGTCTGTCACTTCTGCAAGAAGCCAGGAGCCAGCATTCAAGCCATCCTCGCCTGTGCGCGGGATGATGTACGCGAAGACGCCGAACGACGCGTAGCACTGAGAACGGAGCAACGATGAGCGACAAGGATCATCTCTGGCAGATCGCGGTCTGTGAGACGGGCGGACTGTTCAAGAGGCCGATTGAGTTCGCCACGGGCGGGCGCAAAACGCACAGCTACCTCGTCACGGATACATCGACGCTCTCGATGGAGCCAGGAGGCTTGGTGCGCAGGCCATTTGACTACTGGGGTGGCAATCCGGTCTACTCACAGTACGATCTCACGCGAGAACAGCGAGCCCGCATCCTGGGCTTCATCGGAGCACATCGCAACGCGCGCTACGACTGGATAGGCGACATCCTGGTGGGCTTCGACGACCTGACTCCGGCGCAACTCGACACACTGTTCCACCTGATCGAGCACATCGAAGACAAGCTCTCATGGGCGTGGTTCTGCTCGGCGTTCACGGATGCCGCGTTTACCTACGCAGGCGTCAAGGTCATCGACGACGGTCGACCGTTCCATGCGGTCACGCCGATGGATCTCTACCGCCAGTTCATCAAGGACGGATCGCCCGATGCCTGAGCTTGGCGCTTGCATCTATTGCGCACTCGACATGCATGACGAATGTGTTCAGCCGGTCGAGCGCGACGACGGCCTGTACGACTGCTGCTGCACGCTGCGCGCGCCAGTCGCAAGTGGAGAAAGCCAGCGCGTACCGGAGGGTCCGGGGCGTATCGGGCGTCCGCTGAAAGACCTCGAAGACATCAAGGACAAGACCTCGGCAGGGCGCAAGCGCGCCGCGGCCATCGCGCCGATCTTCGCAGGCATGGAGTGCGAGTGGGCGTGGCTGCGCAACGCTGGCGGCGGCGTACAGCCCATCGTCGGATGCCAGGGCAATCTGATCCAGGAGAAAGGCGGCAGCGACCCGGAGATGCTCCAAGGCGACCGCCACCACGGACCCGATAAATCGACGCTCAACAACACGCCAGGCATCAACCTGCACCGCGTCTGCGCCGATTGCCATCACAGATGGCACAGCCTCAACGACTTCGCCTACGGGCCGTCGAAAGACCGTCCCGATGCCACCGCACAGTGGTATCCCGAGGGTGTAGCTTACGCACATGACGCCTCGACTGAGGCAACAGATGAAGAGATGAAGCAGAGCGAAGACTGGTGGGCGAGCGATGTCCGCGGACCCTATCCGATCCCGCTCGACCCCAAACTGAAAGTTGCACATGTCACAGAATGACTACAGCATCGACACCGAGCTACGGAACATCGCATCCGAGCTTCGGATGAACATGCCGGTCGAAGAGAAGCGAGCCCTGCTGGTTCGCTACTACGAGGCCAACGCCGGTCGCATCGGGCTCCAGCGCCGTATCCAGAGCGCACTCGACGAGCTTCTGCTGCGCTCTTCGGACGGGCGGATGCACTGATGGTTGGAGCCATCCTCTTCATCGTCGGATTCTGCGCACTAGCGTGGCTGCTCGATCAGAGGCCGAAGCGATGAATCACGTCCACGAAGTCGAGGCGACGGGACCTTACTGGGATCTCACGCTCACCTGCCGTGTCTGTGGCTACACGATGACCCCTGAAGAGCGCGACCAGTTCTTAGAGAACCAGAGAGACTAATGAAGATCAGCCACAGCGAGGTCCAAGACTACGTGCTCTGCCGCCGTCGCTGGTGGTACGGCAGCTACCAGATGCTCGACAAGGTAGGCGACTCCAGTGCACTCGCCCGCGGCTCATGCGGTCACGAAGTTCTGGCGGCATACTACGGCTACCTCGCCAAGCTCAAGACGGTCGAGGATCAGAAGCTCCACAAGCCGGAAGCTCTGGAGAAGGCGCGCGAGGCGTTCCACAAGCACTATTCGCCGCGCCTGGACGACGACAGCCACATGCCGCTGGAAGAGATCCTGTTCACCTGGTACTTCCCGCACGAACCGTTCGTGACCTACGGCTGGCGCATCCTCGCGGTCGAGCGGAAGTTCTTCCTCGACATGGGCGACGGCATCGAGTATCCGTTCACCGTCGACATGGTGGCCTACGACCGCTCGGGCGTCATGAAGCTGATCGACCACAAGTTCGTCTTCGACTTCTACGGAGACGCGGCCAAGAACCTGAACCCCCAGCTTCCGCGCTACCTCGGTGCACTGCGAGCCAAGGGCTATCCGGTTCAGGGTGCGCTCTACAACGAGATCCGAACGCGCCCGCTCGGCAAGACGCATAAGAACGGCGACCGCAACACGCAGATGGAAGTGCCGCTCAACGAGACGCGCATGGATACCACTTGGACGGAGCTTGACTACGCCGTTCGGGAGATCGCCAAGGTACGCGAAGAACTCGACACGAACGAGAACAGTCAGTGGTACGCTCTCCGCACAGCCAACGAGCACACCTGCAAGAACTGCCCGTTCCGGCTCTTATGCGAAGCAGAACTCAACGACAAAAATGCAGAGCTAGTACGCAACAGCTACTACGAGAAGAAACCGGATAGATACTGATGGCATCGTCACTCGCGGACATCAAGGCCCGCATCGGAAAGCTGGAGGACAACCTCGACGCCGAGGCTTTCATCTCCATCTATGGTCGGCCCAAGCAGGGCAAGACCGTCCTCGTGGCAGAACTCGCTCAGGCTCTGAACCCTGACGGCCTGCCCATCCTGTTCTGCGACACGAACACGTCGCGCCTGTCGCTAGCCGACAAGCCGGAACTGACGCAGAACGTCGACTTCCTTGACATCGAGAAGCCCGACGACATGGCGCACATCGCGCACGCGGTCTACACCGGGGCGAACGGATTCCAGGACTACAGCATCGTCGTGGTCGACGAGGCTTCGACTGTCGCCAAGCAGATCCTCGAAGCGTACATCCGTGAGAAGAACGGACTGTCCGCCACCGATCCGCTGCCTGAGTTCGAGGGCCGCGACTACGCACCCGCGACGAAGATGATGGAGTCATGGATGGCGGCGCTGAAGAACGCGCCGGATGTCCATGTGCTGCTCACCTGGCACGAGCGCATCACGGTCGTCCAGCAGGAGGGTGAGGCGCGCAAGTCGACCATCACCCAGCCGGATGTCTGGCCTGGTCTCATGACCGCCATGAACGCGCAGTCGCAGACCATCGCGCGCATCACCAGTGACCTCGTGATGAAGATGGGAAAGCCGAACTACGAGCGCGAGGTCCAGTCGCTGTCGACCAACACCATCATCGCGGGCTCGCGAATCAATCTCCCGCTGCGGGCTGACACCGAGCAGTGGGTCGACCAGGTAGCCGACTTCTGGCTTCCTGCTGAGTAACAACACACCGAAGAAGAAAGAAGAATCATGTCACTGCTCGATGGCTTCGCGGATCTCAACAAGGTCGAGGCATACGGTGCGCTCATCCCCGAGAACACGTACCAGTTCGTGGTCTCTGAGGCTGGCGTCCGTGAGAACACCAACTTCAAGAACAACGAGTTCTACATCAAGTACCTGCTCAACGACGGCGGCAAGGACCGCCAGTGGACGGAGACGTTCCGCCTGCCCGACTCGCCTGACATCCGCGACTGGGAGGACAGCGTGAAGAAGGCGATGTCGTCGCTCAAGACGCGGCTGCTCTCGCTCGGCCTGTCGAATACCGAGGCGGCGAGCCCGACCGCGGAACGGCTCGAAGGTCTCGAAGGCGTGCTCCAGGTGACGCACTACGAGTCGCCCAACGGTCGCACCTACGTCAACTTCCGCTCGATCAAGGTCGACAAGGACGCGGCGGCAACCCCGACTCAGGCACCGCGCGCCAGGAAGAAGGCCGCGGCTCCGGTCGAGGAAGCTCCGGCTGCACCGGCTCGCCGTGCCCGCAAGCCGAAGCCTGCTCCCGAGCCGGTCGAAGACGACGAGTACGACGACGACGGCGAGGACGTGGCCGATGGGCTGACCGTCGATGAGGCCACCGGCGAGGTCACCGAGCGCCCTGCTGTGCTCGATGAGGACGACGCCGTGCTCAAGCGCATGGCTGCTCGCCGCGGTCGCCGTCGCGCCGCTGCCCCTGCGGCGGACAACCCGTTCGATGAGGATGACGAAGACGACGAGGACTAGGGCATAAAATGAGACGGCCCGTGGGGATCAATCCACGGGCCGTCTCGTTCTCTACCAGAAGAACGAGAACAGTCTACCATTGGAACATTCGGAGGGCAGATGAACGCAGACATCGCTCATGCCCTTGCCGATCAGGATGTGTTCGTCTTCCCGCTCAGCGCGAAGAACAAGCCCGCGACTGAGAACGGATTTCTCGACGCGAGCACGACTCACGATCAGATCAGCAAGTGGTGGAAGTCACGGGACTATCTCGTGGGCATAGACAACGGTCGATCCGGCCTGCTGGTCGCAGACATCGACATCAACCCGGCGAAGGGCAAAGACGGGCTCGCAGTGCTGCGAGACCACGGTCTGAAGCTCCCTCGCACCAAGCTGAACTTCCGCACCCCAGGTGGCGGATTCCACGGCTACTTCGAGAACCCGCTGAACCTGGAACGCTGGGCCGACTACGACGGCCTCAACGGCGTCGACCGGCTCGGCTCAGGCGGCTACACCGTCTGGTACGGCGATCTCGAAGCCATAGACACGCTTGCAGAGCTACCTGATCTGCGTTCGGGCTGGCTCTGCAAGCGGAAGACCGAGGTCAAGGAACAGCGGGCGACGATCAGCGTCGACCAGTGGCTCGCTGACCACGACGGACCCATCTCTCCCGAGATGCTGGAGTATGTGTCCGAACTGGCCGGAGGATTCAACGGCCACGAGCGGATGAGGGATGCCATTCGGCACATCGTCGGGCTCGGCGCGCAGGGGCTCTCCGGTGCCAAGACGGCGCTGTTCCTGCTCCAGCAGTCATGGCTGTCGGTCGAACACGTCTCAGGTGACCCTGCCGAGGACTTCGACCGCGCGCTCACAGGCGCTGTAGAGCGCTTCGGTGACGACATCGACCTCTCGTTCGATCTGTTCGCCAAAGCCGCTGAGGACGAGCTACAGCCTCAGGACGACAGTGATTCGCCGTGGATGTCGGCGGCGAAGCTCAAGTACAAGTCCCTGCCGGATACCCAGTGGATCGTCGAGGACATCTTGACCGAGGGAATGGGCCTCTTGGTTGCAGACCCGAAGGTGGGGAAGACGAACCTGGCCGTCGAGGTCGCCTACCGCGTGGCACAGGGCGAGCCGGTCTTCAACAAGAAGACCTTCCAGCGCCCGACGCTCTACATCTCGATGGAGGACACCGAGCGCCAGATCCAAGCCAGACTCCAGAGCTACGACGAGGGCGATGAGCCAGGCGACTTCCACTTCCTGATCGGGCCGGATGCCGAGACCGCGGTCAAGACCATCCTGAAGTTCTACGAGACGAACCCGCTCGGCATGGTCGTCATCGACACGCTGGTTCGCATCATGCCGGTAGAGCTTGGCTCAGGCAACGTCTACCGCGAAGAGGCGAAATTCATGGACGAGCTTCGCAAGACCATCCCCATCGGAGCGTCGATGCTGGTGCTCCACCACACGAACAAGAACAGCAAGGCAGAGAGCTACACAGACCGCACCAGCGGCTCGAACGCCATCAACGGAACCGCCGACATCATCTGGAACCTGACGCGCCCACGCAACGAGCACGATGGCTTCCTGAACGTCACGGGCCGCGGCATCGAAGAGCAGAAGATCGAACTCACCTCGAACAAGAACCGGTGGTACGCTGCCGGATACAGTGCAAACTCGAATGGAGATACCAATGTCCGACTCGGAGGACTTCTCGCCTTCGATCCTGTGGATGGAGACGACGGCGAGGGAGTTCCTGACGTTCATGCAGAAGCACCCCGGAAATCCGCTGGCGGTGGACACCGAGGGCACGGGACTTCGAGTGAAGGACGGGACGGACCACTGCATCGGGGTGTCACTCGCCACCATCCAAAGTGAGTCCGACGACCTCACGGAAACGTGGTCGTGCTACATCCCACTCGCGCACCCGGCTGGCGGCAACATCACCGACCCGGATCTCTACGACCTGCTGGCCGACGTGCTGGAGTCTCGCGACACCCTGACCTTCCAGAACGCGAAGTACGACATCTTCAGCCTGCGCACCGCGGGCATCTACATCGAGAAGCCGACATTCCTCTACGACCTCGCCACGATGGCGAACATGCTCGACGACAACCTCTGGGAGCACCGCGAGGTGTCGCTTGAGGCGATGGGTGAGATGTACCTCGGGAAGTCGAACAAGATCACCGATGACGCCTACCTCAACAAAGAGAAGAAGACCGGCAACAAGAACATCACGCCTGCCGAGATGTACGAGTATGCGTGCTTCGACGCGAGCGACACCCTGATCATCGGTGAGCTTCTGGCCGACCGGATCTTCACCGAGGGCCTGTCGGCGTCCTGGAAACGCAAGCAGGATGTCATCTGGCTGCTGCTCAAGATGGAAGGCCGCGGCATCAAGATCGACGTGGACAAGGCCAAGGAATACGCCGCCGAGGGCCGGTCGAAGATGGCTGAGCTTCTGGAGCAGATCGGCGTCACGGCGATGTCGAACAAGCAGTTGAAGGCGCTGCTCATCGACGAGCTTCACCTGCCCATCATCGGGCGCACGGCCAAGGGAGAGCCCAGCTTCAAAGCCGAGTACATGGAAGAGTACGACACCCTGCTGGAGCGCATGGACTCGCCGCTCGCCAAGCAGATCAGCGCCTACCGCGGCTGGATGAAGGCGACGACTGCGAGCTTCGAGCCCTACATCAAGAAGGTCTCGCCCGATGGCCGTCTGCGCGCCAACTTCAACACGCACCGCACCTCGACCGGCAGGCTCTCGTCGAGCGACCCGAATCTCCAGCAGGTACCCAAGGAAGGCGACAAGCCGTGGAAGGCTCACACCAAGAGCCTGTTCATCCCGGAGCCTGGCTACGTACTGGTCAACTCGGACTTCAGCCAGCTTGAGCTTCGGCTCGGCAACGTCTACGCCGGAGAGCCCATGCTCAACGACATCTTCGCTGACCCCGACCGCGACCTGTTCTCGGAGATGGCCGTGGAGTTGGGGATGCCGCGCCCGCAGGTGAAGACGATGGTGTATGCCCTGAACTACGGCGCAGGCGTCAACAAGATCGCGCGCTCGCTCGGCGTCTCGAAGAGTCAGGCACAGAAGATGATCAATGACTACTTCACCGCCTACCCCGGCTTCCGCCGCATGATGCAGACCTGTATCGCGACTGTCGAGCAGACGAAGACGATCCCGATCTGGTCGGGCCGCAAGCGCCACTTCAACTACACGAAGCAGGGCTACAAGGGCTGGAACTCGCTGATCCAAGGCGGCGCTGCCGACATCGTGGAGTGTGTGATGCTGGCGCTGGAGCGGGAACTGGATGACGACGAGAAATGCCGGATGCTGCTCCAGGTCCACGATGCCGTGGTCTTCGAGATCCGCGAGGATCTGGTCGAAGAGTATCTGCCGAAGATCCGGCGCATCATGAGCGACGTGGTGGGCGCGACCGGCCAGAAGCAATTCGAGGTGGTCCACTTCGACGTGGATGCCAAGCCCGACTATGGCTCAAAGGACTGGAGTATGGCATGACCGACGTAGACACCTTGGCCTGGGAGATCAGCCGCGCCAATATGATCGCCGTTGACCCCGGCCAGTTGAATGTCGGCGTCAGTGCGTGGCTGGAAGGGTCAGACGGCTGGCAAGAGACGGCTTGCGGCATCATGACCCCAGACGAGTTCGCTGATGCGGTAGCCGAGGGCTACGGTGACGAGATGGGCTGGGGTGCAACGAAATACGTGGTCGTCGAGGACTTCAGGCTCGACCACAGCCGCAACAGCGGCGGCTCTCGAATGATCGCCTCAGAGGTCATCGGCATGGCCCGTGTCCGAGCCAAGATGATGTACGGGTGCGAATTCGTCAGGCAGGCTCCCGAGGCGTACAAGGTTGCGGCCCTGCACGCTGGAGTCGAACTCCCCAAGGGTCACTGCCCCGACGATCTCAGTGCCCACTTGCACGGGTTCTACTTCCTGGAGAGCCGCGGCTTCATCAAGCCAATGCCGCCAGCCTGACGCCTTCATCGGCGCAGGAACTTCCGGACCCAGGCGAACGTCTTCAGGGCCTGCGCGCGCTGAGCTTGGAATAGCTGGCCGAAGTCGATGGCGAACGCCACGGCGAAGCACAGGAACAGGATGACTTGGATCGTCTTGAACCAGCCCGCGTCGTCGCTCTGCATCAGGAAGCTGTTCACCGGGAACATCAGGCAGATCAGGAACAGGACCGTCTTCTGGAGCATGATGCTACGACCGAGCCATGAGTTCTGCCATTGCGAGAACGAGGCGTACTTGACGATGAAGGCGAGGTTCTCTGCCGCCAGAAACAGCAGGATGATGTCAATGAGAAGTCGGCCTGCGCTCATGATTGCTCCCTGAGTTGGTATGCCTTCTGCACCTTCTGAGCGAAGTGGTTCCGCTCGACGTGGAAGGCTGCTTCACGAGCGACCGGCAGAGCCTCGGCTCGAAGTTCCTGTGCCGCGGCGATGTGCTGTTCAGCGCGCTGAAGCGCCTTCGACAGTTCCTCGCGGTCGTCAGGAACAGTCGGGACTCGGGCTGGCTTACGGAAGGGCCACATCAGGGGATCTCCGTTTTCTCCACCTCGTTGATCGCGTTGATCAACTTGTTCGCTGCCACGCCGACCTCTTTGAGTTCGACGACGGTGCCTTGCAGCTTGTCGAACGCATCGCTCTGCTTGTCGGCTACAGAGTGCCAGTCGTCCGCACGGCGGTTGGCTTGATCGACCAACTGCGTTACCTGATTCAGTGTAAAGACACGCCCTGAGATCAGGCCGTAGATCACGAAACCCGTCAGGAGTACGACGGCGATCCAGCCTGCCGCGGGCGAGCCCAGCAGAGCGCCGATGCCTTGCAGAAGTCCAGTCGTCATTACTCCCCCGGCAGCTTGATATGGATGCCGGTGACGTTGCCCCACACCGGCTGGTACTTGACGCCCTCGCCGGGTGCTGCCGCGGCGACGATCATTCCGTTACCAGCGTAGATGGCGATGTGGCTTCCGTCGTTCCAGACCACGATGTCGCCAGGGACGAGGTTGTTGACACTCGTGCGGTAGCCGGGGATGTTCTGCATCTGCGTCGGGACGTAGTGCGAGTTGAGGTACTTGCCCCATCCGAACTGGTCGTAGACGGCCATCACGAGGCCCGAGCAGTCGATGCCCTGGTGGCTGGTGCCGCCAAGCTGATATGGATCGCCCATGTAGCTGAACGCCGTGGCAAGAGCCTGGTTGCGGGACGCCGAGAGGTTCTTGTTGCCGCCCCACTGAGCCTCGCTGTAGCCGCCGCCCTTGGCCGGATCGTAGACGTTCTCGACGCCGTTGTTCTCACCGGGCTGGAGCCCACTGAGTCCGGTCGCCGGGTTCGCCAGCGAGGCGTTCGTCGTGGCCTGCTGGGTGGCGTTGTAGGCGTCCTGCTCTTGCTTGGCCTGCTGCGCTTCGAGCTTGGCCTGCTGCTGCGCCTCGTTGCCGCTGATGATGTTCTGCTGGTCCTGGGCCTGCGCGCCAGCCGCGGTGTTCGACAGCATCGAGGCGGCGAACTGACCGGCGTCGTCGGGTGCCTGATAGGCGGTCGGCGTGGGCACGCTCGGCATCGTCGGGGTGAGCACGGGAGCCGCGGTGTTGACCCCGGTGTTCATCGCCGTCTGCGTGATGGTGCCGGTAGCAGGGTTGAAGGTCGAGGACATCGGCGCGCCGGTCGCTGTGACGTTCGGCGTCGAGGGTGTGAGCCCTGCCTTCTTGATGAGGGCCTGCTGCGCCGCGAGAGTGCTCGACGCTGCTGCCATTACGAGCTACCTCCTGCTGCGTTGCGCTGCTCGATCTCAGCGTAGTTCTGCTGGTTCTGCTGGTTGACCTGCTCGGCGCTTGCGCCCGAGAGCCAGTTGATCCAGTCGAGGCCGACTTTCTGCCCTGCGCTGATGTTACCCTGCTGCACCTGATAGGGCTGCTGAACCGTAGGCGACCCGCTGAGCGCAGAGCCGATAGTGCCGGTGATCGACGTGCCGGTAAGCCTGCTGGCCTGTGCAACACCGGGGATCTGCGCGTCGAGCCAGTCGCTCCAGTCGTTGATCTGGCCTCCGGTCGACAGCGATGTGCCCGTGGCAAGCTCCACCGGGTCCTTGAGGAACGGCGAGGTCTGCCCCATCACGTTGCGGAACAGAGCCCCCAGCGTGCCGGGGACGCCCGTACCGGGGGATGCCATCGGCAGTACTGAGCCGAGAACGTCCCAGGTCGGCACGCCGGGGTCGATACGGAACTGCATCCCGTTGATCTGGAACTGCGGGCCGTAGCCGCTCTCCGTGAGGTAGCTCGGGAACAGCGAGGTCTCGGGCCACGGGTCACCGAGCGAATCGGGGTTGACGCCCGAGGCGTAGGCCACCGCGAAGCTCGCCTTGTTGTAGGCGTTCACGCGCGCAGGGTTCGTGAGCGTGGCCTCGACGATGCGGGGCAGCGCCTTGCGGGTCCAGGCGTAGAACGGGATGATCAGGCGCAGTCGCTGCTCAGTCGCGGTGAGGCCCGAGCCATCCGGGTGCCACTCGCGCACGCGCTTGGCCGCGGCATCCATCGCGCCGTCGAGCGTCGGGTACTCGTCGGCGTGGTTCATCATGAACTGCGTGAACTGGTGCATACGGGTGAAGTGCCCGGACAGTTCGTTCGCCTTGCCGCCGATGCGGGCCGGAGCCGACTCGCGGATCTTCTCGCTGAGGCTCTGCGCGGTCGTCAGGTTGTCCTCGTCCAACTGCGCCATGCGGTGGTAGTCCATCATGAGGCCGCGGTCACGCGCACCCTCACCGATCTGCTGGAGCGTGAGTTCGCCGTGCTTGGCCGACACCCATGCCGTCTCGGTGCCATCCGCCAGATGAGGGATCTGGTCGGCCAGCGCCTGTGTCATGCGTGCGAGATCGTAGTCCGCCCACTCGCCGCCCTGCTTGCGCAGGATGCGCATGGTGGTGTTCGCCGCCTTGCGGTAGTTCCTCGTGCCTTCGGCCAGGTGCGTGAGCATCAGGTCAGACAGGGTGTTGCGCATCAGGTGGCTCGGGTTCACAACCGTCATGCCCGTGCGCCAGATGTCGAGGATCGGCATGTAGTACTTGTGGACGGCTTGCATGAACTGGCCGGAGTCGTTGACCCGCTGCGTCATGATGATGTCAAGCCGCTGGATCGAGTGCGCCACGTCAGGCGGGAAGTACACATCGTCGGGGATGTACCAGCCTAGGATAGTCTTCTCGAACTGCTTGCCGCGCTCGACATCCTCAGCACCCGTTTTGATGCCAACCCATCCGGGCTTCGGCGTCGTCGAGTAGCCGCCGAGATCCTTTGCGACCTTCAGTGCCGCGTTGGCGATGGACTGGTGCTCGGTCATCTCGCTGAAGACCTTCGAGTTCGTCATCAGGAACTCCAGCGGGTCGCTCGCGTCGTCGCCGTCGAACGTGATGGTCTTCCACCAGTTCTGGTAGACCATGCGCTGAGCGTCGACCGTAGCCGTGCCGTACTGGCGCAGAGCCTCAGTGCGAAGCTGGTCGTCGGTCGGAAGCCACTCGGTCGCGCTTCGACCGCTGCGGAGCTTGACCGACTTCAGAAGCTGCTGGTAGTGGCGGATCGTCGCACCCACATCCTGAGTGCCGGTCGAGCGGAAGGCATTGCCGAGGATGCCCTGCTCGCTTGCGTCGAACGTCAGCTTGGCGACGGGCTCCAGAGCCTGCTGGATCTGCGCGATCTGAGGGTCATCGACCGTCGCTGCGTCAACGCCCTGCTGGATGTTCTTGAAGGCGAGCTTGGCCTTCTCCATGTCCTCGGGCGTCTTGATGAGCTTGTTGACATCGCGAAGCTGACCGGCCACGCCGCGCATCAGGGTGTACCAGAGCGACGAGAACTGGAGCATCTTCTGACGCATGGTGTCGATGACGCCGACGCCCTGGTTGAACGGAGCACCAAGGCGGCGAAGCTGGCCGATGTTCTCCAGCGACTCGACCTTGTTCTGCCAGTGCAGGTACTGAGTTCCACCGAGGCTCGGGTCGGCATCCGTTCCGGCGAGATCGCTCTCGTCAGGGTTCGGGTCGTCGAAGCTGGTCTCGGGGTCGTCATCCACCGCGTCGAACAGCTTCTCGTCGGCCTTGATGTTGGCGTCTCGGATCGGCTTGAAGTCGTTGTCCTGCTTCGGCTGGGCCTTGGGCCTGGCGTTCCGGCGCTGGCGCATCCGCGCTTCGAGATCGCGGTCGAATTGGTCCGCGGAGTCGACGATGGGCTTGGTTGCGTCCTGCACGAGCGGGTCGATCTGTGCGTCGACACCGGCCTCAGCGATCTTCTCGGCCTGAGCCGACGCGCCGATGTCCTTGGCCGTCAGCTTTACCGGGGCGTGTGCCTCAGCTGCTGCGCGGAGCTTCTGAGCGAGCGTGCCGTCCGCGAAGTGCGTGATGATGTCGGCTACGCTCTGGTCGCCCGCGATCTGGTCTGCGGCGCGCAGGTCGTCGGCCACGACCGCCTCGCTGTATTTCTGGACATCGCGGCTCAGTGCCGGGGCGGCGTCCGCGATCCACTGGGCAGCGACATCGAGGCCAGCCTGCTTCTTGCGAATCCAGACCGGGCTCGCGGTGTACTTGCTGCCCGCGGTGGTCATCTCACCGACATCGACGAGCTTGCCCTTCTCGAAGCCCTTCTGCTTGGTCGCGTCCTGGCCCATACCCGAGACGAGGCGGTTCGGGATGGTGCCCTGCTTGCCGGTGTCGCGGTCGATGTACTTGGTCTTGTTCCATCCGAGCGCAGTGCGGATTCCGGCGAGCGGATCGGCGTCAGTCGGCGCGATCTCAGCAGGAACCAGTTCGCCCTTGACCGGCTTCAGGTAGCGGAAGACGCCATCGCCCATCGCGATGCGGGCAGCTTCCATCAGGTTAGTCGGAACCGCGCCAGATCCGTAGTTCCCGACAAACGCGCGCATGGCGTTGTGGTCGGTGGCGTCGAGCGTGTTGAGCAGGTCGCTCCAGCGGATCGGAACGCCGTCAGCACCGAGGCCGATCTGCGTGCGGTAGCCCATCGAGGCCAGCGACTCGTCGAACAGCGTGGCAGACGCCTTCAGGTTCGAGATCATGGCGTCCATGCGCCCGGTGCCCTTCAGAGCGGCGAATTCCGGGTTCTTGGAGAGCGTGTTGATGATGCTCTGCCACATATTGCCGATGTCGTAGTGGTTGATCTCGTTCCAGAGGATTCCCCAGCCCTGACCAGGGGCAGCACCGGCGAGTTCCTTGGCAACGGACTCATTCAGGTACTCGGCCTCGGTGATTCGACCGACGCCCTTCTCGATCATGGTCTTCATCGAGTTGTAGACCATCGGAACGATGATCGAGCCCTTCACAGACCCGATTCCGTCCTTGCCGGTGTCGGTGAGCCACCCGTTCTGGATGGCGCGCTGGATGACTTCCTGATCTGCCTGGATGATCCGGCTTCCACCGACCTTTCGGCCCGTGGTCATCTTGCTCAAGCCTCCGCCAGGCAGGTCAAGTGGACGAAGTGGATCGCCGTTCGGGCCTTTGAGGAACGTCTCGGCGGCGTCCTGGAAGGTCTTGCTGCCGAACTTGCTCAGCGTGCCGCCTTCGAGGCCGTCTTCGCTCGCCAGGATGCGCTCGAACGGCGCAGAGCCGTCGAAGACCT
>Ga0164242_10003298_pt1 | contig 18456 bp, 14 predicted proteins | sample OricomgcompostMG_FD_108783 | JGI IMG/M metagenome (GOLD analysis project Ga0164242, IMG submission 108783) | Miracle-Growth compost microbial communities from Emeryville, California, USA - Original compost - Miracle growth compost (MG) ... | reverse complement strand
CTCACAATAATGGCAAGTGAGGCAATGATTCCGCCAAGGGCAAGGCTTCCTGTATCGCCCATGAAAACCTGCGCCGGATAAGCGTTGTACCACAAAAATCCAACACATGCGCCTACAAATGCAGCAATAAAAATGGCCAATTCACTAAGGTTTGGGATATACATTATGTTGAGGTATTCTGCAATCCGAACATCACCACTTACAAAAACAAACACCCCAAGACCCAACCCAATGATCGCGCTTACACCTGTTGCTAAACCATCCAATCCATCAGTGATATTAGCCCCGTTTGAAACTGCAGTTACAATAAATATTACAATCAGGATATACAATATATAAGTATAATCTTCCCAGCTTGCCGGCAACAATTTTGCATAATTAAATTCATGCGTTTTCACAAAAGGGATCGTGGTAATTGGTGTCTTGACGGTAACAAAACGATGCACTTTACCTTCTGCGATTACAGTATCTTCAGCTACCTTATGCTCTCCTCGTTCTGGAACAAATGTGGTACCCGCATTACTCCCGATTATTTCGCGTTTGACTACAACGCTTGGATTGAAATAAAGTGTAACTCCTATTATGATTCCAAGAATTATTTGTCCAAAAATTTTGAATTTACCTGCAAGTCCATCTGCATTCGTCTTCTTAAAAGGAATACCTTTCTCTTTTGAAATTCTTTTCGCTTTTATTTTTAAATAATCGTCAACAAAACCAATAACGCCCAGCCATATAGTGCACAATAACATCAATCTTACATACACTTTATTCAAATCAGCAAGCAATAAAGTGGGAATAAGAATAGCAAGCAAAATGATAATTCCTCCCATTGTCGGTGTGCCGCTTTTCATTTGCTCGCCAGCTAATCCCAATTCTCTTACTGATTCGCCAATTTGTTTTTTCTTTAAAAACAGGATCAATTTTTTACCGTAGATCATTGTAATGATCAGGCTTAATAATACTGCAACCAACACCCTAAAGGTTATAAAATGGACCAGCCCGCTACCGGGAAACTTAATCCCATTTTTTGCAAACCATTCAAAAAGTTGATACAGCATTTCCCTTTTATTTTTCCATTAACTGAAACATCTCAGCCAACACTTCTTTATCGTCAAAATGTTTTTTTACTCCATTTATTTCCTGGTATTTTTCGTGTCCTTTTCCGGCAATAAGAATAATATCCTCTTTATGCGCAAGTGTTACAGCGGTTTTAATGGCCTCTCTTCTGTCTGTAATTGAGATGCATTTTCTTCTAGCAGTAACCGGAACACCCACTTCCATTTCCTTTATTATTTCATTTGCATCTTCATTTCTCGGATTATCAGAAGTGAAAATAATTTTATCACTATACTCACAGGCAACCTCTGCCATTTCAGGTCGTTTTGTTTTATCCCTATTTCCTCCACAACCAACTACAGTAATTATTTTTTCTTCACCGTGACGCAAATTTTTTATTGTTGCCAATACATTTAATAATGCATCAGGAGTATGAGCATAATCTACAATACCAACGATTTTTTCCTGTAATGAAACTATGTAATCAAACCTTCCTTCGGCACCAGTTGTGTTACTTAATACCTGCAATACTTTTTCTTTGTTTTCCCCCATACAAATGGCGGCGCCGTAAACAGCCAGAAGATTGTATGCGTTGAAAGTGCCAATGAGCCTGAAGTGTACTTCAACATCATCAACCATCAACTCTAATCCTAATAAAGAGTCTTCAATAATTCTTCCTTTGAAGTCAGCCATCGTTTTCAGGCTGTACAAATATTTTTTTGCTTTTGTATTTTGAAGCATAATACTTCCACGCTTATCATCTGCATTACTTAATGCGAAAGAAGTTGAGGGTAAGGAATCAAAAAAAGACTTTTTTACTCTTATATATTCATCAAAGGTTTTGTGATAATCAAGATGGTCATGAGTAATGTTGGTAAAAATGCCACCTGCATATTGCAAATCATCAACCCGATGCTGATGGATTGCGTGTGAGCTAACTTCCATAAACACATGTGAGCAGCCTGCTTCATACATTTTTGCCAAAAGTGCATTGAGACTGATTGGATCAGGCGTTGTATGTGTGGATGGTAAAATTTCAGTTCCAACCTGGTTTTGAACAGTACTTATTAATCCACATTTATAACCGAGGGAAGAATATAATTTGAATAATAAAGTTGCAACAGTTGTTTTACCATTTGTTCCTGTCACTCCGACCAATATTATTTTTTCTGACACGCGGCCATAAAAATTATGGGCCATAATTGCAGCAGCTTTGGCACTATTATCTACAACCGTATAATGAATTTCTTCATTGATAATTTGAGGAATGGTTTCACAAACGATAGCAACTGCTCCATTTAAAATTGCAGTTTGAATGTACTCATGTCCGTCTGAAACTGTTCCACGAACAGCAATGAAACATGAACCTGGCTTCACTTTGCGCGAATCAATTTGTAAATCAGTTATTTCGATTCCGGTAGCTCCTACGACGGAATGAATGTTTACTTTATACAATATTTGTTGCAATGATGCCATTAATCCAATTGAATTTTTATTACTTCCCCTTTATTAAAAACCGAATTTTGAGCAATTGATTGATAAATAACTTTTCCTCTTCCGGCAGCCGAAACCTTAAGTCCCATATTTTCCAATAGATACACTGCATCCTTTAATCCCATTCCTGTTACATCCGGAATTTTATGACTAGATGTAGAAGAAACAGGATCTGCAGTTACTCTTGCATCTCCATTCTGCAAAATTGTTGTGCTCCATAATCCTGAAGAAGCTGAATCACTTTCTTTATAATGAAAAACATCAAGCATTTTATTGACGTCTTTTTTCATTCCATAAAACCGGTACATGCTGGCATCCGGATTAACAGAAGCAGGATCGAAAATTTTATCTGAAACCCTTGTTGCATAAAGTTTGTCCGCAATTTCTTTAAATACAGGTCCGGAAACTGAGGCTCCATAAACATGCTTTGATTCATTACTATTTTGAATTACAATACCGATACTATATTCAGGGTTATTGGCAGGAAAATATCCCATGAATGCAGACTGGTAAATTTTAGACCCTTTATTGTAACCTCGATTGTCCATTGCCGTTACTGCAGTCCCGGTTTTGCCAGCGAATTGATACACATTCGTTTCAAGGGAATGAGCAGTTCCGTGTTCACTTTGTACAACAGCCAGCAGGCAACCTTTTAATTTTCCTAAAGTTTCATCACTGCAAATTTTATCAACAAGAACTTTTGGTTGAAAAGTGGTTATTTCACCACTCATATCATTTATAGAATTCACCAGGTAAGGCTTCATCATTTTTCCATTATTTGCAACGGCATTATAAACCATCAATAAGTTCAACGGGGTTTCCAGTTCTTCATATCCATGAGCCATAAATGGAATGGTTGTCTTTGCCCAATATTTACTTGTCGGTTTTTTAATAAATGGTTTCGCTACACCCACAATGTCAACTCCTGCTTTTTGGTCAAGTCTTAATGCATGTAAATGATTGTAAAATTTGGTTGGCTGATTGTGATAATATTCATCAGCAAGTTTTGCAAATGCAACATTAGATGACATTGCAAAGGCTTCCTTAACTGTGATTTTGCCTGTTCCAAGATGTGAATCAGTAATGTGTAAACCATAAAAACTTTTCCTTCCGCCTTCACAATCAACAATGCTTCCTGTGTCAACATATTTATCTTCGAGAAGAGAAATTAATGTCGCTAATTTAAAAACCGAACCCGGTTCTGTTCTCATTCCTAAAGCATAATTATAATCTTCCCAATAAGTGCCATCAGGTCTTTTCCCAAGGTTGGCAATCGCTTTTATTTTTCCGGTTTTCACTTCCATCACTATGCAACTTCCATGAATGGACTTATTTTCATCCATCATTTTCAACAAAGCATTTTCTGCCACATCCTGGATGTAAGTGTCGATGGTTGTAACTACATTGTTTCCATTTTCAGGATCTATTTCCGCACCGTCTACGGGCACATAAGTTCCGGAAATATATCGCATCAAACGCTGGCCAGTCTGGCCCTTCAACACACTGTCGAAAGATCTTTCAAGGCCAACATTTTTGCTCGTATCGCCCCTGGAAAGCCCAATTGTGCGATTCGCCAATAAGACGTATGGATTAATCCTGTTGTCTCTTACATCTATAATAAACCCACTTTTATTTCTCCCCTCTCTTACCAAAGGAAAATCTCTCAAAGCCTGGTAGTCTTCAAAAGAAATTTTCTTTTTTAAAGAGTAATATCTCGCCCTCTTCTTATATTCAGTCAACAACAATTTTTTATAAGAAGCTGCACTTCCATCCTTAAATAATGAAGAAAGAGAAATACTTAAAGAATCGAGATTTTTATAAAATCTTTTACCATCCTTTTCTCTAAGTCCATCAGCCATGAAATCAATATAAATATCAAAAACAGGGATGGAAGTGCTCAACATATTACCATCCTCGCTGTAAATGCTTCCACGCTCAGCGCTGATATCAATGTATTTTAAATGTTGTTTATTGGCCATGCTTTTCCAATAATTTCCCTGCACTCTTTGGATATAAATAGCACGGCCGAGCACGATCACTCCCAATAGAATCATGAAGAGAAAGCTCAAATGAACCCGCCATAATATGTCTTTCTTTATATCCAACTATTTTCCAGTTTTTACTTTTAATTCCTCTAATTCATTTTCAAAAATTATTTCTCCTCCAAAGTATCTATAATCCTTAAAGGTGGTACTACCAAAGGTTTTAGGCCTAATGGTTCTACCGCTTTGGCCAACTCACTTTCTTTGCTTCTGAATATCACCTGCTGTTTTGCCGTTTTATATTCATACTCCATTTCTTTTAAATTCTTTTCTGTTTCATTTATTTTTCGCATCGTTTTATCTGCATAATGACCATTAGCGATATAAACAATTGCGAGAGCAGAAATGAAAAAATAAAATGGAATATTCTTTACGATCCATCTATTGTATGCCAGTTTATGTCGCTTTTTTTTAGCGGCCTTTATCGATTTTTTTTCTTCCTTTCCTGTTTCTTCCTGCATATCCATTAGATGTGCTTATTTTAATTATTTTCTTTTCCAACCCTTATCTTTTCTGCTATGCGCAATTTGGAACTCCTTGATCTCGGATTCGTTTTTATTTCCTCCTGTGTCGGAACTACTGGCTTTTTTGTAATAATTTTTAATTCATTTTTTTTCTTATTCCCAAATAAATCCGGTTCCTGATCATCCTCAAAATTTCCCTTTCTAAAAAAATTCTTTACAATACGGTCTTCCAGTGAATGAAAAGTAATTACCGCAATTCTACCGCCCTCGTCTAAAACAACTTCCGCCTGTTCAAGCATTTCTTTCAACACATTTAATTCATCATTCACTTCAATTCTAAGGGCCTGGAAAACCTGCGCAAAATATTTTTCAGGATTTCCTTTTACCACCGGGTAAATTGCATTCTTAAATTCGTTGATTGTATTGATTGGTTGCGATCTTCTGATTCCGATGATGGTTTTAGCCAACGTTTTGGAGTTCGTTACTTCACCATATTTTTCAAAAATTTTATGTAGTTGCTCTTCCGAATAATTTTTGAGAATATCCGCTGCTGTTTTCGTTTCATTATGATTCATTCGCATGTCCAATGCCGCCTCAAATCTTGTAGAAAAACCTCTCCCAGGTTCATTGAACTGGTGGCTTGATACTCCCAGGTCTGCAAGAATCCCATTTACTTTTTGAATTTTATGGAAACGAAGAAAGCGTTGAAGATGGCGGAAATTATGCGGCACAAAGATTACCCGTTCATCATTTGGAAGATTTTTACGCGCATCTTCATCCTGGTCAAAAACGATTAGCTTTCCCGAATCATTTAAATTTTCCAGGATTTTTCTACTGTGTCCGCCGCCGCCAAAAGTGCAATCCACATATATCCCTGAAGGAATTATTTTTAAACCATCAATTACTTCTTTCAATAATACCGGCACATGGTATGCCTGTTGCATAATTATTGTTTTGATGTTTTATCACCCGCCATCACTTCTTTTGCCAAATCGCTGAATGCTTCCGGTGAAAAAGTTTCAAAGAACTGTTGATATTTATTTTTATCCCAAATTTCGATTTTGTCTATCGCCGAAACCAACACAATGTCTTTTTCAAGTCCCGCATATTCCACCAGGTTTTTTGGTAACAAAAGCCGTCCTGCACTATCAGGGCTTACCTGCGTTGCCCCATTTAAAAAATACCGTTTGAATTGCCTTACTTTTGGATCAAAATCATTTAAGCTGCCTATTTCCGAAAATATTGGCTCCCAACTTTCTGCGGAATATAAGCTCAGGCATTTTTCAAAACCACGATTAATGACAAAAACCTCCCCTCCATTCTCCGGCAATTGCTTTTTAAATCCTGCCGGAAATAGAAAACGCCCTTTGGCATCCATGGTAGCTTCATATTCTCCGATAAACCTTGTCATTAATAGAATTCCCGATTTTCTCCACAAAATAACACTTTTTCCCACTTAACCAAGTATTTAATAAAAAACTTTTTTATCCACTATGTCAAAAGTGGGCGCTGTAGTGCATTACAATAGAGAAAAGGGTGATTTTAAAGGATAAAAGTGTGAATTACCTGTGGAAAACAGGTGGACAAGATTTAAACATATTGTGAAGAGAGTAATACTTATAGAATATAAAAGGCTTAGCGGAATATTTAAAAGTAGTGTATGAGGGAATGAGCCAGGGAGTTTTAAACGGACTTTTTAATTACTGAAAAATCAAGAATGAAACAGCTTCCTTTTCCAGGAGTACTTTCCGCTTTTATTTTTCCATGAAGTGCATCTACGATAGATTTTACATAACTTAGACCCAGGCCAAAGCCTTTAATATTGTGTAGATTGCCGGTATGAGCGCGGTAAAATTTTTCAAAGACTCTGTTCAAAGTTTCTTTATTCATTCCAATACCGTTGTCTTCAATCTTAATGCGCAAATGGCTATTGAAATTGGAAGTAGTTAATTTAATTTTTAGATTATCTTTTGAATATTTAACGGCATTGTCCAAAAGGTTGTTAATGATGTTCGTAAAATGGACATCATCAGCCAGAATCAGGTCGTTGGTAGCCTTAAAATCTGTTTCCAACACACCATTTTTTTCTTTTAAAGGAAGCTTGATATTATTAATTGCAGCATTGATCAATTCAGTTGCATGAAGGGGAACCAATTTCAATTGCACAGACTGCTTATCCATTAAAGCCGCCTGCAAAATCGTTTCCACCTGTTTATTCATTCTTTTATTTTCCTGTTTAATGATGCCTGAAAAATAATCCATTTTCGTTTTATCATTCATCACCTTATCGTTTTTCAATGCATCTACAGCTAATGAAATAGTAGCTAGAGGTGTTTTAAATTCATGAGTCATGTTATTGATAAAATCGGTCTTTATCTCGCTCAGTTTCTTCTGATTTAGCAAAGCCCTAATCGTAATAAAAAAGGCAGTGAAAATAATAAAAGTGAAAACGATTGCCCCAATCAGCATCCAGACCATTTGTTTCCACACAAGGTGTTTATAATGTGGAACAACAATCACTAAAAGTTCCTGTGGTGAAAAATTTTCAGCTATTCCTGTTCCTGCTGCATCAAGGGGATAAACAGACGCATAATTATTGGCTGAATCAGTATAGGCGTTGTAAAAATTTTTGGATTGTAAATCATCTCCAATCATGGAAGTGGTGGTAATAGCCCATTCAAAGTCTGCGCCCTTGATTCCACTCTTTTCAAATTCTTTATTGATGATGTCCCTTATTTCATGTCTTGAAAAAATATGCGCGATTGTAGTAGGAAAAACATTGAGAGGAAATAACAGGTCAGCATTTTTCCTGTTATCAAATGGAGAGATTTTTGCTTTCTCGCTTATCAGATCATTGCCGGATTGGATAGTAACCATTTTAATCGTTTCTTCAAACTGGAGTTCCTTATCCTGTAAGGCTTGTTTGATCCAAACGATTTGAAAAAAAATAATACCCAATAAGGAAATAAAAACGAAAACAGTAATTATTGGGAAAATTTTTTTCATTCCGGGCAAATTTAAACTTCAATGCCGCTAAATAACAATAGCAGAGAGTTAAGTTTATTTTTTTAACTATCCGTTATCTTTTATTTCGTGGCACTGGCCGCAATTTTATTTTTTTTTAAGCAAATAAAATTAATTTAGAAATATGATTACACCAGCAAAAGGAATCCTCTTAATTGCTAATCCGTTTTTAAAGGATCCTAACTTTAGCCGTACGGTAATTTTTATTTGTGAGAATGTAACCGAAGGTACTTTTGGTTTTGTTTTAAACAAAAAATTTCCAAAAAGTCTTAACGAACTAATCCCCGGAATGGAAATGCCAGACCTTCCTGTGTATACCGGAGGACCTGTGCAGCCGGATTCTTTACATTTTATCCATCAATATCCGCATCTGATCAGTGGGGGCGAAGAAATTTTTGACGGGGTTTATTGGGGCGGCAATTTTGAAAGCCTTCAAATTCATTTGAAAAACAATGACATCAGTCCCGACAGAATTCGCTTTTTTATTGGCTACAGCGGCTGGACGGAAGGGCAGCTAGGTCAGGAAATGAAAGACGACAGCTGGCTAACGGTGAAGGCTACACGAAAATTAGTTTTTGGAACAAACGCCTCAGAAACCTGGAAAGAATCTCTGAACTATCTTGGTGGTGATTATAAAATGCTCGTCAATTATCCTATTGATCCACAACTAAACTGATCATGGCAAACTTCTTGTTAAGTTTTTAAAAAATACCTTTATGAAAAAAATAGTCATTTTACTTGCCGTTATGAGCGTTGCCGTATTCCTGATGCTTCCTGAAAAAGATCAAAAAGAAATTGAAAAACAAGGGAAGAAATTGAAGAAAAAATTGAAGAAAACTCATTTTCCCAAAAATGAACAGGCAACAGAATAATATTGTTGCCAATTTGCTATTTTTACCTAAAAACGATTGCTGTATCAATTATTATTAATTCCGTCCCGGATTGCTCTTTATTTTTATTGCAGAAAGATTATTATCAACAATAAAGCAATGCTACTGGAACAAGGACCATTACTGATTGCAGCAAATCATCCCAATTCTTTTTTAGACGCAATCATCGTTGGCTCTCTCTTTAAAACTCCCATTTATTCTTTAGCACGTGGCGATGCGTTTGCGGGTAAATTTGTTACAAAAGTTCTTCGTTCATTTAATATGCTTCCTGTCTATAGGGTAAGTGAAGGTGTGGAAAACCTTGAACATAATTACACCACTTTCGATGCCTGTAAAAATTTATTTAAAGAAAATAAAAGCGTTTTAATTTTCATAGAAGGCCGATGTATCAATGAATGGCATCTTCGTCCGCTAAAAAAAGGAACAGCAAGATTAGCCTTTAAAGCATGGGAAAATAATATTCCTTTAAAAGTATTACCACTCGGCATTAACTATAGTTCCTTCAGGTTTTATGGTAAAAATGTATTTCTCAATTTTGGAAATCTTCTTACAAAAAAAGATTTCCCAGCCGAAGGTTCTGAAGGAAAACTAATAAAAGATTTTAATGAAAAATTAAATGCCGAATTGCATCAGCTGGTTTTTGAGATTGATGAAAAAGATCATAAAAAACAAGAAGATCATTTTTACCTGCATCAATCTTTAATAAAAAGAATTCTTTTATTTGTACCTGCAATATTTGGTTTTATTCTCAATGCACCTTTGTATTGTCTCATACATCTCATCATAAAAAACCGCTCAAAAGATCATTATGATTCTGTAATGACTGCAATCTTATTTCTCTTTTATCCTTTGTACTCTCTTCTAATTACTTTAATTGTATTTTCTTTTACAGATTCTTTGTATTCATTTCTATTACTGGTCCTGCTGCCATTTTTTGTGTGGAGTTACCTGCAGTTGAAGAGGCAGATAAAGTGCAATGAAAGGAAGTTAAAACATTGCGCTTAACAAATCTTCTCCTGTCATTCCATGAAAATATTTACCTATTTCGTATTGGTCAAAAACCTTTCTGATTTTATCTTCCTCATGGGGAACATTTTCAAGCGCAAGTTCTATTTCAGAAATATCCTTTTCATTAAAAAAATCTCCATAAATCTTTACTTTCCTGATGATTCCCTGTTCCACATTTAGGTTCATTTCAAGTGTACCACCATTAGTTCTGATTCCTTTATTAAAGTCATAATCAGGAGATTTTCCGTAATTCCATTCCCATGTAGCATACTTCTCATCACGGATCTTTTTTATGGCTGCCAGGTCGGTTTCAGTAAACTCATAAAGGACACAATCATCATGAGTAGCCAGGATGTGATCCATTACTTTTTGGGTAAATTCTTCAAGAGTGATAGGGACTTCCAGGTGGTCCGAAATGTTTGTAACCCGCTTGGGAACTGACTTTACCGCTTTATCTGAATATTTTAATGGATTTATTTTCAACGCTCCACTCACATTTTTCATTTCAGAAGTAAACAATAAAGTACCATGGTGCAATACTTTGTTTTTGAAAACATGCTCAGCATTGCCCGAGAATTTTTTACCATCAATGGTAAGGTCATTTCTTCCTTCAAACTTTGCATTTACACCCATATTTTGTAGCACTTCAATAATAGGTAAGGTGTATTTTTTAAAATCAACCACTTCCGTATTTGTGCCCGTTTTAGTGAAAGAATAATTGAGATTTCCCAGGTCATGATAAACAGCGCCGCCCCCAGACAACCGCCTCACTACTTTAATTCCATGTTCTTTTACATAATCAACATTGATTTCAGCTAAAGTGTTTTGATGTTTGCCAACAATGATGGCGTTATCATTTCGCCAAAGCATGAAACAATCCTCTTTCAGATGTTTAAAAATATATTCATCCGTAGCAATATTAAAATAAGGATCAGTAGAATGATGGTGAATACAGAGCATATGAGTTTTGGCCAAAATTAATTCACTTATATTAAAGGGAGGAAAAGTGATTTGCGCGAAAAGAAATTTCTTAATAACTCCCTCTCAACCCTGGTAATGAAAGGAGGAAGGAGAATATCCGGAAGAAAAAAAGGCCGTTCTTTTCAGAACAGCCTTTCGTAATTTATTTAATTTGCCTTAATCTTCCACCTTCATCTTCCCTTTCTGTTTTGCTACCACTTCTTCGGCAATATTATTTGGTGCCGGAGCATAATGGCTAAATTCCATGGTAGAAGTAGCGCGGCCACTGGTCAATGAACGCAATTGAGTTACATAACCAAACATTTCGCTTAATGGAACTTTTGCTTTGATTACCTGAACGCCATGTTTGGTATCCATTCCTTCCAGCATCCCTCGACGACGGTTAAGGTCACCAGTTACATCACCCATGTATTGGTCTGGAGTTAAAACTTCCACTTTCATAATTGGCTCCAGTAAAACAGGTTTTGCTTTACGCCCAGCTTCACGATAACCTTGTTTAGCACACAATTCAAATGACATTGCATCAGAGTCAACCTGGTGGAATGATCCATCAAACACTCGAACTTTCATGCTTTCCATTGGGTAACTTGCCAGTACACCGGTTGTCATTGCAGTTTCAAAACCTTTCTGAATGGCAGGTACAAATTCTTTTGGAATGGAACCACCAAACAAACCGTTTACAAACTGGAAGTTGCCTTTATCTTCTTTCAGAAATTCTTCGTCTGCAGGCCCTATTTCAAAAACAATATCCGCAAATTTACCACGTCCACCTGTTTGCTTTTTCAGCACTTCACGATGTTCAATTGTTGTTCTGAATGCTTCTTTATAAGCTACCTGGGGTGCACCCTGGTTGATCTCAACTTTAAATTCACGTTTCAAACGATCAATGATAATTTCCAGGTGCAACTCACCCATTCCACGAAGGATGGTTTGTCCTGTTTCTTCATCCGTATTTACACGAAGTGTCGGATCTTCTTCTACCAATTTTGAAATCGCCATCCCCATTTTATCAACATCTGCCTGGGTTTTAGGCTCAATTGCAATCGCAATTACCGGTTCAGGGAAAGTCATTGCTTCCAAAACAATTGGGTTATTTTCATCACATAAAGTATCACCTGTTTTGATGTCTTTAAAACCAACTGCTGCTCCAATATCACCTGCCTGGATAAAATCTACCGGGTTTTGTTTATTTGCGTGCATCTGCATGATCCTTGAAATTCTTTCATTTTTTCCGGTACGTGTATTTAACACATATGAACCGGAATCCAAACGACCGCTATAAGCGCGGAAGAAGGCCAAACGACCAACAAATGGATCGGTCATAATCTTAAATGCCAATCCGCTGAATGGTTCTTTCGGGTCGCAATGACGCAAAATTTCTTCACCGTTATCAGGATTAATTCCTTTTACCGGTGGGATATCCAAAGGACCAGGTAAATAACGAACAATCGCATCCAGTGCGGCCTGAACACCCTTATTTTTAAATGATGAACCACACATCATGGGGATGATTGAAATATCAATTGTCGCTTTGCGAATCGCTTCATGCATTTCATCTTCAGTGATCGTATTAGGATCATCAAAGAATTTTTCCAGTAATTTTTCATCATATTCAGCAACAGCTTCTACTAAATGTTGTCTCCATTCATCTACGTCATCTTTCATATCGTCAGGAATAGGCACTTCCTGGAAAGTCATTCCCTGGGTAGCATCGTCCCAAACGATTGCCTTCATCGTGATCAGATCCACAACACCTTTGAAATTATCTTCAGCGCCGATTGGTAATTGTAAAGGAACAGCTTTAGCACCCAGCATTTCTTTCACCTGTTTTACAACATTTAAGAAATCAGCACCTGAACGATCCATTTTATTTACAAATCCGATTCGCGGAACTTTATATTTATTAGCCTGGCGCCAAACAGTTTCACTTTGAGGCTCTACACCGCTCACTGCACAAAACAAAGACAATAAACCATCTAACACACGAAGAGAACGCTCTACTTCCACTGTGAAATCCACGTGACCCGGAGTATCAATAATGTTGAATTTGTATTGATGAGTATCAGGTGTTTTTTTACCCTGAACCATTGGGAAATTCCAGAAGCATGTAGTAGCAGCAGAAGTAATGGTGATACCTCTTTCCTGCTCCTGTGCCATCCAGTCCATAGTAGCAGCGCCATCATGCACTTCACCTATTTTATGGTTAACACCTGTATAATACAGAATGCGCTCTGTAGTAGTGGTTTTACCGGCATCAATGTGAGCGGCAATACCAAAGTTTCTTTGAAATCTTAAATCGGCCATTTGGCTTGTTTTTGTTTTTGTTATTTAATTATTTTTCTTTCCATTTATCCCTGAAACAACTTCACTTCCCATCGTAAATCAGTTATTTTCGTCCTGCTGTTTCTATACAATAAATTTAGAGGGCGCAAAGGTACGAAGATTCTGCAAAAAAATATAAGCTTTTAAAGAGGATTTCCGAAAGAAGTTGAGGTTTAACAAAAAGATTATGATAGATTTAAATCCATTTCCAAGCCTTTAGAAAAATGCAAACTTTTGATCCGTTTCAATTTGTTACTTTCACTTTTCAAATCTTATAATCTTTCTTTGATGAAAAAATTTTATTACACGCTTATTGTCCTTTTATTTACTTTTTTTTATTCTTCTGTAAATGCCTATCTCCGGCTTCCGGATATTTTTTCTGACAATATGGTTTTACAGCAGCAGACGAACATTTCATTAAACGGATTTGCAGATCCAGGCGAAAAAATAAAAGTAGTAGCAGGTTGGAATTCGGATACTTTAAAAACCACTGTTTTATCAAATGCAAAATGGTCAGTAGCATTGCCAACGCCAAAAGCTGGAGGACCATATGAAATAACCATCATCGGCGATAGTACTATCGTCATTCATAATGTATTAATTGGTGAGGTATGGCTTTGCTCAGGTCAATCGAATATGGAGTTTAGCGCCGACTGGCACCTGGACAATTACCAGCAGGAAATCAAAAATGCCAATCACCCTGAAATGCGGTTTTTTCATATTCAGAGAATTACCGCTCCTTATCCACAACAGGAAGTTCACGGAAAATGGGAGGTTTGTAGTCCTGAAACAATGCATTCATTTAGTGCCGTCGGCTATTTTTTTGGACGAACCCTTGATGAGCAACTTCAGCAACCTGTTGGTCTTATAGAATCCTGCTGGGGCGGCACGCCGGTAGAAACATGGACACCGGTTGAAGTTTTTAAACAGCATGAAAAAATTGCACTTTCCGCTACCAAATTAAAACCCTCTAATGGCTGGCCAATTCGCCCGGCAATCACCTACAATGCAATGATAGCGCCACTTATCACCTTCCCAATTGCCGGAACAATTTGGTACCAGGGAGAAACGAACACAGCCAATCCTTCCACTTATGAAGAGACTTTTAGTGATATGATCGCATCATGGAGAAGCCTTTGGCAAAAGTCTTTCCCTTTTTATTTTGTTCAGATTGCACCTTTCACTTATGGAAATAATGAAGATGGCTCGCTTGTAAGAGAAGCCCAATTACAAACTTACCGACATGTGCCTCATACAGGAATGGTAGTAGTATCGGATATTACAGGAGACACAACCGACATCCATCCCAAAAATAAACAGGACGTAGGAAAGCGTCTTGCTAATTGGGCTCTAGCTAATACTTATGGCAAAGCAGATCTTCCTTTTTCAGGCCCGATTTACCGTTCAATGGAAATTAAAGGAAACAAAGCCATCATTCAATTTGATTTTGCCAAAGAGGGATTAATCAAAAAGGGCAATCAGCTTACAGGTTTCCTTATTGCAGGTCCAGATCATCAGTTTGTTCCGGCAACTGCAAAGATCCAGGATAGCACTGTGGAGGTTTATAGTCCACTGGTGTCTCACCCCGTTGCTGTCCGCATGGGTTTTACCAATGCCGGCATCCCCAACTTATTTAATAAATCCGGGTTACCTGCATCACCCTTCAGAACAGATGATTGGGACATAAAATAAAACCTGAATTTGATCAAGTTTATCTTTTAATTCCAGCAGTTCTGAAAGCCAGTAATATTATTTCTTCAATCACAAAGTTGAATATTCTTTGCAGTTTTGGTACTAAACTGGATTTTATTTACCCTGTTTTGCTTATTAAAATAAATGATCAGGATTCCATAAGATGTTTCATAAGCTTCCCAATTACTTTCTCTTATTTGGGGAGCTCCCAGGTATTTAAAAAGGCTACTTCTTGAGGCATTCATCAAAGGAAGGCTGAGTCTGCCTTTGAAAGCAGGTCCGATCTCTACATAATCCCTGTCTGTATAAAAATAAATATCCTTGCTTTTATAAAAGACACCTGCCCCACATTTATTAGAGGAACTGGTTGCATTAAATGCCGTAGCACAGGGGATATCATGATTAATGAGAGCAGGATCAGAGGTGGGAAGGACAGTTTTATTAACGATGCCCTTTAAAAGATTTACATCAATTTCAGGACATTTAACGGTAGTTTTTAATTGTGCTGAAGCACTGCTGCAATATAAAATAGCAATGAAAGCAAGGGATACGAGTTTCATATTTTGTGATTTAAAGGTTTGCTCCGAAGGTGGATTCTTGTATCATGCAAATTCCTTGCTAAAAGTGTGCAACTTTCAAGGAAGTCGGTGTAATGGTATAAAAATTGTCTTACTATCTGAATAATTTTTTACCCTGAAATGAGACCAAGAGCTTTATTTTGTACAGTCGTTTTGCTGCTGTCTTTTACACTTTTTTCTTTCACTACTTCAAACAACAATGTGGTGGCAGATGTCCTTAAACAAACAAATCAATTCCGGAGATCGAAAGGATTGAACCCATTGGCAATGCTGGATCAATTAAATAGTATTGCTAAAAAACACAGTGAAGACATGGCCCGCGGCGTTGTGCCTTTTGGCCATGACGGGTTTTACCAAAGAGAAGCGGTGGAAAAAAAGAAAATAAAAGGTGTATCTACTTTTGGTGAAAATGTAGCTTATGGTCCCACGTCGGGAAAACAGGTTGTATTGATGTGGGAAAGCTCCGCCGGCCATCGTCACAATCTTCTCGGTCCTTTTAAATATATTGGAATTGGCATTGCAAAGGACAAACAAGGACGGATTTATTATACACAAATTTTTGCGGGGTAATTCCACTAATAAAATCACTCCCTTTAAAACATTTCCAGCTATTTCCCACCAAATTTATCATTCAGGATTTTCATAAAATAACCACCTACAACGCTCCTTGCCTGGAAACCAACGTGCTTACCAGTAATGGTTTCGTGCCAGTCACTCAAAGGAACCCTGTCTGGTGTTTGTGTGACGTATTTATACACCGGATCTACAAATTCTTCAAATTCATTTTTATTTGAAGTTAAAGTTGCTGTCCAGATGATCCAGTCAGATTTGGTATATGTTTTCCGGCTATCTAAAGGAAGTCCGTATTTATTTTGTTTTGTAAGATAAAAAGTTACTTCTTTTTTGGCTACGCTTGCAGGAAAAATATGAAGGTTTAGTACTTTATCCCAAACCAGATTGTACTTTTGGCTCCAGGTGTTTTTATCATTAAAAGTAAGCGCATAATGATCACCTGCATCAGCCAATTCCATCCATTCCTTTGCCATATTTTGTGCCATCGAAGTATATTTCAAAGCGATATCGTTTTTGCCAAGCATTTTTGCTATCATTCCATAAGAACCAATCGCTACAATCGCTTTCACGGAAAGATTGGCGTTTCTTGCCAAATGGCCGGCAAAATCATCGGTACACAACTGATTGGCGGGATCCAATCCTTCTTTCGATAAAAACTCTACCCATGCGGTTAATTGTTTCCAATGTTCCTGAGCATATTTTCCATTGCCTTCGGCTTTTGCAATAGCTGAGGTGAGTATCACCATATTTCCGGCTTCCTCCACCGGCATATCTTCTCCATAAGTTTGTCCATTTGCCAATGGATAAGTGCCTAAATCATGCGCAGGGAAAGGCTTTTGCCATTTTCCGCTCTCAGAATAATAAAAAATGCCATTCAGCATTCCTTCGAGTAACCGGGGATTATACAATAAATAAAGAGGCGAAGATGGATAAGTGACATCAACTGTATTGATAGAACCGTTGCTAAAATTTTCTTTCGATAAAAATAAGAGCTTCCCCTTCGGGCTTTGTACCAAAGCATGAGCAGCGATACTTTGACGATATGCCAGTTCGCAAAGCTTTGCATATTCTTCTCCTCCGGAAATGGAAGCTTTTGTATAAACCTCTTTATCAAAAGCATCGCATTTTTTCTGAACAGAATTAAAACCGGTAAATGCGGATTCCAGTTGTTGTTGAATCGTGCTGTTTCCATTTCTGTTCCACCACGGTTTCAGGTTGGTATGAAAAAACTGAACCGCATCGATTTCATCATACGCCACTTCTATAAAATCTTGCTTTGGATTATTGGAAACAGAACCAAAATTGATGATCGTATTCAGCATGAGGCTTTTCCCTGATAAATTGTTTTCATCTTTTATATTTTCGTCCAAAAAAGAAGCAATTCCTTCTTCATCAGTTGCAGAAATATATTGCTTGCTGCTGCCATTATTTTTTGTGCCTACATAAAAATAGCCCCAGTCAATTCTAAGATCATCGCCCTTCTTTTTCAAAATAGGTTGACTGGTCGTTCCCACTTTTAAGAGCTGCAGATCTTTTGTTTTCAAAGAATTGGCCACTACTTGCTGGCTCGGAACATTTACTGCCAAATCAGAAGAAGCACCAAAATAAATTTGCACGTTATGAGATTTATTATCAGCTGATTTCACCTCGTAAGTTACGTAAGAAACAGGCCTGGAAAAGATTTCAAGGTCTTTTAAAAGCAAAGGCGAAATAAATTTTACTGTCAGATTTACCGGGCCACAAGTGAAATTATAAATAGTTTGAGTAGCTTTTACTTCTACATTTTGCTGATCTGCTTTTTGAATTTTTTCCTGGTTTACTGCCGGAAGCTTTTCTACAATTCCTGCATCAAGAAATGCCGCACCTCCGGTATTCACACAGTGAATCGACAATACATTTTTTCCTTCTTTTAAATTGTCTTTTATGGAATTCTGCAGATCCACGATCTTCAATTTGCCATTCGCTCCTTGTTGAGAAAAAATACTTTTTCCATTTAAAAAAACTTCTACATCGTCATCATGATCTATTTTAAGATATAAATCATCAGGGATTTTTTCATTCACTTCAAAGTTCCTGCGGATCCAGATATTGTCAGAATTCCATTGGGTTTTTACTGCGGAACGGTCTTTACCAAATGGAGCGGTTCCTGTTTTCCAGTTGCTGTCGTCAAAATCCGTTTTAGTCCAGTCATCGCCGGGTTTTACTTCTGTATATTTTGCAGAATAATTTTGTTCGTCGCCTGCCGGCAAAATACTTTTATATTTCGCATTTGCCTTGCCCAAAAATCGGTAATACTTATCATCTACTTTTATAATTCCAATGAGTGATTGAT
>Ga0164242_10003297_pt1 | contig 18463 bp, 23 predicted proteins | sample OricomgcompostMG_FD_108783 | JGI IMG/M metagenome (GOLD analysis project Ga0164242, IMG submission 108783) | Miracle-Growth compost microbial communities from Emeryville, California, USA - Original compost - Miracle growth compost (MG) ... | reverse complement strand
CTGTCGGTGGTGAGCGATCGGGCGACCTTCCGGGTGCCCGAGTTGTTCCGCGGCTACGCCGACACCTACTACAGCCAGATGCTGGCCCGGGTCATCGGGCCGGTGCGCACCCGCGACCTGATGTTCACCGGCCGGGTGCTCACCGCCGTCGAAGCGCTCGACTGGGGCCTGGTCACCCGGGTGGTGCCGCACGAGAACCTGCTGGACGCGGCCAAAGACCTACTGGCGCAATGCTGCCGGACCGCGCCGCGCGCCCGCGGCGTCATCAAGTCCAGCCTGGACAACTACCTGGGCCTGTACGACCGCATCGGCATGACCGCCAGCCTGTCCGACGCCGAGGCCATCGAGGGCTTCCGCGCGTTCAAACAACGCCGCTCACCCGACTGGGTGCACCCGGATCTGCGGGTCGACGGACGGTTGTAGGCCTCAGACCCGCCTGTCCCGGTCGCGCCAAAATGGTTCCCGCAGCTGGGTTTTCAGAATCTTGCCGCTGGCGTTGCGGGGCAGCTCCGCCACGAAATCCACCGTGCGCGGGCATTTGAACCCGGCCAGGTGCCGGCGACAGAACTCGATGACGTCGGCGGCGTCGACGTCACCGTCGGCCACCACGATCGCCTTGACCGATTCGCCCCAGAAGTCGTCGGGCACCCCGATCACCGCTGCGTCGACGACCGCGGGGTGCTCGATGAGCACGCTCTCCACCTCGGGGCCGTACACGTTCTCGCCGCCGGTGATGATCATGTCCTTCAACCGGTCTTCGATGTACACGTAGCCGTCGGCGTCCAGCCGTCCCACATCCCCGGTGCGCACCCAGCCATCGGCGGTGATCGTCTCGGCCGTCGCCTCGGCACGGTTGAGGTATCCGCTCATGTTCTGGTTGCTGCGCACCCACACCTCGCCGGACCGCCCGGCCGGCAACTCGGCGCAGTTGTTCGGGTCGACGATGCGAATCTCGCAGCCCTGCACCGCTTTTCCGGCCGAGAGCTGCAGCTGGGGGCGCGCCGCATCGCGGTGATCGTCGTCGGACAGCGCGGTGACCGCACCGCACAACTCGGTCTGCCCGTACACCTGGACGAATTTGGTGCCCGGCCACGTCGACAGCGCCCGGTGCAGCAGCGGCAGCGGCATCGGCGCCGCCCCGTACACGATGTAGCGCAGACCGGCGATGCTGGCGCGCGCCGCCTCGCCCGCGTCCAGGAACCGGGCGATCACCGGCGGGACGAAGAACGCGTGGGTGGCGCCGGCGCGCACCGCCCCGATCAGCGCCGCCGCGTCGGGCTCGCGGGTCATGATGGTCGGCGCCCCGGCCCGGATCCCGAACAGCGCGTAGCCGATTCCGCCGACGTGAAACAGCGGCATCGCAACAAGATTCGCGTCCCCGTCGCCGAACGGGAACGCAGGCGCCAGGTTCGCCGCGTGATTGACCAGCGCGCGCTGGCTCAGCAGCACGCCCTTGGGCCGCCCGGTGGTGCCGGAGCTGTAGATCACCAACGCCGTCTCGTCGGTGTCTACGCCCGCATCGCTCGGCGCCGGTTCGGCTGCGGCGAGCAAGGATTCGTACTCGTCACCGACCTCGATGATGCGTTCCAGGCTCGGCACCCGACGGGCGGCCGCCTCGGCCGCCGGACGCAGCTCGGCGCCGACCACCAGCACGCGGGCGCCGCTGTCGGCCAGCACGTGCACCAGCTCGTCGCCGATCACCCGCCAATTGACCACCGTGGTCACCGCGCCGACGGACGCGCCGCCGATGAGCACCTCCAGGCAGGCGGGGTGATTCTTGTCCAGGAACGCCACGCACTGGCCGCGCTCGATGCCGTCGCCGCGCAGCGCCCCCGCCGCGCGCCGGATCCGCGAGCTCCACTCCGCCCAGGACCACTGCCGTTCGCCGTAGCGGATGGCGATCGCGTCGGGCCGGCGCTGCGCGTGCCGTTCCACGATTCCGGCGAGCGTCTCCCTGGTCTCGGCTGCTGGCATGAACCCCTCCGCGTTCGGTTTGTCCCCGTTCTTCCTACGCGGTCGGGCCCGGGCCCGCGACGGCGGCCCCGGCGAGCGCCGGCCGCTATTGCAAAGACGCGATCATCGCCGCACCCTCGCCGGCGGCCTGGGTGGTCGCGCTGCTGTCCTGCCGGAAGTCGACGAACGCCGAGCGGCCGGTCGAGGTGTTGAGCAGCTCGGTGAAGGTGCCGATCACCGGGATCGAGCCCTGCGGATGCACCACCGTGGCCGTGTAGTTGAGCGAGGCCTGCTGCTGAAAGTTGGGGCCTTGCAGCGGCGTGGTCTCCGGCGGGCCCAGCCGGTTCACATCGGTCAGGATGGCCGAGGCGCCGCCGGTGTACTGGTCGATGTCGGCCTGCAGCAGCGCGGCGGCGTCGGTGCCGGCCCCGGGTTTGACCGTGATCCGCAGCTGCGCGGTGGTGTCGGAGTTGTTCAGCGCCACCCAGTTCGGGCCGCGGTTGCCCAGCGTCCAGCCGGGCGCGGGGGTGACCGAGACGCCCTGGGCGATGGCGATCGCCTCGCCGGAAACCAGCGCCACCCTGGGTGCGCCGGGAGGCGCGGCGCCGGCCCAGACGACGGCCACGGCCAGGGCGGCGAGGCCGGCGGTAGCGAGCCGCCGTCCGCCGGAGCGCGACGGGGCGCGGGGAGGTCGAGTCGATGACATCGTTGTTCCTAACTCGCTCGGGCGGTGCGGGTTTCACCGATGGCCTCATCGTGCCCCGCCCGGGCCTCGGTGTCCAAGGACGCTCGATAGGGCGCCGCCGCTGGTCGGGTAAACCTCAGTGCGCCAACGTATTTCAGCAGAAACCAGCCATCGGCAACCCCGGGACCGGCGCGGTGTGCCACCATGACGGGCATGGTGAACCCCGACCGTGCCCGTTCCCGCACCTTCGTCGTGACCGGCGCCGCCTCCGGCATCGGCCTGGCCACCGCGCGGCGGCTGCTGGCCGAGGGCGGCACCGTGGTCGGCGTCGACCTGGCCGACCCGCCCGGCGACCTGGGCCCCCGGTTCACCTTCGTGCCCGCCGACGTGACCGACGAATCCGCCGTCGCCGCCGTGCTGGCCGCCGTGCCGGGCCGCCTCGACGGCGTCTTCCACGCCGCCGGTGTCGCCGGGGGAGGCCCGGTGCACCTGCTGGACCGCTCCGAATGGGACCGGGTGATCGGGGTCAACCTCACCGGCACCTTCCTGGTGGCCAAGGCGGCCCTGGCCCGGATGATCGACCAACCCCGCGTCGACGGCGAGCGTGGCTCGCTCGTCACGGTCGCCAGCGTCGAGGGCCTGGAGGGCACCGCCGGCGGCAGCTCCTACAACGCGGCCAAGGGCGGTGTCGTGCTGCTGACCAAGAACATCGCGCTCGACTACGGGCCCAGCGGCATCCGCGCCAACGTCATCTGCCCCGGCTTCATCGAAACGCCCATGGCGCACAACGTGTTCAGCATTCCCGGTATGGAGGCGCCGCTGGCCTCGATCACCAGGGAGCACGCCCTGCAGCGGCTGGGGCGGCCCGAAGAGATCGCCGCGATGGCCGCCTTCCTGCTGTCCACCGACGCCTCGTTCGTCAGCGGCCAGGCCATCGCCGTCGACGGCGGCTACACCGCCGGCCGCGATCACGGCGTGGTGGAACTGTTCGGCTTTCCCAGCTGATACCAATTGGATTCAATTACCACTAAGATCCGTCCATGAGCGGTGGATTAACTCCCGACCAGGCGATCGAGGCGATCCGGGGGACCGGGGGAGCCCAGCCCGGCTGCCGCGCACTGCACGCCAAGGGCACGCTGTACCGCGGCACGTTCACCGCCACCCGGGATGCGGTGATGCTTTCGGCCGCACCGCATCTCGACGGCTCGACGGTCCCGGCGCTGATCCGCTTCTCCAACGGATCGGGCAACCCGAAGCAACGCGACGGCGCGCCCGGGGTGCGCGGGATGGCGGTCAAGTTCACCCTGCCGGACGGCTCCACCACCGACGTCTCGGCGCAGACCGCGCGGCTGTTCGTCTCCAGCACCCCGGAGGGGTTCATCGATCTGCTCAAGGCGATGCGGCCCGGCCTGACCACGCCGCTGCGGTTGGCCACCCACCTGCTCACCCATCCGCGGCTGCTCGGGGCGCTGCCCTTGCTGCGGGAGGCCAACCGGATCCCGGCCAGCTACGCCACCACCGAATACCACGGCCTGCACGCCTTCCGCTGGATCGCCGCCGACGGCAGCGCGAGATTCGTTCGCTACCACCTGGTTCCGACCGCGGCCGAGGAATACCTGTCGGCCTCCGACGCCCGCGGGAAGGACCCGGACTTTCTCACCGACGAGCTGGCGGCGCGACTGCAGGGCGGGCCGGTGCGGTTCGACTTCCGGGTGCAGATCGCCGGGCCCACGGACTCGACGGTGGACCCCTCGTCGGCCTGGCAGAGCACGCAGATCGTCACCGTCGGCACCGTGACGATCACCGGCCCCGACACCGAACGCGAGCACGGCGGCGACATCGTGGTCTTCGACCCGATGCGCGTCACCGACGGCATCGAGCCCTCCGACGATCCGGTGCTGCGGTTCCGGACCCTGGTGTACTCGGCGTCGGTCAAGTTGCGGACCGGGGTGGATCGCGGCGCGCAAGCCCCGCCGGTGTGACCTTGGCCCCTTGGTCTGCGCCGAAATCGGCGGCAGGCTAAGGTTTTTCTCCGGTGTCGCCATTTCAGATGTTCGTCATATGCCTGGCCGGGCTGGCCGCCGGTGCGATCAACGCGCTGGTCGGGTCCGGCACCCTGATCACCTTCCCGACGCTGGTGGCGCTCGGCTATCCGCCGGTGACGGCCACCATGTCCAACGCCACCGGCCTGGTCGCCGGCAGCGTCTCGGGCACCTGGGGCTATCGCGCCGAGCTGCGCGGTCAGTGGGACCGGCTGCGCTGGCAGCTGCCGGCCTCGCTGGCCGGCGCCGGGCTGGGCGCCTATCTGCTGCTGCATCTGCCGGAGAAGGTGTTCGCCGAGATCGTGCCGGTGCTGCTGGTGGCGGCGCTGGTCCTGGTGGTGACCGGGCCGCGGATCCAGGCGTGGACGGCCCGGCGCGCCGAGCTGGCGGGCCGCTCACCCGAACACGTGCCACCCGGGCGGATGGCGACGCTGGTGTTCGGCACCTTCGCCGTCGGCGTCTACGGCGGCTATTTCACTGCCGCCCAGGGCATTTTGCTGGTCGGCCTGATGGGGGCACTGCTGCCCGAATCGGTGCAGCGGATGAACGCCGCCAAGAATCTGCTGGCCCTGGTGGTGAATGTGGTTGCGGCGGTTGCCTATACGTCGGTGGCGTTCGGCCGGATCAGCTGGGCGGCGGCCGGACTGATCGCGGCGGGCTCGCTGGTCGGCGGGCTGCTCGGCGCCCGGTACGGGCGCCGGCTGTCCGGCGGCGCGCTGCGGGCCATCATCGTGGTGGTGGGGCTGATCGGGCTCTACCGCCTGCTCGCGGTGGCATGACGAAACAGCCGCTGCGGCAACGGTTTTGGTGCTACCCGGTGCTCACCAGCGGTCGGCGCCGGACAGCGCGGAGTCGACCGTGGGGTAGATCGGCAGGATGTCCGACAGCCCGCACGCGTCGATGATGCGGCCGACGATCGGCTCGCAGCTCACCAGCCGCAGGTCGATGCCGCGCTGTCGGCAGCGTTTCGCCTCGTCGGTGAGCACGGCGAACGCGCAGCACCCCATGAACTCCAGGCCGGTGACGTCGACCACGAACGGCCCAGGGGTGGTGACGACGCCGGCGGCCTCGCTGACCAGGTGGCGCCAGGTGTCCTCGTTGCACGCGTCGATCTCGCCGCCCGCATAGATCAGCACCGCGGAGCCGCTGCGCGCGGTCGTCGCCCGCAGTGTGCTGTTGGGGTCGCCCAGTTCGTAGACGAGTTTGGTGCTCAGCGTCAGGTGCGTGGCGGACATCGGTTCCACAATGACTGAATTCATGATGGACCCCCTAATCGACAGGCGCGGGAGCGCCTCGAATGGATGCCCGTCCTTCTGTCTGAAGACAGACTGTTCGCCTAGGCGAATTTCTTTTGTATAACGAGACAGGGCGGTCTGTCTACGGGTCCTGACCTAAGAGTACGGTAAGGCTCGTATGACAACTCCGGATGCCGGATCGTCCGGCGCCTCGGCACGTGAACGCGTCCTGACCGCGGCATATGAGCTGTTCAGCCGGCGTGGGATCCGCGCGGTGGGCACCGACGAAGTGATCGCCCGGGCCGGTGTCGCCCGGGCGACGCTGTACCGCCATTTCGCGACGAAGAACGACCTGGTGCTGGCCGTGCTGCAGCGTCGCGAGGAGCTGTGGACGTACGGGCTGATCGAGGAGCAGTCCCGGCTGCGCGGCGCCACGCCGGAGGAGCAGCTGCTGGCGATCTTCGACGTGATGGACGAGTGGTTCCGGCAGGGCGACCGGTACGAGGGCTGCTCGTTCATCAACGTGCTGCTCGAGCTGGGTCCGGAGCATCCGGCCGGGAAGGCCTGCATCGCCCACATCGACCGCGTCCGCGACATCGTGCGCCGCCGCGCGGTGGCGGCGGGTTTGACCGACGTCGAGGACTTCGCGTCGTCCTGGCACATCCTGATGAAGGGCGCCATCGTGCTGGCCGCCGTCGGCGACCTCGACGCCGCGCGGCGCGCCCGCCGGATGGCCCGCACCCTGATCGAGGAACACCGGCCGCCGCTGGTGTCCGACACCGGCGAGGCGGTGTAGTCAGACCGGGTCGGTCGCGGTGTTGCCGGTCTTGCGGTAATGCTCGGCCTCCAGCTCGGCGATCGCCCGGGAGGTGCGCTCCCGCAACAGGATTGCCGCCGTCAGCCCGGCCACCACGGCGACCACCAGCCCGATCCAGGAGAACCGCTCCAGCCAGCGCTCGGCGGCCACCCCGGCGAAATAGACCAGCGCGGTGGTGCCGCCCGCCCAGCAGATGGCGCCGGAGACGTTGGCCGTCAGGAACCGCGGGTAGTGCATCTTCAACGCGCCGGCCAGCGGCCCGGCCAGGATCCGCAGCAGCGCGATGAAGCGGCCCAGGAAGACGGCCCGCGCGCCCCACCGGTTGAACAACTTCTCGGCCAACGCGACGTGTCCGGGACCGAAGTGTTTGGGAAACCGCCGGCCGAGCCGCTCGAACAGCGGCATGCCGAACCGCCGCCCCACCGCGTAGCCGATCGAATCGCCGATCACCGCCCCGATCACCGCGGCGACGCCGACACCGAGCGGATTGACGGCCAGGTCGTGATGCGACGACATCAGCGCCGCGGTGACCAGCACGATCTCGCCGGGCAGCGGAATGCCCAGGCTCTCGATCCCGACCACACCGCCGACCACCAGATAAACCGCGAGCGGCGGGACCGAGTGCAGCAAGGGCTCCACGTTCATGCGTCAAGGATGCCTGATGCGCTGCCCACGCCCTGCAGCCGCGGACGTTTGGGTTCGCGCCCGTCGTACGACGAGAGGCCGCGCAGCCGCCGCCAGACCCACGGGACGAAGCTGTCCTGCGTCCAGCGCCACTGCTCGTAGGCGCCGGCCGCGACCGAACGCCGGGCCCGCTGCTGCCCGCCCAGGGCCCAATCATGGCTGCTTTCAGGCAGATTCAGCGCCTCGGCGGCCGCGGCCGCGAACAAGATGTGCCCCTTGGTCGAGGCGTGCACCCGGTCGACGGCCCAGGTGTCCAACTCCCGCATCGACGGTGCGCTGTACAGGTCGACCAGCCGGAACCCGTGCCGGTTCGCGGCCGCCCGGATGGCCGCGTTGATCCGGGTCAGCCGCCCGGCCACCAGCCGGCCCAGCGGCAGGAACTGCGCGACGTTCGGAAAGGTCGTCGTCACCACCGTCGCGCCCGATCCGGCCAGCGCGGCGTAGATGTGGTCCAGGTCGGTCAGGGCCGGGCCGAACGAGCGCCCGGGCTGGATGACGTCGTTCATGCCGGCGCACACCGTGATCAGGTCCGGCCGCATCGCCAGGGCCGCCGGGACCTGCTCGGCCAGCACGTGGCCGATCCGTTTGCCGCGGATCGCGAGGTTGGCGTATTGCAGCCCGGGATACGCCGAATCGAGCATCGCGGCGAGGCGGTCGGCGAATCCGAGCAGGCCCGTGCTGTCGTCGCCGTCCCACAGGCCCTCGGTCTGGCTGTCGCCGATGGCGACGTAACGGCGGTATCCAGGGTGAATGGCCCCGCTCACGAAGCCGAGAATAACGCGAAGCCGGGCCGGCGACTGGTTACCGTGGAGCCATGCCAGCCAAGCGTGCGCGAGTCGCCGGGCCAGCCGCGGCCGCGCCGGCCGCCGATGCGCTTGCGCCGCAGTATCCGATCGAATCGGTCGACAACGCGCTCAAGCTGTTGCTGCTGCTGGGCGAGCAACCCGAGATCCGGTTGAGCGAGGCGACCCGCTATCTGGGTGTGGCGTCCTCGACGGCGCACCGGCTGCTGGCGATGCTGGCCTACCGCGGATTCGTCCGGCAGGACCCGGTGTCCAAGGCGTATCTGCCCGGCCCGTCGCTGACCGGGGTGGCGTTCGCCATCTTCGGCCGCCTCGACATCGCGCGATCGGCCGCGCCCATCATGCGCGCGCTCAGCGAGCAGCTGCGCGAGACGGTGCACGTCGGCATGCTCGACGGGGCCAGCGTGCGGTTCGTCGCCGCCGTCGAGGGCCCGGCCGCGGTGCGGGTGGCCTCCCGGCTGGGCCGCGCCTTGCCGGCGCATTGCACCTCGACGGGCAAGGTGATGCTGGCCCAGTTGTCCGCGGCCGAACTGCGGGCGCTGCTGCCGCGCGAGCGGCTCAAGCGCATCACCGCGCATTCCATCGGCAGCCGCGCCGCGCTGGAAACCGAGCTGGCCGCGATCCGCGAGCGCGGCTACGCCACCAACCGGGAGGAGAGCGAGGAGGGTGTCGCGTCGGTCGCCGTGCCGATCCCGACCCGCGCGCCCGGGCTGCGGCTGGCCCTGAACGCCGCCGCCCCGCAGAACCGGCTGGACGCCGCCCGCTACCCCGCGGTGGCCGCCGCACTTGTGGCCGCCGCCAAGGAGATCGGCGATCAGCTCGGCTAGCCTTCGATCCGCGCCACCTCGTGCCGCCAGGCCGCCTCGGCGGTGAACGCCGGCCCCAGGTCCGGCAGGTCGTCCCAGTCGGCGTCGGCGATGTCGCGCAGCGTGCCGCCGGCCGCGCGCACCCGCAACGACATCCGGGCCAGCGCGTCGACGCTGATCGCCTGCAGCACCGCCTGGGGCACGGTGGCGGCGGCGCTGGTGATGCCGTGCCCGCGGCAGATCACCACCGGCCGGCCGCGCATCGCTGCCACCATGTCCCGGGCCAGCCGCGAATCGCGGATCAGCACGGCGCGTTCGTACACCGGCACGCCGCCGCGGGCCAGCCGGGCGCCGGGAATGTCGTGGGCGCCGTAGATCGGCCGCAGGGTGATGCCGGCCAGGTCGGCGGCGACCACGGCCGGTGGGTGCAGGTGTGCGACGGCGGTGTGCCGCGGGTCGGCCAGCATGGTCTCGACGTGGATCGGCAGTTCGTTGGGCACCCGGTAGCCGTCGAGTTCGCCTGGGGCGCCGGCGGTTCCGTCGAACCGGACCAGCCGGATGTCACCGGGCCGGGTGAACGCCACCCCGTCGTCGGTGTCGCTGCGGCAGCGCACCAGCAGGCGCTCGTCGTCGATCCGCAGGCTCACATGCCCGAGGATGCCGTCGACCAGGCCGTGGGCCGCCGCCACCCGGCAGCCCTGCGCCACCAGGGCGCGCTGCTCGTCCAGCCGGCCGCTCACCGCGGCGTCCCCAGCCCGAATCCGCCGTCGGGCCTTACGGTTTCGCCGGTGATGCCGCGGGACCGGTCGGAGGCCAGGAACACGAAACTCCAGGCATGGTCGGCGCCGGACAGCGCGACCCGCAGGGGAGTGCGGGCGGCCACCTCGGCCGCCCGGTCCGGGGCGTCGTCCAGGCGGGTGCCCTGCAGCCTCAGGCTGGCCAGGCCGCGCAGGTCGGTGCCCAGCGTGCCGCCCGGGGCCACGCCGTTGACCCGGATCCCCGGCGCCAGCTCGTGCGCCAACGCCGAAACCAACCCGCGCACCGCGAATTTCGACGACACGTAGAGCACTCCGCCGCGGCCCGGATAGAACGACGATGCGGACTCGGTCAGCACGATCGAGGAGGCACCGGCGGCCCGCAGCGCGGGCAGCGCCGCCTTGACCGACTGCAGGTGGCTCAGCACGTTGGTGCGAAACATCTCGTCGAACGCGTCGGCGAGCGCGCCCGCGTCGATGTCGGCGACCCCGCGGTAGAAGTCGAACACCCCGACGCAGTTGACCAGGGTGTCCAGCCCGCCGAAGGTGTCCACCGCGAGCGCCACGGCCCGTTCGTTGGCCTCGCGGGTGGTGGCGTCGCCCTCGGCGACGGCCACCTCGGGCAGCTGCCGGCGCAGCCGGTCGCACTTGTCGCTATCGCGTTCCAGCGCAGCGACTTTCGCGCCCTCGGCGGCGAAGGCGTCGACGACGGCGCGCCCGATTCCCGACCCCGCGCCGACGACGAGGGCGCGCTTGCCGTCAAGCCAGCCGGTCATCGCCGTCCTCCGGTTCGTCGGGCAGCAGCGGCGCCTGGCCGTTGCCCACCATGGCGGCCAGCGTGCGGGGGTTCTGCCAGGTCAGCGCCTCGACCTCCAGCGGGTCCAGGGTGATCGAGCGCCCGGTCTTGGGGGCGCTGATCAGCAGCCGCGACCCGTTGCGGGTCTCGACCCGCTGCAGCCGCACCTCGGTGAATTCATTGCCGAGGATGATGGGTTCGCCGACGGGATTCACAAAAACACCGCCAGGTTCTGCATCCGCAGCACCGACTCGTCGACGAAGATGCTGCGGCGGGCCAACTTCCAGCGATCCTCAGACCAGCGCAGCACGTCCTCGCGGCCGCAGGACACCAGGGCGCTCTCGTTGACGTCGCCGCGGCTGCGGAACAGCAGCTCGGCGGACTCGACCAGCAGGTGCCGGTCGTCCTCGACGAAGGTGCGCACGTTGGTGACGAAATGCCGCAGCCGCGACGGCGGATCCTCGGTCCAGGCGTGCTCGGTGGCGAACCGCGCGACCCGCTGGCTCAGCGAGTACTTGTCCTCGTCGAAGTGCGCCATCCCCGGGCTGGTGTCGAACCCCGCGCCGCGCGCGGTGGTCACCCGCACCGGCATGACGTAGCGGACGTCGTCGGTCAGCGTGTCCAACCACGCCTGGTAGTGCTGGGCGTCGAGCAGGTAGGCCTCGTCCACCAGGAACTGATGCGCCTGCAGGTGCCGGGCATCGTCAAAGGGCAGGCAGGTCAACGGTTTTCGCATGCGTCGCCTTCCTGCAGATAGTCGGCCCACATGGCCAGCAGCGCCCGCTGGTTGTGCTCGTTGTAGCCGACCTGCGCGCGTCCGGGGCCGTGGAAAGCGCTGGGCGCCAGCGCCTCGACGACCGGGCGGCCGTCGTCGTACAGGCCCATCCGGCTGTTCAGCAGCAGCCGCCGCGCCATCGACCCGCCCGCGGTGGTGGTCAGCGACACCCAGTTCTCCACATCGTCCTGCTCGAACATGCCGGTGGACCCGAAGCACATCAGATACGCCTTGTACGAATCCTGTTTGTAGTGCGCGGGAGCCGCGGAGTCCACCGCGAACCACGAACACACCTCGGTCTCGTTCTCGCTGATCGGCTGCCACAACCGGATCGAGATGAACGGCAGCGTCTCGTCGTCGCGCCCGTCGCGCACCTTGGGCCAGTTGTGCACGAAACTCAGATTGGGAAAGCAGGTCGCCGCCGAAACCATGAACCCGTCCTCGCCGACCACCCGCTGCTGCCGCGGCGTCCACACCTGTTTGATCCGCCCGATCATCTCGTCGGGGTAGCCGACGTAGCGCATCCGCTCCTCGAAGCCGCCCGGCGGAAGCTTGTAGGTGGTGCCGCCGCCGCGGTGCGCCCAATAGGTGGCGCCGTCCTTGCGCTTTTGGGCCTTCGGCTCGCGGAACAGCCCGATGTCGACGATCGAGGCGTGGGTGTGCGGGGTGTGGTACATGTCGCCGGCGAAATTCTCCGCCCCGATCTTCCAGTTCGCCCGGATCCGCCAGCGCTGCGGCCCGCGCAGCTCCACGCCGCCCGCGCTTTGGCGGGTGTAGTAGTCCAGGTAGAACCGGAAGTCGCCGAGAAAATCCTGCAGCGGTGGTGCGGCCGGATCCAGGCTGATGAACAGCAGCCCGTTGTAGCCGGCGAAATTCGGTGCGGGCAAAAGGGTTTGGTCCTTGACGAACCCGTCGTCGCCGCCGTAGGCCTCCCGGTGGAACGGCAACCCGGTGAGCCGGCCGTCGTTGCGGTAGGTCCAGCCGTGATACGGGCAGCGGAAATTGGAGGCGTTGCCCAGCTCCGCGCGGCACACCTGCATCCCGCGGTGCAGGCACATGTTGAACAGGGCCCGCACCCGGCCGTCGGATCCGCGGGTGATGATGAACGAATCGTCGAGCACCCGGCACACCATGTAGTCGCCGTCGTGCGGAATCTCGGACTCGTGCCCCACGAACGTCCACGCCCGGGCGAACAGCCGCCGCTTCTCCAGCGCGAACAGTTCGGGGTCGTTGTAGATGTGCGCGGGGATCATCCCGCGGCGCACGTTCTCGAGCACCCCGAGCAACCCGCCGTCCGGCCCAGCCATCGCTGCCTCTGTTCTACAGAAATACTTTCCGCTCAGTAGAATCCCGCAGTCGGTAGCGCTGGTCAATCTCCGGGCCCGCGCGCCACCAGCTTTCCGCCAGAATGCTTGGTGCTAATTCACAGGTTGCACGCAATCGAAAGCCGCAACGCCGCAGTTACGGTTGTTCACGTCAGCCATCCCGCGCATGTGAGCGCGGCGCGTTAAGGGGTATCCGTTCGGTTCGGCGTGATGATCGCCGTCTGCCTGCCGGCGTGAGAAAGGACTGGTGTCATGGTGGGTCGACCACGAGCGGGTCGATTGCAGAAGGTCGGATCGAAGGTGGTGGCGGCGATCGGCCGCCAGGAGTGGATGGACCGGCCGAGTTACCGGTTCGAACACCTGCTCAGCTTCGCCTACAACGGGCTGGGCAGCGCCCGCAACACCGTCACCAACGCGCTCAACGGGGTCTGGCTCGGTCACCCGGTGCACCCGCCGCTGGCGTCGCTGACCAGCGGCGCGCTCGGCACCACGGTGGCGCTGGACGCGCTGAGCGTGCTGCCCGGGCAACCCGCCTCCGAGGTCGTCGACGCCTCCCGGTTCGCCACCCGCGCGCTCGGGGTGGGCATCCTGGCCAGCCTGGGTTCGGCCGTCACCGGCGTCACCGACTGGCAGCACACCCACGAGGAGGACCGCCGGGTCGGCGCCGTGCACGGCCTGCTCAACGTGGCCGCCACCGCGCTGTACGTGCAGTCGTGGTTCGACCGGCGCCGGGGCCGGCACGGACGCGGCATCCTGCTCACCGCGCTGGGCTACGGCATCACGGTGGCCGGCAGCTATCTGGGCGGGGCGCTGGTCTTCGAGTCCGGCATCGGCATCGACCAGTCCGGCCCGCGGCTGCGCACCTCGGCCTGGACGCCGGTGCTGCCGGCCAGTTCGCTCAACGGCAAACCGGTGCGCGTCGAGGTCGACGGCGTCGGCCTGGTCGTCTGCCAGACCAAGCCGGGCGAGGTCGCCGCGTACGGGGAGTTCTGTCCGCACCTGGCCGCCCCGATGGCCGACGGCTGGCTGGACCGGGGCCGCTTGGTCTGCCCCTGGCACGGCTCGTGGTTCGCGGCCGAGTCCGGCGAGGTGGTGCGCGGGCCGGCGGCGGCGCCGCTGCCGTGCTACCAGGCCCGAGTGGTCGACGGAGTGGTCGAGGTCCGCGGCGAGCAGCAGCCCGCTCCCGGCGGCGCGGTCGGAATCGCAAAAGGAGGAGCCAGTTGAACGCCTACGACGTCTTGAAGGAACACCACATCGTGATCAAGGGCCTCGGCCGCAAGATCAGCGAGGCGCCGGTGAATTCCGAAGAGCGCCATGCCCTTTTCGACGACCTGCTGATCGAGCTCGACATCCACTTCCGCATCGAGGACGACCTGTACTACCCGGCCCTCAAGGAGGCCAGCAAGCTGATCGCCGTCGCCCATGCCGAGCATCGCCAGGTCGTCGACCAGCTTTCGGTGCTGCTGCGCACCCCGCAGAGCGCGCCGAACTACGAGGACGAATGGAACTCCTTCAAGACGGTGCTCGAGGCGCACGCCGACGAGGAGGAACGCGACATGATCCCGGCCCCGCCGCAGGTGCACATCACCGACGCGGAGCTCGAGGAGCTGGGCAACAAGATGGCCGCCAAGATGGAGCAGTACCGCGGCTCGGCGCTGTACAAGATGCGCACCAAGGGACGCGCGGCGCTGGTGCGTTCGCTCTGAGGCCGACGGTCGACCACACCGCCCGCCTGCCGGGTTCGGCGACCGATCGGGAGTAGCCTCACGGCTCATGGACCCCGAGTGTGTCGCTTCTCAGGGCGACATCACCGCGGAGATCGCCCGCATCGCAGCGCAATACCGCGCCGACGACGGGGGCGCCGGCCAGCCGCTGCTGGACTATCCGCCGTACCGGGCCACCATCCTGCGCCACCCCAAGCAACCACTCGTCGCGGTCGATCCCGAGGCGGCCGAGCTGTGGGCGCCGTGCTTCGGCCGCGACGACGTCGACCCGCTGGACGCCGACCTGACCGCCGGCCATCGCGGCGAGCCGATCGGGGAGCGGGTCGTCGTCGCCGGGCGGGTCGTCGACGAGGCCGGCCGGCCGCTGGCCGGTCAGCTGGTCGAGATCTGGCAGGCCAACGCCGCCGGCCGCTACCGCCACCAGCGCGACCGCCACCCCGCCCCGCTGGACCCCAACTTCACCGGCGCCGGGCGCTGTTTGACCGGGCCGGACGGCTGGTATCGCTTCCTGACCATCAAGCCCGGCCCCTACCCGTGGCGCAACCACCACAACGCCTGGCGGCCCGCCCACATCCATTTCTCGGTCTTCGGAACCGCCTTCACCCAGCGGCTGATCACCCAGATGTATTTTCCCGGCGACCCGATGTTCGAACTGGATCCGATCTTTCAGTCCATCCTGGACCCCGCGGCGCGCCGGCGGCTGATCGCCCACTACGACCACGACCTCACCCAGCCGGAATACGCCACCGGATACCGGTGGGACATCGTGCTGGCCGGCGGCGGGCGAACCCCGACCGGGGCCGGGAATGACTGAAACAGCCTGCACGCCAGGGCAAACCGTCGGCCCCTTCCTGGACCTGGGATTGCCGTATCCCGGCGACGCCCGGTTGGTCGACGACGGCGATCCGCGGGCCGTCCGGCTGCACGGCACGGTGTACGACGGCGTCGGCGCGGCCGTTCCCGACGCGCTGGTGGAGCTGTGGCAGCCCGACGGCGCGGGACGCATTGTGCGCCAAGCCGGTTCGCTGCGCCGCGATCCCGCGGTGTTCACCGGATGGGGCCGGTGCGCGACCGGCGAGGACGGGGGATACGGGTTCACCACGCTCGCGCCGGGATCGGTGATCGACGGCCGCGCGCCGTTCTTCGCGCTCACCGTGTTCGCCCGCGGGCTGCTGAACCGGCTGTTCACCCGCGCCTACCTGCCCGGCGCGGGACCGGACACCGACCCGCTGCTGGCCCGTGTCGCCCCCGAGCGCCGCACCACGTTGCTGTGCGTCGCCGAAAACGGCGGCCGCGCTTACCGATTCGATATCCGCCTGCAGGGACCTGGCGAGACGGTGTTCCTGGCCTACCGGACGGACGGGCGATGACCAACCTGTTGTGGCCGGGGGACCACCGCGCCGGTGAGCACATGACCGACGCCGCGCTGCTGGATGCGATGGTGGCGGTGGAATCTGCGTGGCTGGCCGCGCTGACGGGCGCCGGACTGGCACCGGCCGACTGCGCAGCGGCCGGCCTGCGGAACCTGGTGGCGGGCAACGACTTCGAGACATTAGCGGTCGGCGCCGAGGACGGCGGCAACCCCGTCATCGGGCTGGTGCGCCTGCTGCGGGAGCGCGCCGACCCGGCCGTCGCGCCGTGGATTCACCGCGGGCTCACCAGCCAGGACGTGCTGGACACCGCCCTGATGCTGGGCGTGCGCGCGCTCGCCGACGACCTGATCGCCGAACTGCGAGAGCAGATCCGGGTGCTGTCCGCGCTGACCGACCGGCACCGGGCCACCCCCATGGTGGCCCGCACCCTCACCCAGCACGCCGCCCCCACCACCTTCGGCGCCAAGGCCGCCGGCTGGCTGAACGGGGTCCTCGACGCCTTCGACAATGTGATAGCCCTGGTCACCCCGGTCCAAATCGGCGGCGCGGCAGGAACATTGGCTGCCAGCACCGAACTCGCGGCGCTGCGCACCGGTACTGCCGACCCGGCGGCGGTCTCCGTCGAGCTCGCTCGCGGCACGGCGGCCGCGCTGGGCCTGGCGCCGCGGCCCCCCTGGCACACCGCCCGCGCACCGATCACCGCGGCCGCCGACGCTCTCGTCGGCTGCACCGACAGCTGGGGCCGTATCGCCGCGGACGTCGTCACCCTGGCCCGTCCGGAGATCGGCGAACTCGGTGAGCCGGCGACCGCCACCCGCGGCGGCTCGTCGTCGATGCCGCACAAGCGAAACCCGGTGTTGTCCGTCCTGATTCGCCGGGCGGCCATCGCGGGCCCGCCACTGGCCGCGACGCTGCACACCGCCGCCGCGCTGGCCGGCGACGAACGCCCGGACGGCGCCTGGCATGCCGAGTGGGACACGCTGCGCACCCTGGGCCGGCGCACCGCCGTGGCCGCATCCCAGTGCACGGAACTGCTGGCCGGGCTGAGCGTGCACGCCGCGCGGATGGCCGAAAACCTCGCAGCCGCAGACGTTTTGGGTGAACAGCGGGCGATCGCCGAGCTGGCCGGCGGCGCACCGTCACCGACCTACTTCGGCGCCGTCGACCGGGTGATCGACGAGACGCTGCGCCGCGCCGCGCGGGTGCGTCCCGAGCGGTGAGCGATCCGGCGTCTCAGTCGGCCACCGCGATCTCGATAGACAGGCACTCGCCCAGGGCGTGCGCGGCCGCCCAGTCGCCGCCGCGCACCGCGCGTTCGAGTTCGTCGACCAGCGGGCTGTCGGCGCCCAGATCGGCCAGCCACGCCGACACCGTCGCCGTGATCTGGTGGGCGGGCACCCGGGCGACATGCCCGCGGTGCAGTCGGTCGGTCAGCTGGTAGATGGTGGCCGTCGGCCTGCGCTGCGGCCAATGAACCATCCATTTCGGTGAATTCATCGTCCCCTCCCCGCTAGCCTCAACGACTCATTCGACTCCGGCGGCACGTCCAGCTCTCGAGCACAATAGTACGTGTGTACCATTGCGCCGGTCGTTGTTTTGGCCGTGAAATATCCCGATTTTTTCCGCTCTTCGGTCATCGTGATCGCCCACCTGGTTCTCCCGTCGCGACGAGCGGGCCGATCAGTGCCGCGCCAACGAGGCACGGCCCGCTCGGGCCATGATGCGTTGCAACACGTTGTGCGACAGGTCGCCGTCGTTGGCCACCCGCGCCAGGCCCCGCCGCCGCAAGAACATGTCGAGCCGGCGATCGGGCGACCAATCCGCGTACGTCGAGCCGAGGTAGTGCGACTGCAGGAAATCCGACGCCAACGCATCGAGGTCGGACTCCGTCATTGGACTGGCCCCCATAACCGGCATGCTCCTTTGTTCTCCCGCGACCGCCGCAGCCAAGTTACGTCAGGGGGCGTCACTAATTCGTCACGCCGCGATTGCGGAAAGGGCCCAAAGTCGGCCGCGGTCAGCCGGTCTGCGACGCCGTCGGCTTGTGGGCGACGATCGCGACGGCGGCCAGTTGCCTGCGATGTTTGCGGAACGTGCGGCGCATGGTCAGCACCCGCTTGCGGGCGTCGCGGTGCACCAGCACGTTGCGGGCGAACCGCAGCGCCCCGAACAACCCCTCGTCGGAGACCAGCCGGCGCGGCTGCAGCAGCGCCATCGGCGCGGTCGCGACGTGATCGACCACCAATCCGTGCTCGGCCAGCAGCGCCGACCATTCCGCGACGGTCAACGGACGGGCGTTCACCTTGATGGCCCGGGCCAGCGCCCGGCGGATGTCGGTGCTGACCTCCGCGGAGACGGTGTCCGGCGTCAGCGCGAGTTCGTGGATGGCGTAGCGGCCGCCCGGGCGCAGCACGCGCGCCGCCTCGGCGACGATCGCCCGCTTGGCCGCATCGCCCTGCATGGTCAGCATCGCCTCGCCGATGACGACATCGCCGCTGGCGTCGGGCAATCCGGTGTCGGCCGCGTCGGCGACCCGCACGGCGGCGTTGTGCGCACCGAGATCGCCGAGCACGCCGCGCACCACGTTGGCCGCATCGGGGTCGGCCTCGGCGCCCACGTAGGAGCGCGGCGCCCGGGCCACGATCTCGGTGGCGGTGCGGCCCAGGCCCGGCGCCAGCTCGACGACGTCG
>Ga0164242_10003296_pt1 | contig 18466 bp, 15 predicted proteins | sample OricomgcompostMG_FD_108783 | JGI IMG/M metagenome (GOLD analysis project Ga0164242, IMG submission 108783) | Miracle-Growth compost microbial communities from Emeryville, California, USA - Original compost - Miracle growth compost (MG) ... | reverse complement strand
GGCGCGGCCGCCGGAGCCTCCAAGTCCGCCACCGAGGCGGGCGAGAAGCTGGGCGCGGTGGCCGCCTCGTCCGTGGAGGGGATCCTCTCCGGGGTGCAGGAGACCTCCGATGCGGCGCGGGTGATCAACCTGGCCACCCAGCAGCAGCGGACCGCCACCGAGCAGGTGGTGGCGTCCATGGCGGAGATCGAAGAGGTCACCCGCCAGACGACCCAGGCCTCGAAGCAGTCCACCGGCGCCGCGGCGGAGCTGACGCAGCTGGCCGGACGGCTGGCGGAGCTGATCAAGCGGTTCAAGGCGGACTGACCCTCAGCCCTCCATGGACACCGAAACGCTCAAGAAGACCCTCCTCAAGAAGTTCGAGGAGGTCACCGCCGACCGGCTGCGGAAGATCCAGCGGGCGGCGCTCGAGCTCGAGAAGGGCGGAGCCGCGCCTTCGGGCGACGAGGTCGCGCGCGAGCTGCACACGATGAAGGGCGAGGCCCGGATGCTCGGGCTTCAGGCGATAGGCCAGCTCACCCACGCCGCGGAGGACCTGCTCAAGGCCGCCCGCGAGGGGAAGACGCCGGCCCAGGCGGCCACCGATCTGCTCTTGCGCGCGTGCGACACCGTCACCGCGCTGCTCGACGATCCCGCGGGCGCCCAGGACGGGAACGCGGCGAGCGAGGCGCTCTGCCAGGCGCTCGCGCAGGCCTCCGGAAGCCCCGTCCCGCCGCTCAAGCCAGGCGGAGGCTCAGGCACCCGGCCTTCGATGATGAGCGGCGCGGCGAGGACCCCTCCGGCAGGTCCGGCGTCCGGCGCTGCGACACCCGCGCCCGCGCGCCGCCCCGAACCGGCCCCGCCAGCCGCCAAGTACGCGCCGGCGAGCGCGGGGGGAGCGGCGGTGAGCGGGCCGCGCCCCGCGCCGATCGAGCGGGCGATCCGGGTCAACATCGAGGTGCTGGACACGCTCGGTCAGCTCGCAGGCGATCTGATGGTGGAGAGCGCCCGCGCCCGGCTGCGCAACCGTGAGCTCTCCGCGCTTCTGGATCGCTTCGCCCGGATGACCGAGCGGTTGGTCCGCTTCAGCGAGACCCAGCTCCCGGACGCGCACGATCCCTTGCTGGAGCGGATCGAAGGGGACCTCCACCTCCTGCGGGACGACTCCTTCCGCTTCGTCCGCACGCACGGGGACGGCGTCAACGCGCTGCACGGAAACCTGGCGCAGCTGGCGGACCACGTGGCCGAGGCCCGCCTGGTCCCGCTCTCCACGGTGTTCGACGCGTTCCCGCGCGCGGTGCGGGAGATGGCGCGCTCCCAGGGCAAGGAGGTCAACCTGGCGATCGAGAACGCGGACGTCGGCGTGGATCGATCCCTCCTGGCGGACGTGCGCGACGCGCTGGTGCACATCCTCCGCAACGCGGTGGATCACGGGATCGAAGCGCCGGATGGCCGGGCCACCCTGGGCAAGCCGGCGGCGGGGAAGATCGCCATCCGGGTCCGCGTGGACGGCGACATGCTCCAGATGGTGATCGAGGACGACGGCCGCGGGATCGACCCGGCGCGGGTCCGCGAGGTCGCGGTGAAGCGCGGGCTGCTGTCGGCCACCCAGGCCGCCGCGCTCGCGGATCGCGAAGCGGTGGAGCTGATCTTCCTCAACGGCTTCTCCACCCGCGACGAGGTGACGGACCTCTCCGGCCGCGGCGTGGGGATGGACGTGGTGAAGCGCAAGGTGGAGACGCTCGGCGGTTCGGTGGCGGTGACCAGCCGGATCGGGCTCGGCGCCAGCGTGTCGCTCAGGCTCCCGCAGTCTCTGGCGATGATGAAGGTGCTCCTGGTGCGCCTGGGGGACGACGTCTATGGGCTGCCGGCCTCCGACGTGGAGGCGGTGATCCGGGTCAAGCCCGAGGATCGCCTGGAGATCCTGGGCACGCTCGCCATTCACCACCGGGAGCGCCCCATCGCCCTGATCGCCTTGGGGCCCCTGCTGGGGCTCAACGGCGGCCCCCGGATCGACCGGCCGCCCGCGGTGGTGGTGCGGCACGCGGAGGATCGCGCGGCGCTGGTGGTGGACGGGTTCGTGGGCGAACGCGAGGTCGCGGTCAAGCCGTGCGGCGGCGACTTCCTCAAGGGCGCCCCCTACGTCGCCGGCACCGCCGCGCTGGAGGACGGCCGGATCGCGGTCCTGCTCCAGGTCCCGGATCTGATGACCGAGGTCCGCCGCAGCGCGCGTCCGGTGCTCCAGACCGAGGCCGCGCGGCGGCTCAAGGTGCTGCTGGTGGACGACTCGCCGATCGCCCGCGCCACCGAGGCCGCGCTGGTCCGCGCGCTGGGACACGTGGTGGAGGAGGCGCAGGACGGCGAGGAGGGGATCGAGCGTGCGCGGCAGGGCGAATACGACATCATCCTCACCGACGTGCAGATGCCGAAGCTGGACGGCTTCGCCATGACCCGGCGGATCAAGAGTGAGCCCTCGCTGGCCAAGGTGCCGGTGGTGATCCTCTCGTCGCTCGCCTCGCCGGAGGACAAGCGCCGGGGGAGCGATGCGGGCGCGGACGCCTACCTGGTCAAGGGCGAGCTGGGCGTGGAGATTCTTGCGCAGACGATCGACCGTCTCACTTGAGCCTACCTGGCCTTTTCCCGTAGGAACAGAGATCCCGCTTTCGGCTCGCGGGCACCTGAGACCTGCTTGAACATCGAACGCACCTCGCTCGAAGACGTTGCGGCGCTCCTCCATCAGAAGGCCGGCCTGAAGATCGGCCCGGACGGACTGGCGGGGTTGCGGCTGGCGCTCACGGCGCGGCTGGCGGCGTTGAGAGAGTCCAGCGGACGCGCCTACGTGCACCTGCTCCGGGGCGCGCAGGGAGACGCCGAGCTGCGCGCGCTGTTGCCGCTGGTGACGGTGGGGAAGACGGACTTCTTCCGCGACGAGCGGCAGTTCGACGCCTTGGCCAGGACGGTGTTGCCGCGGATCCTCACCCTCTGCCGGCGCGAGGGGCGGATGGGGCGGATCTGGTCGGCCGGCTGCGCCACCGGTGAGGAGCCCTACAGCCTCTCCATGCTGCTCACCGAGCTGGGGGCGAAGGACGACGAGGTGGAGGTGATCGCCACCGACCTCAACCCCGCGGCGGTGGAGCGGGCGAAGCTGGGCGAGTTCCCGCTCCGGCGGATGGCGGGGGTCTCGACGCTGCGGCGGGACCGCTACTTCGAGCCGACCCGGGAGGGGTTTCGCGTCCGCCCGGAGCTCTCCCGGCGGGTGCGCATCTCGGTCCACAACCTGGCCAATCCCCTGTGGGGCGATCTGGGCATTCCGCGGGGGATCGATCTGATCCTCTGCCGGAACGTGATCATCTACTTCGGGATCGAGACCATCCGGCGGGTGATGGACCGCTTCCACGACGTGCTCCGTCCCGACGGCTTCTTGTTCCTTGGCTATTCGGAGAGCCTGTTCAAGGTCTACGACCGCTTCCGGATGGTGGAGGTGGACGGCGCCTACGTGTACCGGCCTGCGGGCGCGGTGCCGCCGGCGGTGGTGGCGCCCGCGCCGGTCGTGGCGGTGAAGCCGACCTACTCCTGGGACCGGCGGCAGGTGCTCTCGCCGCCGCTGCCCGTGCCGCCCGCGCCGACGCCCCCGACCGCGCCCACGCCGCTCCTGGCCCGCGCGCCGGATGACCGGATCCGCGAGGTGACCCGCGAGATCGAGCTGGGCGGCTTCGTGACCGCGCGGGAGAAGCTGGAGCGCTGGCTGGCGCAGGATCCGGATCAGCTGGGCGCGCTGCTCACGCTGGGGAACCTCTTCGGGCTCACCGGCGAGCCGTCCCGGGCCAAGGAGTGCTTCGAGCGGGTGCTCACGCGCGAACCGCTCTGCGCGGATGCGCACGTCTTCGGCGCGCTGGCGCTGTTCCAGGCGGGCCTCCTGGACGACGCCCGGACCGAGCTGACGCGGGCGCTCTTCTTGGAGCCCACGCTCGCGCTGGCGCACTACCTCCTGGCGCAGGTCCTGGAGCGGGTGGGAGACATGGCGGGGGCCCGGCGCGGATACCGAAACGCGATCTCGCAGCTCCGGTCGGCTCAGCGTCCCTTGGCTGGCTATTACCCGGACTCACCGGAGCCGGACGCCATTGGCCGCGCGGCCCGCTACGCGCTGGCGGCCCTGGAGGAGCGCGCGTCCTGAAAGGGCCCGGCGCTTCCCCCGTGACGGACGCCGGTCAGACCTCGCGCTGGAGGTCCGCGAGGCTCTTCTTGGGATCCAGGTATTCGGCGAACTTGCGCTCGACGTACTTCTTGGCCTGACCGCGCAGGAGCAGCCCGGGATCGGTGGCGGCGCCTGAGATCTTCCCGTCCAGCACGCGCATGGTCCCTTCGAGCGCGATCCCCATCACCTTCCCGTCAAAGTCCACCGCGTCGCCGTTCCAGGTCGATTTGACGCCGTACTTGGTCCCCCAGGACTGGGTGAGCACCCGCACGCGGGCGAGCGCTTCGTCCTTGGACAACGAATGCGGAATCTCCAGGCTCATCTTTCCCATCGGTCACCCCAGGCGCCAGTACCCAGGTTTGGGTCCACGGTTTGGCGCAGTCGGTCGGCTTGCAAGGCGGCGGATGATAGCGGGCGGGTGCTGGGGGAGAGGAGAATTCGAGCCCGCTCCGCGTGACCTCGACGGGGAAAGCGAGCGAAAATGGACGCATGCGAAGGACGCGGCGAATGGGGATCCGAGGTGCTGCCATCGCGCTGATGGCGTCGGTGTGCACGGCAGCAGGTGCGGCGTCCGCGCCAGCAGGTCCGGATGCGGGGAAGGTCCCGGCGCCCGTGGTGATCGTCCCTGCGACCCCGCCGGCTGCCTCTTCGCCGCAGGCGCCGGGACGGATCGTGATCGTTCCGGCCTCTCCGGGCGCGCCGCAAGGCACGCAGTCCCCTGCGCCATCGGCACCTGCCGCCACGGCACCGCAGCGGATCGTGATCGTTCCCGCAGATCCGAATTCAAAGGCCACCGCGCCCGCGGCTCCTGCCTCTGGCTCGCCGCAGCGGATCGTGATCGTCCCCGCCGATCCGAACTCAAAGGCCGCCGCGCCCTCGGCTCCTGACTCTGGCTCGCCGCAGCGGATCGTGATCGTCCCCACCGATCCGAATTCAAAGGCCGCCGCGCCCTCGACACCTGCCCCCGGGGCGCAGCCGCGGATCGTGATCGTCCCCAACACTCCGAACTCAAATGCAGCGCCGGCCGCACCTGCCGCCACGACGCCACCGCGGATCGTGACCGTCCCGGCGACCCCCGGCGCCGCCTCCTCGCAGCCCGAGACCGACACCGCCGCGACGACCTCCGAGCCTGCAACGACGCCCAATGACGAGGCCACCGCGCCCGGCGGAGAGGACGAGGACACCTCGGTCGCCCAACCGGAAATTCCACCTTCGGGGGATGGGATGCGGACTGTCACGGCGATGCCGGATCTGGCCCCCGTGCCGCACAGCGCGCTTACAAAACCCTCGGACGCTGACCCGCTCACCTCGCCCGCGGTGGCGAGCGCGGCGGCGGAGGGGACCGGGGATGAGACGGACGGCCACGCGCGCCTGGGGCCTTTTCTCTCCGGTCCCGGCAGCTTGACCTTCATCCTCCACCACACCTTCATGGGCGCGGCCGGCGGCTTCGCGACTCAAGGGATTGCCAGCGATTTCCACTCGGATCTGGGCGGTCGAGAGGCGCTCCTGGCAGGGACGCTGGTGGGCGCAGGCGTGGGCTTCGGCACCGCGTCGTGGTGGCAGTTCAACCACTGGATGGGCCAGTCCACCGCGAACTACGGGATCCTCAATTCGGTCTCTGGCGGGATGTTCCTCACCGGCCTGGTGGACCTCACCACAGACGATCCCACCGCGCTGGCGTGGTCCTCGCTGGTAGGCGCGGAGTTGGGTGGCTGGCTGACCGCGGGTGTGAGCGGCGGGGACCTGTCGCTGGAGTCCGGGCTCCTCGTGGCCTCCGGCGAAGGCTGGGGTGCGGTCTACGGGGCGATGCTCCTGGCGATCGTGCGTTACTCCGGTTCCACCCTGCGCACCGAGTCCGCGATCGACGCGCTGTTCATCGCCCAGGGCACCGGCGCGACCCTGCTCGCGTTCGCGGCCGGCCACTTCCACCCGAGCACCACGCAGATCCTCCGCGCGAACCTCTCCGGAGCGATCGTCGGTGGCGCGGTGCTCCTGGTGTCCGCGCTGGTGCTGGGCCATCTGGACAGCCCCACGCCCTACGTCCTGTCCATGGCCAGCTCCGCCACGACGATGGCGCTGGTGAGCATCCTCTGGGACGCCGGCGCGGAATCCCCGCAGGTGGCGCTGGGGGGTGGCAGCTCGGCCCCCTACCGATCGGTCTGGTAACGCCGCTCCCAAGGCGACACCGCGGCCAGCCCTGCACCGGCGACCCATCGATCCCATCCTTGGCGCATGGCCAAGATCACGCCGTTTCATGCCGTCTGCTACGCGAGCGACCCCAAGCGCCCCGAACTGCGCGAGTCCTATGAGGGGCTGGACCCACGCGCGCGACGCCATCTGACGCTGGCGGACCCGGCGCACCCCCTTCAGCTGCACGCCGCGCCGAACCCCCCCAGCCTGCTGCGCGGGTGGATCCAGGAAGGAAGAGCGGTTCGGGAGGAGCGGCCTGCGCTGCACGTGCTCGAGCTCGAGCCCCTGCCGATGGAGCGGGCCTACCGGCCGACGCTTCGCATGCTCGTCGGGCTGGCTGCGCCGGACGCCGGGCTGACTCCGTTGGAGGAGGGGACCCACGCCTCGCGGGTGCCGCCGGTCCGGCCGGTGGAGGCCCTGGTGGGAGACGATCACCGGGTGCTCCTCCAGCTCCTGGACGAGGCGACCGAGCCGCTCTCTCCGCTTCAGGAAGTGCAGCTGGAGACGTGGACGCAACGGCTCTACCGGGTCGAACCGTCCGCCGTCACGCGGCGGATCCAGGGGGTGCTGGACGAGAGCCCCATCCGTCCGCTGGCGCCGCTCTCCCGCACCCTGGGGACGCTGCTCGCCATCGTGCCGTTGTCGGCGCCGGGCCTGCGCCTCTTGCCGGTCCACCGCGGGCTCAAGGGGCTGCGCACCTTCGAGGTCGGGCGGTTCCTCACGCTGGTCCGGGAGTACGCCCGCATCTACGACGTGGACGTGCGCCTGGACACGGCGCAGGGGCTCGCGATCGCGCGGGAGCGGATGGCGATCCTGGCCGCCGGTTACCACGCGGTCTTGTTGGTGCTCCCGGGGGGCGAAGGGAAGATCCTCCGCTTCCGCCAGACGCTGGACCTGACGCACCTGAGGACGGCGCCGAAGAGCCCCACGCTGAGGAGCCTGGATCTGGCGCTGCTCAACGCGCTGGTGCTCGGGACCGTGCTCGGGGTGGAGGAGCCGGATGCCCCCGGGCACCAGCAGGTCTTCTCGGTGGAGCGGCTGGAGACGCTGGTGGCGGCGGTGGAGAGCGGGACGTTCCAGGCAGGCTTCGCGCTCAACCCACCGCCCGTCTGGGAGCTGCGCGCGGTGATGGCGGCGTCGCAACAGCTGCCCCCGCACACCCTCAGGCTCCGGCCGACCGTCCCGGAGGGTGCCGTCTTCTACGACCCCGAGAACCCGTGACGGGCGCCGGGCAAGAGGGGTTGGAGAACGGACTGACCCCCGGCCGGGGCGAGACCCTGGACGAGATTGGCCCCGTGCGCGTCCTTCAACGGCGCGACGGGTACCGGCTCACCGTGGATCCGCTCCTCCTCGCCCGCTTCACCCGCTCCGCCGCCGGACCGCTCAAAGGCCGGGTGATCGATCTGGGAACGGGCTGCGGGATCCTCCCGCTCCTCCTCGCGCACGCTGGCGTCTCATCCGTGGGGCTGGAGCTTCAGCCACCCTTGTTTGATCTGGCCGCGCGCAACGTCCGGCTCAACGGCTTGGAGGCGCGGATCAGCGTGGTGAGGGGGGATCTGCGGGAGGTGGAGCGGCTCTTCGCGAAGGCGCGCTTTCGACACGTGGTCTGCAACCCGCCCTATCACCGCGCGCGCCACGGCTTGACCAACCCCGATCTGGAGCGGGCCCTGGCGCGGCATGAGCTCGCCTGCACGGTGAGAGACGTGGTGCGGGCGGCGCGCTGGCTCCTGGAGCCGCTCGGGAGCCTGTGGATCATCTTCCCGGCAGCGCGCCTGGCCGAGCTCCTGGAGGCCGTCCGGCGGGTGCGGCTCTCTCCCCGCCGGCTCCAGCTGATCCACCCGCGGGCGGACACCCCGGCCAGGCGGGTGCTGCTCCAGGCGGTGAAGGCGGGGAGGGCGACGTTGGAGGTGCTCCCGCCGTGCGTCCTGGAGTCGCGATTGCAACCAGCTGTCCAAGCGTTATAGCGGCAGCCCATGGCCTACCCGCTCCACCGCCCCCGCCGCCTGCGCCGCACCGACACCCTCCGCCGGATGGTCCGCGAGACCCAGATCACCCCGGACGACTTCATCTACCCGCTCTTCGTCGTCGAGGGCCACGGGGTGAAGCGCGCGATCAGCGCCATGCCGGGGATCTTCAACCTCTCCGTCGACCTGGCGGTGGAGGAGGCGAAGCGCGCGGACGCGCTGGGGGTGCCCTCCGTCTTGCTGTTCGGGATCCCGGACCGCAAGGACGCCCTGGGAAGCGAGGCCTGGGCGGAGCAGGGCGTGGTCCAGAGGGCGGTGCGCGCGATCAAGGCCGCGCTGCCCCGGATGCAGGTCGTGGTGGACGTGTGCCTGTGCGAATACACGGACCACGGTCACTGCGGCGTGCTCGAAGGGGGAGACGTCCAGAACGATCAGACGCTCCCGCTGTTGGCGAAGATGGCGGTGAGCTGCGCGCAGGCCGGCGCGGACATGATCGCGCCTTCGGACATGATGGACGGACGGGTGCTGGCCATCCGCCGCGCGCTGGACGAGGCCGGCTTTGACGCGCTCCCGATCCTGGCCTACTCGGCGAAGTACGCCTCGTGCTTCTACGGGCCCTTCCGCGAGGCGGCCCAGAGCGCGCCCCAGACGGGCGACCGGCGCGGCTACCAGATGGATCCCGCCAATGTCCGCGAGGCGCTCAAGGAGACCGCGCTGGACGTGGAGGAGGGCGCGGATCTGGTGATGGTGAAGCCGGCGCTGGCCTACCTGGATGTGATCGCCCAGGTCAAGGCGCGCTTCGAGCTGCCGGTGGTCGCCTACAACGTGTCCGGCGAGTACGCGATGATCAAGGCCGCCGCGGAGAAGGGCTGGCTGGATCACGACCGCGCGGTGCTGGAGACGCTGACGTCGATCAAGCGGGCGGGCGCGGACCTGATCATCACCTACCACGCGCTGGAAGCGGCCCGCCTGCTCGGTTGAGCAATCGTCACCCGCCCGCTTGAACCCAGCGCCTCACTGGAGTCTGCTCGCGCGACCTCGATGAAGAAGCGGCGCACCACCCGGAAGGCGCAAAAACCCCCACCCGTGGGGCGTGGCGCGTCGTCGCCTCGCGCGATCCCGACGCCCGCGCGGACCGACGGGCCCGGGTGGACGCTCCAGTACAAGGTGGTGGAGCTCTCCGTCGTGGACGAGCAGACCCTCGAGCGCACCGTCAACACCTGGGTGCGCCAGGGCTTTCGGCTGGAGAACGTCCAGTTCGCCATGCGCGAGTCCTCCCGGCGCCCTTCAATGGCCTTCGTCTTCCTCACCCGCGAGGTGCCCGCCGAAGACGCGCAAGCGGAAGGGGTGCCGCTGACCGCCGGACCGGACGCTTCGCCCGCGCCGCACTTCGCGCCGGTGCGGTCGATCAGCGCGTATGAACGGCTGGCCCAGCTCGCCGAAGGTGGCGACGATCCGGAGCGCGACCCGTGACCGAGCGCTGGAGGCCCACCCGGTCCCTCCGCCTGGTGGAGGGCGAAGAGGAGGCGGCCTACCCCAAGTGCTCGCTCTGGCTGCGCGCCCTGGCCCGCGCGGTGGACGTCGCGCTCGCCTGGGCGCTCTTCTTCGCCGGCCACAGGGTGGGTCCGCTCTTGGCGCTGCTCTACCTCCTCTTCGCGGACGGGATCCTCCAGGGGCAGAGCCCGGGGAAGCGGCTGTTCGGGATCAAGGCGGTGCACGTGCCCACCCGGACCGCGGCCCGCTCGCGGGACAGCGTGCTGCGCAACGCCCCCTTCGGACTGGTGGTCATCCTGGGAATGATGCCGCCTCCGCTTGGATTTGATGCCTTCGTGGTCGGTGTGGTGGCCATTGGAGGCATCGAAGCCTGGAAGGCGATTCGAGATCGGCGCGGCCTTCGGCTGGGCGACGTCTGGGCCCAGACCCAGGTGGTGGATGGGAAGCTGATGGCCGGCGCGCAACGCGACACCCGCGCCGCGACCCCGGCGCCCTCCACCCACCGCTTCATGTCCGCCGCCCGCCGCGCGGTCCGGATCCGTCGCCGAAAATTCTCCCAAGCCGTCCGTTGAGGGTGATCCCCTCGAGGAGCCTGAAGTGCGCATCGCCCTGACGTACAACCTCCGCCTCTCAGACGCGGAGGACGAAGCCGAGTTCGATTCGTTGGAGACGGTGAACACGCTGGCGAGCGCGATCGAGCGGCTCGGCCACGGCCTGGAGCGCTTCGAGGTCTCCGGTCCCGCCTCCCGCACCGTGGCGCGGCTGGAGGCCTACAGCCCGGACCTCATCTTCAACACCGCGGAGGGCCGCCGCGGGCGCTTCCGGGAGGCGTTCTACCCGGCGCTCTTCGAGGAGCTCGGCTTCGCGTACACCGGCTCCGGCGCCTACGCGCTGGCGATCACGCTCGACAAGCAGCTCACCAAGCTCATCCTCCAGAAGCACGGGGTGCGCACCCCGGCGTGGCAGTTCGTGGAGCGGATCGAAGAGCTGCACGCGGAGAACCTCCACTTCCCGGTGATGGTGAAGCCGAACTTCGAGGGCAGCTCCAAGGGCATCACCCAGGCCTCGGTGGCGGAGACGGTGGAGCAGGCGCGGACCAAGGTGGCCGAGGCGCTCGCCCGCTATCCCACCGGCGTCCTGGTGGAGGAGTACATCAACGGCCGGGACCTGACCGTGCCGTACCTGCAGGCGGTGCAGAACGACTTTGACGGGGTGCTCTGCCCGGTGGAGTACGCGTTCGATCCTTCGGCGGTGATCGACCGCCGCTACAACATCTACGACTACGATCTGAAGACCAAGAACGAGCACGCGGTGCAGGTCCGCGCGCCCGCGCAGGTCTCCCCCGCGATCGCCCAGGAGGTGCGGCGGATGGCGCAGACCGCCTTCCGCGTGCTCGACACGCGGGATCTGGGCCGGGTGGACTTCCGCCTCAGCGAGGCGGGCGTGCCGTACTTCCTGGAGATCAACGCGCTGCCCTCGTTGGAGGCCGGCGCCGGGATCTACGCCGCGGCGGAGCTGGAGGGGCTGCATCTGGACGGGGTGATCGGATCCGTGATCGCCTCGGCGGCGCGGCGCTACAAGGTCAAGGGCACCCGGCGCCACAAGCTGGGGCGGAAGACCGGGCCGCTCAAGGTGGGCTTCGCGTACAACGTGAAGCGGATCAAGCCCACCGCGGACGCGGTGGAGGACTCGGAGGCGGAGTACGACGCGCCGGTGACGCTCCAGGCGATCCGCGAGGCGATCGCCAGCTGGGGCCATGAAGTGGTGGACCTGGAGGCGAACCAGGAGCTCCCCACGCTGCTGGCCGCCACGCCGGTGGACATCGTCTTCAACATCGCCGAAGGCCTCAAGGGACGGAACCGCGAGAGCCAGGTGCCCGCGGTGCTGGAGCTCCTGGACATCCCGTACACAGGCTCGGATCCGGCCACGCTCTCCATCGCGCTGGACAAGGCGCTGGCCAAGAAGATCGTCCGCGGGCACGGCATCCACACGCCGAACTTCCAGCTGATGACCACCGGCAAGGAGCGGCTCAACAAGGAGCTCTGCAACTTCCCGTTGATCGTCAAGCCGGTGGCGGAGGGCTCCTCCAAGGGCGTGCTCAAGAAGAGCGTCTGCCAGACCGAAGCCGAGCTGCGCGAGGTGGTCCGCGAGCTGGTCAGCAAGTACCGCCAGCCGGCCCTGATCGAGGAGTACATCTCCGGCCGCGAGTTCACGGTGGGGCTTCTGGGCGAGCGCCGTCCCAAGGTCCTCCCTCCGATGGAGATCGTCTTCCTGGATCAGGAGGAGAAGAACCCGGTCTACAGCTTCGAGCACAAGCTCGATTGGACGGACCGCATCCGCTACGACGTGCCCGCCAAGCTGGACCCTTTGCTGATGGAGCGGCTGAAGGCGGCGGCGCGCGCGGCCTTCATCGCCCTGGGCTGCCGGGACGTGGCGCGGATCGACTTCCGGATGGACGACCGCGGCAGGCCCTACTTCATCGAGTGCAACCCGCTCCCCGGCCTCACCCCGGACTGGAGCGACCTGGTGCTGATCGCCAAGGGCGCGGGGATGGACTACCGGACCCTGATTGGCGAGATCCTCTCCGGCGCCATCCGCCGCTACAAGGAGCGCGAGGTCCGCAAGGCGGCGGAGAACTCGGCCCCGCCCAAGCCCGAGGACAAGCACCTCGTTCAGAACGGCGGCGGGAACGGCCACGGGAACGGCAACGGCCTTGCGCTCGGGCAGGGCGACCTGGGGCCCGGCCTCGAAGTGAAGGCCTAACCACCCGGAAAAACTCGCCTTCATCGGGCTATAAAAAAGATTGGGGGCGACGAAACCCAGGTAGGTCTTCGTCCGACAATGGGATCGCGGCGTTCACTTTTCCACCTGCGAGCCCATGGCCCCGATCTCGTCCCGGCTGTCGACCTCCGTCCCCGCTTCGGTCCCCTCGCTGGACGCCTCCGTGAAGGCCACTCGGGGGCCCCGGCTTCCTCCGGCGGCGGTGAAGGCGCAGGACAGCGACGTCTTCCAGTCCCAGCAGGTCCCGTCCAAGTGGTTCCCGGAGGACTCCGGGGCGCCGGTCAAGGGCGGGGACGCGCTCGGGTACGACGTCCGCTCGCCCACCAGCACCACGGTGGAGGCGAAGGGCCCCACGCCGCTCGTCACCCACGGGACGGCGACCAGCCAGCTTCACGTCGAACAGGACCTGACCCTCAGCCAGGTCGCCGCCACGGTGGATCTCCACCACAAGTGGGTGAGCGGGCTGAGCGTCACGGTGACCAGCCCCTCCGGCAAGACGGCCACGCTGCCCTTGGCCAAGGGGCATGACGAGAAGGGCACCTTCGACCTGAGCCAGGCCTTCGCCGGCGAGTCCGCCCGGGGCGACTGGACCCTCACCGTCAACGACTCGCTCAAGACGGACGTGGGCGCGGTGAACGGCTGGAGCCTGCAGCTGACCGGAGACGCGGGGGACACCCAGCCCGTCCCGCCGGACTCGGGCACCGGGCCCCTGGACCCGCGCAACATCCCGGCGGCGGACTGGACCTGCTTCGTCAACCTGAACGCGGACAACTCGCTGGAGAGCTTCGGGAAGTCGGACCTGAATGAGATGGAGAAGGTCGGCTCGCTGGCCGGGAAGATGAACGTGATCGCGCTGGTGGACGGCGGATCGCAGAGCGGCGGCGGCTGGGAGAAGGGGACCCGGCTGATGTACGTGACCAAGGATCCCAACAACTCCTCCAACATCGTCTCGCGGGAGATCGCGGTCGATCCGTCGTCCGACCTGGGGAAGCTGTTGGCCAAGGGCAACGGCGAGCTGGACACCGGCAACGCCGAGGTCCTCCACGCGGCGATCGACTACGTGCAGAAGAACGTCTCCTCCCAGCACTTCATGGTCGACCTGTGGGACCACGGGAACGACTGGCGCGGCGTCTCCTACGACGACCACCCCGAAGACAACCTGGACATGCCGCAGCTCCAGCAGGCGCTCTCCGGGCTGTCGCAGAAGGTGGACATCGTCTCTGCGGACGCGTGCCTGATGGCCACCGTGGAGGTCGCCGACACCGCCAAGGCCGCCGGCGCGGACTGGCTGGTGGGGAGCGAAGAGGTGGAGCCGGGCGCGGGCTGGGACTACACGGATCTGCTCGGGCGGATGGGCAAGCTGTTCGAAGGCACAGACGACGTGAGCGCCCAGGACGTGGCCACGGCGATCGCCACCTCCTACGCGGCGGGCGGGTTGGACAACTCGACCATGTCGGTGACCGACCTCTCCGGGATGGGCGCCCTCAACCAGCAGCTGGACGCGTTCAGCGAGGCGCTGCTCGCCAACGGCGGCCTCCAGGATCCGGTGGTGCGGACCGCGTACGAGAAGGCCAAGCGGTACGACGACTACGACCAGATGGACCTGGGCGACTTCGCCAGCAAGGTCTCCGCGGCGACCACCCACCCCGAGCTGAAGGCGGCGGCGGACGCTTTGGTGGCGGAGCTGGGGCAGGTCACCGCCCCGCAGAGCGGCAACCCCTACGGCTGGAAGACCTCCACCGGGCTCACGGTGTACGCGCCCCGCGGCTCGGTGGACGGCGCCTACGACGTGGCCGGCGCCGCCTGGAAGGACAGCCGCTGGAACGCGGTCATCCCGACCTATTCCGGCCGCCTCGCCGCCTGAGGGACGCGTTCGAGGAGCTCCACAGGCGATCCTTAGAGGCGCTCGTCCGGGTGCACGCTCCTTCCGTCTGAGCGTTGGCTCCCCCACCTTTCCTTGAGCGCAGGGACCTTCCTGCGCGGGAAAGGAGATCCCAATGGCGGTACCTCAAACGACCCGAAGGGCGGAGCTCTCAACGGGCGGACCCAACACGGCGAACGGTGTGGCGCGGGCGATCAACATCGTGCTTGGCGTCTGGCTGTTCATCTCGGCCTTCATCTGGCCCCACACGGGCGTGCAGCAGACCAACACCTGGATCCTCGGCGTCCTCTGCGTGGCCTTCGCGCTGATCGCGATGGGCGTGCCGATGGTGCGCTACCTCAACACGCTCCTGGCGATCTGGCTGTTCATCTCGGCGTTCGCGCTCCGGGACGTTTCGGTGGGCACGGTGTGGAACAACGCGCTGGTGGCAATCGCCATCTTCATCGTCTCGCTCGTCCCTGCCAGCGGCGCCTCCGACCTCTATGGGAGACCCAGGACCCCGCAGCACGTTTGACCGGAAGCGGCGTCATCGCTTCGCCCCATTGCCGCGCGACTTTGGGAGCGAAGCGAACCTCCGGGGCTCTGGTATGAGCGTGGTCCATGACGATGGAACCCACGAACCCCGAACCGCGGCGAAGGGCCCGCGCGCTCGGCATCCCCCTGGGGCGGTACAAGACCGGCAAGCACAACGCGATCACGGATGTGGAGGGCGTGCTGGTCGGACACGCCACGATCATCCGAGGCCAGGGCGCGCTTCGCCCGGGTGAGGGGCCGGTCCGCACGGGCGTGACCGCGATCCTCCCCAACGAAGGCAACATCTTCATGGAGCGCCTGATCGGCGGCGGGTTCGTCTTGAACGGCGCGGGGGAGGTCTCGGGCCTCACCCAGGTGCAGGAGTGGGGGCTGATCGAGACGCCCATCCTCCTCACCAACACCATGTCCGTGGGCGCGGTGTCGGACGCGGTGGCCCGCCACATGGTGGAGCGCTACCCGGGCATCGGCGACGAGCACGACGTGATCATCCCCGTGGTGGGGGAGTGCGACGACAGCTACCTCAACGACATCACCGGACGGCACGTGAAGCGCGAGCACGTGGAGGAGGCGATCCGCAACGCGGCGTCCGGTCCGGTGGCGGAGGGGGCGGTGGGCGGCGGCACCGGGATGGTCACCTGCGACTTCAAGGGCGGGATCGGGACCTCTTCGCGGAAGCTCCCCGAGGTGCTCGGCGGCTACACGCTGGGGGTCCTGGTGATGTCCAACTTCGGCAAGATGCACAACCTGCGGATGGGCGGGCTGCCGGTGGGCGAGGTCCTGGCCGAGCGCTTCGCCCGGATGCCGCACCGGGAGAACAACTACGGATCGATCATCGCGGTGGTCGCCACCGATGCGCCGCTCCTGCCCAACCAGATGAACCGGCTGTGCAAGCGGGTGGGCCTGGCAATCGGGCGGGTGGGATCCTACGCGGCGCATGGTTCCGGCGAGATCGTGGTCGGCTTCTCCACCGCGAACGTGATCCCGCGGCGCACGCGCAAGATGGTCTACCGCGCCAAGATCCTCCTCGATCAAAGGCTGGACCCGCTCTACGAGGCGGTGATGGACGCCACCGAGGAGGCGATCCTCAACTCGATGTGCATGGCGAATGAGATGGAGGGCGTGAACGGCAACTTCGTCCCCGCGCTGCCCTTGGACGAGGTGCGGCACATGGTGGACGCGCTCAAGCCCATCCTCGCCGCCAGCAAGAAGCGCCCGCCCGCCCCCGGGATGCCGCCGCGCGCCACGCCCGAGGCGGCCAAACCGCTGCCCACCGTGACCGTGGCCCGGGCCCGTCCCACCGACGTCCGGGGGGCGGAGGGAATGCCGTTCCCGACCCGGCCGGTTGGGCCAGAAGAGCCCGCGGAGGCCCCGGAAGCCGGTGAGGATTCCCACGGACCCGGAAAGTCTGCTACGTAGCCCGGCTTTCGCAGTCCCTGTCGCAGTCTTTGTCGCAGTCCCAAGGAGCAGTCATGGCCCGCAGCAGGAGCAAGCACGTTCGCGTGCAGAACCGGATCAAGCTTCGTTGGAAGAAGCGCCTGGAGCGCAAGAAGGCCGCCGCCGCCGAGGCGAAGAAGAAGTAAGCCTCCGCAGCACGCCTGGTAAACGCCGTCGTCCGCTGCGGAGCATGCAGGGGAGGACGGCGTTGCCTTGTGGGGCCTTCCTTTGCGCCCGCCCGCTCCCTAGCTTTGCGGACAACGGGGAGGGGGCTTGGGCGTGGGTCGCGAAGAGTGGAGACGGTGGTCCAGCTACGCCTTCGTGGGGGCGTTCGCGGGGGCGACGCTGCTCTTCGGCTGGGTCGTCCTCCCGTTCCTCACCCCGGTCCTCCTGGGCGCGTTCCTGGTGCTGTTGTTCCAGCCGCTCCAGACGCGGGTGTCGGGTTGGCTGCCGCGCCATCCGGGGCTCGCCGCGTCGATCTGCACGGCGGTGGTCCTGCTCTCCACGCTGGGGCCCATCGTGGCGTCGGCGGTGATCCTGTCGCGGGAGCTTCTGTCCCTGGGCAGCTACGCGAGCCAGATGCTGGAGCCCGCGAGCGTGCAGCACGAGCTGATGGGCCGGCTGCCCGCGTGGCTCTCCGGTTACCTGGCGGATCCCGCGGGCCTGAAGCTGGAGCGGGAGCTGTTCGGGTTGCTCGCGAGCGGCGCGAACCTGCTGGCCTCGCTCCTGATCGAAGGCTCCGCGCTGGTGGCGGACGCGGCCCTGATGGGCATCTCCACCTACTACTTCTTCCTCGACGGGCGCAGGATTCACCGCGCGGTGCGCCGGCTGATCCCCATCGAGCGGCGCTACCTGGACGCGTTCTCCGCCGAGCTGAAGGACACCTCCTACGCGCTCTTCTACGGGAACGCGGTCACCGGCGTGCTCCAGGGGCTCACCGGGTGGCTCGGCTTCTGGATCGCGGGCATCCCCAGGCCGCACGTCTGGGCGCTGGCGATGGTGGTGGTGTCGTTCCTCCCGGTGGGCGGCACGGCGATCATCTGGCTGCCGGTGGGGGCGTACCTGCTCCTGACCCATCAGGCGGGCGCGGGGCTGTTCATCCTGGGGTGGGGCGCGGTGATGGTGGGGCTGGTGGACAACCTGGCCAGGCCCAAGCTGTGCGGCGCCCGGATGGCGCTCCATCCCTTGCTGGTGTTCGTCACCATGTTCGGCGGCTTCGCGGTGTTCGGGATGATGGGCGTGCTCGCGGGCCCCCTGGTCGCGTCGATCTTCATGGCGATGGTGCGCATCTACCGCCGGGACTTCCTGCCCGAACACGCGCACGTCTGGCTCGGTGGCGAGCGCGAGCCGACCTGCCAGCCCGCGCCGGCGAAAGGGGAGGCCGGCAGGGGACCGCCGAAGGAGCAGGGCGCGCCGCTCGGCGGCCTGCACGAGGCCCCCAGCACCCACTGAAGGGCTCGCGCCCCGCGGCGGCCACGAGGGCTCTCGCGCCTGGGCGTTCAAGTGGACATCGGCTGCGGCATTGTTTCTTCTGCGCGCCGCATGGACCGACCGAGCGCCGTTCGTTGGGGAAACGTGGCCGGCCTCCTGCTCTGGCTGGTGGCCACCTCGGCGCTCGCCGGAAAGGTGGTGGTGCTCGATCTGCGGGGCGATCTCCACGGCCGGCTTCGGACGCAGCTCGAACGTGCGCTCCAGCACACCGGGGGAGTGGAGCTGGTCCCGCTCGCCACCTACCAGCGGGCGGCCGCCAAGGCGCACATGAGGGGCGCGCGCGCGATGACGCCGGCCGCGCTGAAGCGGCTCTCCGGGGCGCTCGACCTGTCGCTCGCGATCACCGGGACGATGAAGCGCAGGTTCGCGGTGCGCTTCCTGGATCCGACCGGGCGCGAGCTCTGGTCCAAGACGCTCCCCCTGAGCCGTGGGCGGTTGAGCCCCGTGAACGCACAGCGGCTGGCGCGGGCCGCCGCGGCGGCGGTGCGTCCGGCCTCCGCCGTTCAACCCCCGGCGCCCCTC
>Ga0164242_10003295_pt1 | contig 18467 bp, 18 predicted proteins | sample OricomgcompostMG_FD_108783 | JGI IMG/M metagenome (GOLD analysis project Ga0164242, IMG submission 108783) | Miracle-Growth compost microbial communities from Emeryville, California, USA - Original compost - Miracle growth compost (MG) ... | reverse complement strand
GTGCTGACCCGCATCGTCATGCTCACCGCGAGCGGGACGGTCGAGGACAAGGTGTCCGGGCTCGCACTCGGCGCCGACGACTATCTGCCGAAGCCGTTCGCGTTCGCCGAACTGGTCGCGCGGGTCCGCGCGCTCGGCCGCCGCACTACGCCGGCCGCGCCGCCGATCTTGACCGCGGCCGACATCGAACTCGACTCGGCCAAGCGCACCGTGACGCGCGGCGGCATGCTGATCGATCTGACCCGCAAGGAGTTCGGCGTCCTCGAGACGCTGCTCATCGCGCACGGCGCGGTGGTCAGCAGCGAGGAACTGCTGGACCGCGTGTGGGACGAGAACGCCGACCCGTTCACCACCACGGTCCGGGTCACGATGATGACGCTGCGCCGCAAGCTCGGTGAGCCGGCGATCATCGACACCGTCGTCGGATCGGGCTACCGGATCGACCCCAATGCCTTCCCGACGGCGGACGAAGGAGCCGGGACCGCCCCGTGAGGCTCTTCCGCCCGACGCTGCGGATCCGTATGGCGTTGCTCTACGGCGGCTTGGTGCTCCTCGTCGGGGTCTCGCTGCTGTTCACCTCGATCGTCCTGCTCCAGCAGTCGATCAAGAAGGTGCCGATCTTCGAATCGCCCGGCCTCGTCACGTACCCCGACTCGTCCGGTCGGCAGATCACGCAGGACCCGGCGAGCCTCGGCCAGCAGGCGCAGAACACCGCGGTCAGCACGCTGCTGCACAGCGGGTTGATCTACTTCGCGATCATCGTCGTGATCGGGACGGTCGGCGGCTACCTGCTGGCCAAGCAGGCGCTGCGCCCGATCGCGAAGCTCACCGCCACCGCCCGGCAGATGTCGACCGAGAACCTGGACCAGCGCATCGCGCTCGGCGGCCCGGACGACGAGCTGCGCGAACTCGCCGACACGTTCGACGAGATGCTCGCGCGGCTCGACGCGGCCTTCGACAGCCAGCGGCTGTTCGTCGCCAACGCCAGCCACGAGCTGCGCACGCCGCTGTCGGTCATGCGCACCGAGCTCGAGGTCACGCTCAGCGATCCCGACGCGGACGCGCAGGAGCTGCGCCGGATGGGCGAGGTCCTCGGTCAGGCGACCGAGCGCGCTCAGCGGCTGGTCGACTCGCTGCTCACCCTGGCGCGGCTGCAGGCCGTCGAGCGCGGCGAGCTCGAGGTGCGCGAGCCGGTCGACCTGGCCGACGTCGTCCCCGACGTGCTGCGCGCGGTGGCGAACGAGGCGGCGAAGAAGGGCGTCACGATCGAGAGCGAGATCGAGTCCGCGGTCGCGGTCGGTGATCCGCGGCTGCTGGAGCGGCTGATCGGCAACCTGGTCGAGAACGGCATCCGGCACAACGTGCCGAACGGCTGGCTGCGGGTTACCACCGGGCAGACGGCCGAACGCGTCTGGCTGCACGTGTCCAACGGAGGCGCGGTCATCGCGGCCAGCGACGTCGACAACCTGTTCGAGCCGTTCCGCCGCGGCGGCCGGGTGCGCACCGCGACGCGCGGCGCCGGCCTGGGCCTGGCGATCGTCCGGCTGATCGTGGACGCGCACCACGGCCGGCTGCAGGCCGCGGCGCCGCCGTTCGGTGGGCTGGCGATCCGGATCGAGCTGCCGCGCAACGTCGATCCGGTCGCCCACGTGATGACGGACGCCGCGGCCGAGGCCAGCGCCTGAACCGTCCCGCGGTCAGGGCAGGTAGTACATCGGGTTCGGCAGCTTGAAGGCGCGGTCCTCGTGGCCGCCCTTGAGGTCGCTGTACTGGTCGCCGAAGTTGCCGACGATCTCGTAGCCCAAGGACTCGATGTGCGCGCGGGTCAGCGACTTGTACTGGATCGTGGTGCAGTTCGGGGCGCACGAGGACAGCCACGGGTCGGTCATGTCCTTGAGGAAGACGTTGCCCGATACCGGCGCCGGGTAGCCGACGTCCGTCAGGTTCGTGACCGTGCCCGCCATCTGGCTCGCCGGCCGACCGGTCAGGTAGAAGATCGTGTAGCCGTGGTCGGCGGCCCAGGTGACCAGCTGCGGCATGTACGGAACGGCCGGGAAGGCGGCGCCGTTGACGAACGTCGCGTTGCTCGTCGGGTTGTAGACGAAGTTGCTCCAGATCTCGTAGTCGTACGTGTTCAGCGTGGTGTCGTCGACGTCGAGGACGATCGCGGGCCGCCCGCTGATGTCGCCCTGCCGCACGTGGTCGGGGTGCTTCCACGACTGCGTGCGGGAGGCGAGGTACTCGACCGCGTGGTGCTCGATGCCGTGCATCTCGTTCGCGTACGCGCCGGTCGCGGACGGCACGTGGCGCGGCGACCCGTCCGGGTCGGTGCCGTCGACGGTGTCGCCGTAGTACGCCTTGATCGCAGTCTTGACCTGGTCCAGGTTCTGGATCTGGTCGGCGCGCGTGGGCTGTGTCGGCGGGGCGGGTACGGCCTGCGCCTGCCCGTGGTGCGAGTGGTGGCCGTGCGCCATCGCGACGCCGGGGACCGCAAGCGCCAAGGTGGCGGCTGCGGTCGCGCCGGCGATCGCGACGGTGCGTGCGGCGGGTCTGAGCGAGAGCTTCACGGCGGCCTCCGGAGCGTGTGGGGGAATTCCCACACCCTGGCAGAAGTGCCGCGATCAGGCTAGATGCCCGATTGACCCGGTTCAGGTCGGGACGGACGCCACGCCCCGCGGCAGGAACCGCGAGCCGGTGACCCGCTCGGCGACCCCGGTCCGGTCCAGGTACGGCGTGATCCCGCCGAGGTGGAACGGCCAGCCGGCGCCGAGCAGCATGCACAGGTCGATGTCCTCGGCCGCGGCCACCACGCCCTCGTCCAGCATCCGGCGCACCTCGTCCGCGAGCGCGGCCAGCGCCCGCTCGCGCACCTGCTCGGCCGTCGACGGCTGGTCGCCCAGCACGAACAGCTCGGCGACCTCGGGATCGACGTGCTGGCCGGACTCGTCCCACACGTAGATGCCGGTCTTGCCGGCCTCGACCAGCCGGCGCGAGTTCTCGCTGACCCGGAACCGGTCCGGGAACGCGGCGGCCATCGTCTCGGACACGTGCAGCGCAACCGCGGGCCCGACCAGGGCGAGCAGCACGAACGGGCTCATCGGCAGCCCGAGCGGTGCCAGCGCGGAATCGGCCACCTCGATCGGGGTGCCCTCGTCAACGGTCATGGTGATCTCGCCGAGGAAGCGGGTCAGCAGCCGGTTCACCACGAACGCGGGCGCATCCTTCACCAGCACGCACGACTTGCCCAGCTTCTTGCCTGTCGCGAACGCGGTCGCCAGCGACGCGTCGTCGGTCTTGTCAGCGCGGACGATCTCCAGCAGCGGCAGCACCGCGACCGGGTTGAAGAAGTGGAACCCGACGACCCGCTCGGGATGCTGCAGGTCGGCGGCCATCTCGGTCACCGACAGCGACGACGTGTTCGTCAGCAGCACGCACTCGGGGGAGACGTGCTCCTCCAGCTCGGCGAACACCGCCTTCTTGATCTTGATCTCCTCGAACACCGCCTCGATGACCAGGTCCGCGTCGTTGAACGCGTCCTTGGTCAGCGAACCGGTGACGAGCGCCTTGAGGCGGTTCGCCTTGTCCGGCTTGATGCGGCCCTTGGCCAGCTGCTGGTCCAGCTCGTTGTGCACGTACGCGACGCCCTTGTCCAGCCGCTCCTGGTCGAGGTCGGTCATCACGACCGGCACCTCGAGCTTGCGCGCGAACAGCAGCGCGAGCTGGCTGGCCATCAGCCCGGCGCCGACGACGCCTACCTTGGTGACCTTGCGCGCCAGCGACTTGTCCGGCGCGCCGGCCGGGCGCTTCGCGCGCTTGTTGACCAGGTCGAACGAGTACAGGCTGCTGCGCAGCTCGTCGCTCATCAGCAGGTCGGCCAGGGCTTCGTCCTCGGCCGCGGTGCCGTCGGCGAACGGCGTCGTGCGGGACGCGCCGATCAGCTCCAGTGCGCGGTACGCGGCCGGGGCGGCGCCGTGGATCTTGCCGTCGGCGAAGGCCTTGCCGCGGGCGAGCGGGCCGTCCCAGTCGTCGCCCGCGTGGTCCGTCCGGGGAACGGCGACCTCGCCGGTGACGACATTCGCGGCCCAGGCCAGCGACTGCGCGAGGAAGTCAGCGTTGTCCAGCAGCGCGTCCGCGATGCCGAGCTCGCCGGCCTGCTTCGGGTTGAGCATCTTGTTCTGGTTCAGCGCGTTCTCGACGATCACCTTGACCGCCGCGTCCGGGCCGACCAGCGGCGGCAGCAGCTGCGTGCCGCCCCACGCCGGGACGAGGCCGAGGAACACCTCGGGGAATGCGATCGGACCGGCCTGCGCGGCGAGCGTGCGGTAGTGGCAGTGCAGCGCGAGCTCGAGCCCGCCGCCCATCGTCGCGCCGTTGACGAACGCGAACGTCGGGACGTCGCTGTTCTTCAACCGCCCGAAGACGCGGTGCCCGAGCCGTCCCATCTCGAGCGCCTGCTCACGGGTGGCGAGCTGGCCGACACCGCCGAGATCGGCGCCCACCGCGAAGATGAACGGCTTGCCGGTGACGGCGATCGCGGCGACCTTCGGCGCGTGCGCGGCGATCTCGTCCAGCGCCGCGTCCAGGGCGGCGAGGCCGCCGGGGCCGAAGGTGTTCGGCCGGGTGTGGTCGTGGCCGTTGTCGAGCGTGATCAGCGCGAACTCGCCGGGCAGACCCGGCACCTCGACGTAACGGACCAGCGCCTTGGTGACGACCTCGTCGGCGTAGCTGATGTCGGCGCTACTCTGCCCATGGCTCTTCGCGCGAGCGCTCATCGCGACGTTCGCTCCGCTCCTCGCTCGTTCCTCGCTGCGATGCTCGCTCACTTGCTGCTCCCGGTGTAGTGGGGGTTCTCCCAGATGACGGATCCGCCCTGGCCGAGGCCGACGCACATGGCGGTCAGGCCGTAGCGGACCTCGGGGTGGTCGGCGAACTGACGCGCGAGCTGGACCATCAGCCGCACGCCGGAGGACGCGAGCGGGTGGCCGGTCGCGATCGCGCCACCGTAGGGGTTGACGCGCGGGTCGTCGTCGGCGATGCCGAAGTGTTCCAGGAAGCTGAGCACCTGCACGGCGAACGCCTCGTTCAGCTCGAACAGGCCGATGTCGTCGATCGTCAAACCGGTGCGCTGCAGCGCCTTCTCGGTGGACGGGATCGGCCCGATGCCCATCACGGACGGGTCGACGCCGGCGAACGCGTAGCCGACCAGGCGCATCTTGACCGGCAGGCCGAGGGCGGTGGCGACCGCCTCGTCGGCGAGGATGCACGCGGTCGCGCCGTCGTTGAGGCCGGCGGCGTTGCCCGCGGTCACCCGGCCGTGCGGGCGGAACGGGGTCTTCAGCGTGGCGAGGTCCTCGACCGTGGTGCCAGGGCGCGGCGGCTCGTCCTTGGTCGCCAGGCCCCAGCCGTGCTCGCCGCTGCGGGTCGCCACGGGGACCAGATCCGGCTCGATCTTGCCGTCGGCGTAGGCCTTGGCGAGCTTGGCCTGGCTGGCCGCGGCGAACGCGTCCGAGCGCTCCTTGGTCAGCTGCGGGAACCGGTCGTGGAGGTTCTCCGCGGTCATGCCCATGTTCAGCGCGGACACGTCTACCAGCTTCTCGGCGACGAACCGCGGGTTCGGGTCCGCGCCCTCGCCCATCGGGTGCCGGCCCATGTGCTCGACGCCGCCCGCGATCGCGATGTCGTACGCGCCGAACGCGATCCCGCCGGCCATGGCGGTGACCGCGGTCATGGCGCCGGCGCACATCCGGTCGATCGAGTAGCCGGGCACCGACTGCGGCAGCCCGGACAGGATGCTCGCGATCCGGCCCAGCGTCAGGCCCTGGTCGCCGATCTGGGTGGTGGCCGCGATGGCGACCTCGTCCACCTTCTCCGGCGGCAGCTCCGGGTGCCGGCGCAGCAGCTCGCGGATCACCGCGACGATCAGGTCGTCCGCGCGCGTCTCGGCGTAGATGCCCTTGGGGCCGGCCTTCCCGAACGGGGTGCGGGCCCCGTCGACGAAGACGACTGATCGGTTCGCACGCTCGCGCGCGCTCTCGGGTGCGGACACGCCTGACTCCTCGAAGCTGCTCGTCCGGTGTTGTTACCGGCGAGTAACTTCACTCTACAACGCGGCGGTGAGCGCCGGCGCGGTGAGTTCGATCTGCCAGGGCCGCGCGCCGAGCTCGGCCAGCCGCTCGCGCACCGCGGTTTCGTCCACCGGTTGTGGCGGCGACCAGCACAGCCGGCGGATCACGTCCGAGGCGAGCAGGTTCTGCGCCAGGACGGAGTGCGCCTCGGCCAGCTGGTTCACCGCCTCGCGGCAGCCGGCGAGCCGTGCGGCGGCCTCCGGATCCCGGTCGCGCCAGCGGGACGCGGGCGGGATGCCGTCGCCGGAGCCACCGGTGATCGGGGGCAGCTCGCTGTCGGGCAGGGCACGGGCGCGTTCGATCGCGCCGAACCAGCGGCTCAGCTGGCGGCGCTGGCGCGGGCCGCCGAACACCGACAGCGCGGCCAGCTCGCCGGGGCGCTTGGGCAGCACCCGGGCGGCCTCGATCAGCGCGGCGTCCGGCAGCAGCCGGCCGGGGGCGACGTCGCGCTGGGCGGCGTACGAGTCGCGGGCCTGCCACAGCTCGCGCACCACGGCCAGCTGGCGCGGGTTGCGCAGCTTGTGGATGCCGGACGTGCGGCGCCACGGATCCGCGCGCGGCGCGGGAGCCGGGGCGAGGCGCACCGCCTCGAACTCCTGCCGCGCCCACTCGGTCTTGCCGGCCTCGGCCAACAATCCGGCCAGCACCTCGCGCAGCTCGGCCAGCAACTCGACGTCCAGCGCGGCGTAGACGAGCCAGTCGTGCGGCAGCGGGCGGGTCGACCAATCGGCGGCGGAGTGCCCCTTCTCCAGCCGCACGCCCAGGTGCTGCTCGACCATGGTGCCGAGCGCGACCCGTTCGACGCCGAGCAGCCGGCCGGCCAGCTCGGTGTCGAACAGCGAGGATGGATACATGCCCACCTCGGACAGGCACGGCAGGTCCTGGCTGGCGGCGTGCAGGATCCACTCCGCGTCCGCGAGGGCGGCGCCCAGCTGGGACAGCCCCGGCAGCGCGATCGGGTCGATCAGCGCGGTTCCGGCGCCGGCGCGGCGCAGCTGTACGAGGTAGGCGCGCTGGCTGTACCGGTAGCCGGACGCGCGCTCGGCGTCCACCGCGACCGGACCGGTGCCCGCCGCCATCGCCGCGATCAGCTCGGTCAGCTGCTCGCTGCTCTCGATCGGCTCGGGGACGCCGTCCGCGGGTTCCGCCAGCAGGGGAAGGAGTTCGGGCTCGGCGGCGCCGGTGGCCGCGCCGTCGGTCGGCTCGTCGCTGTGCACGTCCGCGTCAGGCCGGCGACAGGACGGTGACGCCCTCGGGCGGCAGGCCGGCCGCGGTGCAGAGCAGGTCGACGAACGCGCGCAGGTGCGGGCCCAGGTCGGGGGTGTCGGCGGTCCAGGACGCGCGCAGCTCGAGCTCCACAGTCGTGCGCGGGCCGTGGATGTCGCCGAACCGGGTGGACGTCGTCTGGGTGACCGTCCCGCCGGCCGCGCGGTAGGCGGCGGCGCGCTCGTGCAGGGCGTCGGTCAGCCAGCTCCAGCCGACGGCGGGCAGCATCGGGTCGACGCCGATCTGCGAGTCCATCTCCGCGGACACGAACGCGACCAGCCGCAGCACGCCGTCCCAGGCCTCCTGGCCGTCCGGGTCGTGCAGCAGCACCAGCCGCCCGGTGGCCGGCTCGCCGCCGTCCGGGCCGCGCACCTCGGCGGCGATCGCGTAGCTGTACGGCGCCAGCCGCTGCGGCGGGCGTAGCGGCTCGACATGCACCTCCGGGCGGGCCTTGGCGGAGGTCAGGCTCGCCACCGCGGCGCGGAAGATCTCCGGCCGCGGCGCGTCGTCCTCGACGGTGGGTGCAGCGTCCGCCTGGCTCGGCGGTGGCACGTTGGTCATGGTCACGCCGCGTGCCGCTCCGCGGTTCGCGGCGCGGCAGCCGGTTCCGGCGTGCGGCCCAGCAGGATGGCCGTCCCGCACTCGGTGCACAGCCACTCCGGGCAGTCCAGCCCGTGGTCGTCGGCACACGGCGGCTGCTCGAACAGGCGAGGACGCGCGCAGGTGGGGCACTGCAGAATCGGCTCGGACAGCTCGGCGGGCATCGCACCTCTCCCTACGCACGCATCGACCGTGTGGTGTGTCGTGAACAAAGCTCGCACGCCGGTACGACAATTCGCCGCAGGCGCGCCGCAAACCGTGCTGAAGGCGACCGGAAGAGCGCCGTGAGCACGTGCGAAGATCCCTGCGATGCCTGCAACCACCGCCGCCGATTCCCTGCTCGTCCGCGCCGCGACCGGACGGCCCGGCCCGCACCCGCCGGTCTGGTTCATGCGCCAGGCCGGGCGCTCGCTTCCGGAGTACCGCGCGCTGCGTGCCGACACGCCGATGCTGGAGGCCTGCCGCGACCCGGAGATGATCACCGAGATCACGTTGCAGCCGGTGCGCCGGCACGGGGTCGACGCCGCGATCTTCTTCTCCGACATCGTGGTGCCGCTGGTCGCGCTCGGCGTCGGGATCGATCTCGTCCCCGGTGTGGGGCCGGTGATCGAGCGTCCCATTCGGGATGCCGCCGGCCTGGACGTGCTGCGCCCGCTGGACGCGTCCGACGTGCCGTACGTGACCGAGGCCGTGCGCTCGCTCGTCGGCACGCTGGGCGGCACGCCGCTGATCGGGTTCGCGGGCGCGCCGTACACGCTGGCCAGCTACCTGATCGAGGGCGGCCCGTCCCGCGACCACGCCCGGACCAAGGCGATGATGCACGGCCAGCCCGAGCTGTGGCATGAGCTGCTCGGGCGGCTGGCCGTGATCGCGCGCGAGTTCCTGCGCGTTCAGATCGCCGCCGGGGCGAGCGCGGTGCAGCTGTTCGACTCGTGGGCCGGTTCGCTCGCGAGCACCGACTACGAGCGGTACGTGCTGCCGCACAGCCGGGCGGTACTCGAGCCGCTCGCGGACACCGGGGTGCCGCGGATCCACTTCGGCGTCGGCACCGGCGAGTTCCTCGGCCTGATGCGCGCGGCGGGAGCGGACGTCGTCGGCGTCGACTGGCGGATCGGGCTGGACGAGGCCGCGCGGCGCATCGGCCCGGGCGCGGTCGTGCAGGGCAACCTCGATCCGGCGCTGCTGCTGGCGGACTGGCCGGTGATCGAGCGCGAGGTGCGCCGGATCGTGGCCGAGGGCCGCGCCGCTGCCGGCCACATCTTCAATCTGGGCCACGGCGTGCTGCCCGACACCGACCCGGGCGTCCTCACCCGCGTCGTCGAGCTCGTCCACTCGCTCTGACTCGCCGCAGGATGTATCGATCCCTGCCCTGAGATGTATGCTTCTGACGGGAGATTGATACATCGCGCGTCGAGGTGAAGCATGGCGACCACGCAGATCAACCTGGACGACGACTCGCTCGCCGAGGCCGCGAGCGTCCTGGGTACCAAGACCAAGGTCGACACCGTCAACTCGGCACTGCGCGCCGTCGTACGTCAGGACCGGCAGCGCAGGATGATCGAACGCGCTGCCTCGGACGGGAGGTATGCCGAGCTGCCCGCCGGTGACGACGCGTGGCGGTAACGGGATATCTGCTCGACAAGTCCGTCTTGGCGCGGGTGGACAAGCCCGCCGTCTCCGCCGCACTGCAGCCGTTTCTGGGCCGGCTGGCCACGTGCAGCACGGTACTGCTGGAAGTCGGCTGGTCCGCGACCAGCAGCGCGCATTACCGGCAGATGATGGACGACCTCGGCTGGTACGAGCTGCTCGACATCGACCAGCCCGTGCTGGATCTGGCCACGCGGTTGCAGCGTGACCTCGTCGCCCGCGGACATCATCGAGGACCCGGCGTGGCCGACCTGATCCTGGCCGCGACCGCGATCACGCACGGTGCGACGCTGCTGCACTACGACCACGACTTCGATGTGATCGCCGAGGTAGCCGACCGGTTCTCGCACCGCTGGATAGTCCCGCGGGGAACCGCGGATTGACGATGCACGACGATGGTGCGATGCGCATCGTGGTCATCGGCGGCGGGATCTCCGGGCTCGCCGCGGCGTGGACGCTGGCCGGACGCCTGCCGGGCGCCGAGGTGATCGTCCTGGAGGGCGCGCCGCAGGTCGGCGGCAAGCTGCAGGCAGCCGACGTGGCCGGGATCCGCGTCGACGTCGGCGCCGAGGCGCTGCTGGCGCGCCGTCCCGAGGGCATCGGCCTGATCTCCGAACTCGGCCTGGACGATCAGATGATCGCGCCGCTGACCACGTCCGCCCGGGTGCGCGCCGGCGGCGTGCTGCACCCGCTGCCCGCGCGCACGATGATGGGGATTCCCGCCGACCTGGACGCGGCCCGCGCGTCGGGGGTGTTCGGCGAGGCGACGCTCGCTCGGATCGCGGCCGAACCGGATGCCGAGCCGCTGCCGCCGCTGTCGTCCGACGTCGCGGTGGGATCGCTGGTGCGCGCGCGCCTCGGCGACGAGGTGGCCGACCGACTGGTCGAGCCGCTGCTCGGCGGCGTCTACGCCGGGCGCTCCGACGCGCTGTCGCTGCACGCGACCATCCCGGCGCTGTTCGCACGGCTCACCGAGCACGGCGGCTCCCTGATCCGCGCCGCGCAGACGCTCGTCCCGCCCGCTTTCCCCACGGCGCGACCAGATTCCGGCCCCGAATCCGGTCGCACCGTGGGGGGAGCGGTGTTCGCGTCGCTGCGCGGCGGCCTGGGCCGGCTGCCGCTGGCGCTGGCCGAGTCCGGCCGGTTCACCGTCCGCACCGGCACGACCGTGCGTGAGCTGACCCGCACGGCCACCGGCCTCCGCCTGGTCACCGGGCCGGTGCCGGAGCCGGAGGTGATCGATGCGGACGCGGTCGTCGTGGCCTCCCCCGCGACGAAGGCAGCGCGGCTGCTGCGCACCGTGGCGCCGGCCGCGGCCGGCGAGCTGGCCGGTATCGAGTACGCCAGCATGGTGATCGCGACGTTCGCGTTCCGCGGCGTGGACCTGCCCGACGGCAGCGGCCTGCTGGTCAGCGCGCGCGAGGGCCTCGCCGTCAAGGGCGTCACGATCTCGTCGCACAAGTGGCCACTGGAGACCAGTGGGGGCGTAGCCGGCGCGGGAGACCTCACCGTGCTGCGCGCGTCGATCGGACGCGCCGGCGAGGCGCAGGAGCTGCAGCGCGACGACGACGACCTGCTGGCGCTCGCCCGTCGGGACCTGCGCTCGCTGCTGGGGCTGACCGCCGAACCGGTCGACGCGCTGCTCACCCGGTGGGGCGGTGGCCTGCCGCAGTACGCGGTCGGGCACGTGGAGCGGGTGGCCCGCATCCAGGCCGCCGTCCAGGCGGTACCGGGTCTGGCGGTGTGCGGCGCGGCGTACGACGGCGTCGGCATCCCGGCGTGCATCGCGTCCGCGCAGCGTGCCGCAGACCACGTGGCGAACGCGCTGAGCGTGCGAGGACAATGACCTCATGGTCAGCAAGGCACGCGAACTCAACGACGTCATCCGCTACACGCTGTGGTCGGTCTTCAAGATCGAGCGCCCGATCGGCGACGGCGTGGACCGCGAAGCGCTCGGCACCGAGGTCCAGGAGCTGTTCGACCAGCTCGCCGCCAAGGACGTCACGATCCGCGGTACCTACGACGTCAGCGCGTTGCGGGCCGACGCGGACCTGATGATCTGGTGGCACTCGTCCACCGCCGAGGCGCTGCAGGACGCCTTCAGCCGGTTCCGCCGCACGCGACTGGGCGCGCACCTCGTGCCGACCTGGTCGAACATGGCGCTGCACCGGCCCGCCGAGTTCAACAAGAGCCACCTGCCGGAGTTCCTCGCCGAGCCGGACAAGGAGTACCGGTACGTCGCGGTGTACCCGTTCGTGCGCTCCTACGACTGGTACCTGCTGCCGGAGACCGAGCGCCGCGCGCTGTTGGCCGAGCACGGGCAGATGGCGCGCGAGTATCCGGACGTGCGCGCGAACACCGTCCCGGCATTCGCGCTCGGCGACTACGAGTGGGTGCTGGCCTTCGAGGCCGACAACCTGGACCGGATCGTCGACCTGATGCGCCACCTGCGCGGGTCCGAGACGCGACGCCACGTGCGCCTGGAGATCCCGTTCCACACCGGCACCCGGCGCAGCATCAACGAGATCGTCGCCGCGCTGCCGTAACCGCCGGGGGTCAGTCGTCGCGCGTCGACGGCACGAACCGGCGCGCGACCGACTCGGTCTCGCTCGGCCCGGTGTCCCACTGCGCGATCCACGGGCCGGTGCCCTCGCTGGGGTCGAGCACGCCGGCCTCCAGCCATGTGTGCCGCCCCTTCAGCACCTGGTCGGCGAGCCGGACGTCCGCGGCGTCGGTGTTGTGCCACAGCGCCGCGAACAGCGCGTCGATCCGCAGCCGCGCCTGGCGCGCGAACGCGTCGGCTAGCTGGACGGCCGACTCGGCGTTCGGGTCGCGGTCCGCACGCATCATCTCAGCGCGCACGCACGACGCGGAGATCGCGAACAGCTCGGCGCCGATGTCCACGACGCGGCCGAGGAATCCCTGCCGCTTCTCCAGCGCCGCCTGCCAGCGGGCCATGCCGTAGAAGGTCGAGCGGGCCAGCTTGCGTGCGGCGCGCTCGACGTAGCGCAGGTGCGGTGCGAGGGTCCCGAACTCGGCGTAGGACGACGGGCGCTGGCCGGGCCCTGTCGCCAGCTGCGGCAGCCACGTGGCGTAGAAGCTGCTGGCCTGGACGGCGGCCTTGGCCTTGCTGGTCAGGTCGGCCTTCGGGTCGGCGAGGGCGCCGGCCGCGGTCAGGTGCGCGTCGACGGCCTCGCGCGCGATCATCAGCCGCATGATCTCACTCGACCCCTCGAAGATCCGGTTGATGCGCAGGTCGCGCATCAACTGTTCGGCGGGGACGGCGCGTTCGCCGCGCGCGGCCAGCGAGTCGGCCGTCTCGTAGCCGCGGCCGCCGCGGATCTGGATCAGCTCGTCCACGACGCGGCAGGCCATCTCGCTGGCCCACAGCTTGGCGACGGCGGCCTCGATGCGGATGTCCTTGCGGCCCTCGTCGGCCAGGTGCCCGGACAGGTCGAGCACGGCCTCCATCGCGAACGTGGTCGCGGCCATGAACGCGATCTTCCCGGCGACCGCCTCGTGCCGGCCGACCGGCTTGCCCCACTGGACGCGCTCGGCGGACCACTCGCGGGCGATCTTCACGCTCCACTTGCTCGCGGCCACGCACATCGCCGGCAGCGACAGCCGCCCGGTGTTGAGCGTCGCCAGCGCGACCCGCAGCCCGTCACCCTCCTTGCCGATCATGTTCTCGGCGGGCACGCGTACCTGGTGGAAGCGGGTGACGCCGTTCTCGATGCCGCGCAGTCCCATGAACTGGTTGCGGTGCTCGACGGTGATGCCGGGGGAGTCGGCCTCGACGACGAACGCGGAGACCCCGCCCTTCTCTCCGTCATGCTCGGGGACGCGCGCCATCACGACGAGCAGTTCGGCGACGACGCCGTTGGTCGTCCACAGCTTGGTGCCGTCGATCAGGTACGCGCCGTCACCGGTCGGTGTCGCGGTCGTGCGCAGCCGCGCCGGGTCGGAGCCGACGTCCGGCTCGGTGAGCAGGAACGCGCTGACGGCGCCGCGGGCGCACCGCGGCAGGAAGGCGGCCTTCTGCTCGGAGGTGCCGGCCAGCTTGAGCGGTTCGGGCACGCCGATCGACTGGTGCGCCGACAGCAGCGCGCCGAGGCTGCCGTGCACCGAGCCCACGATGCCCAGGGCGCGTCCGTAGGTGACCTGCGACAGGCCGAGGCCGCCGTACTCGATCGGGATCTTGATGCCGAAGCAGCCCAGCTCGGCCAACCCCTTGACGTACTCGTCGGGGATCCGCGCCTCACGCTCGATCAGTCCGCTGTCCATTGTCGCGCAGTAGTCGCGCAGCTGCGCGAGGAACGCCGCGCCGCGTTCGCGGTCGGCGCTCTCGGCCTTCGGGTGCGGGTGGATCAGCTCCAGCGGAAAGCGGCCGAGGAACAGCTCCTTGCAGAACGACGGCTTCGTCCAGCCGGACTCGCGGGCCTCCTCGGCCATCGCCCGGGCCTGCTGCTCGGTCACGTGCGTCGAAGTGGAGGTCGAGGTGGACATGCGCGGCATCCCCTTTCCGCATCGAGGCGTCCGCTCGTCCTACCCGCAAGTAGCCTCCGGCCAAACCCCGGTCAGAACGCGGCCGCCTCGCCCACCACCCGCTCGCCCAGGACCTCCAGTCGGCTCATCGACGCGACGTCGGGGACGCTGCCGTGCACGTGCTGGACGCCCAGCTTCGCGAGCCGCTGCAGCTCGCCGAGCAGGTCGTCGACCTTCTCGCCCTGCGCGCCGGGATCGAGCGGCATCATCACCGTCTTCTCGATCTCGCCGTAGTCGCGGCCGACGTCCGCGCAGTGCTGGCGCAGCACGTCCAGCTTGCGCTCCAGGTCGGGGGAGTTGAACAGGTTGCACGCCTGCGCGTACTGGGCGACCAGGCGCAGCGTCTTGCGCTCTCCCGCGCCGCCGATGAGGATCGGCGGGTGCGGACGCTGCAGCGACTGCGGCACGTTCAGCGTGCGCTTCAACGCGTAGTGCTTGCCGCGGTACGGGCCCTCGTCGTCGCTCCACATCTGCAGGCAGATCTGCAGCGCCTCCTCGAGCCGCTCGAAGCGTTCGGCCGTGGGCGGGAACGGCAGGCCGAGACCGTGCGACTCCTCGTCGTTCCACGCGGCGCCGATGCCCAGCCACGCCCGGCCGCCGGAGAGCACGTCCAGCGTCGTGACGGCCTTGGCGAGCAGGCCGGGCTCGCGGTACACGACCGCGGTCACCCAGGCGAGCAGTTCGATGCGCTCGGTGCGCGCGGCCAGGTAGCCGAGCGTCGTGTACGCCTCGAGCATGTCCTGCTCGGGCGGGCCGTTCACGCCGATCTGCCAGACGTGGTCCATCACCGACAGCTTCGCCATGCCCATGTCCTCGGCGGCGCGGGCGACGTGCGTCAGGTCGTCGGCGATCGCCGGGGCACCGCCGGACCAGGTGAAGCTGGAGACGTGCAGGCCCAGCTTCATGACGCGTCCTCGGCGGACGGCTCGAACGTGAGTGAGATCGAGTTGATGCAGTAACGCAGGTCGGTCGGCGTGTCGTAGCCCTCACCGGAGAAGACGTGGCCGAGGTGGCTGTGGCAGTTCGCGCACAGCACCTCGACGCGGCGCATGCCGAGCGAGTTGTCCTCGCGTTCGATCACGTTCTCGCCAGCCAGCGGCGTGAAGAACGACGGCCAGCCGCAGTGCGACTCGAACTTGGTGTCGCTGCGGAACAGTTCGGACCCGCAGGCGCGGCAGCGGTACACGCCGGTGCGCTTGTTGTCGGTGTACTCGCCGGTGAACGGGCGCTCCGTGCCGGCTTGGCGGAGCACCGCGTACTCCTCGGGCGTCAGCTCGGCCCGCCACTGCTCGTCGCTCTTGGTGACGGCCGCCGGCGGCAGGTTCTGGGTTTCGCTCATGCCTCGACGCTACTGCGCCGGCGCGAGCGATGGGCCGGTCACCAGGTGCTGATGATGCCGACGACGCCCTCGATGATCGCGATCGCGGTGCCGATCAGGATCAGCCAGACGACGACCCGCGCGGCGGTGCGGCGCGGGCCGGTGAGCTTGGTCAGCCCGGTGCCGAACGCGGCCAGGTTCTGCAGCTCGCCGTCCGCGGTGTTCGGGTTCGCGGTGCGTCCCCACGCGCCGTCGACGTACGGCGATGCCCAGCTCGGGTCCTCGGGCTCGCTGTCGTCGTACAGCTCGTCGACGTGCACGCTGACAGCGTAGGCCGGTCAGGGCGTCACTGGTTGCGTGTTTGGCGCACCAGCATCCGGCCGAAGTCGCGGGTGATCGAGTTGGTCAGCGGGGTGCCGCGGTGCGCCTCGTCCATGACGTCGATGAACGCCGCGACGAACCGGTCCACCTCGGCCTCGCCGATGGTGAGCGGCGGGATCAGCTTGATGACCTCGACGTGATCGCCGGACACCTGGGTCAGGATGCGGTGCCGGTGGAACAGGGCGTGCACGACCGTCTGCGCGAACAGGCCCTTGCGGGCGAGCTGCAGCGCCGCCCACGGCGCCCGGCGCTTCCAGGTGTCGGGCCGCCCGAACTCGATGCCGATCATCAGGCCACGTCCACGCACCTCGTGCAGCAGCTCGTACCGGTCCACCAGGTCGGCCAGCCGCTGCTGCAGCAGCTCGCCCATCTTGCGGGCGTTGTCGACGACGCCCTCGGCCTCCATCACGTGCAGCGTGGCCAGTCCGGCGGCCATCGCCTGCGCGTTGGAGCCGAACGTCGAGTCGTGCACCAGGACGCGGTCCATCGACGAGTAGACCTTGTTGAAGATCCAGTCGCGGCCCATGGTCGCGCCGACCGGCACGTAGCCGCCGGAGAGCGCCTTCGCGGTCGCGACCAGGTCCGGCTCGACGCCGTCGTGCTGGAACGCGAAGAAGTCACCCGTACGGCCCAGCCCGCATTGCACCTCGTCGGCGATGAGCAGCGCCTTGTGCTCGCGCAGCAGCTCGTGCGCCGCGCGCAGGAATCCCGGCGGGGCCACCGCGACGCCCTTGCCCTGCACCGGTTCGATCAGGAACGCGGCGACGTCACCGCGCTTGAGCTCGCGTTCGAGCGCGCCGAGGTCGCCGAACGGGATCGCGGTGTCGGGCAGCAGTGGGCCGAAGCCCTTGCGGAAGTCCCGTGCGCCGTTGACCGACAGCGATCCGGCCGTGAGCCCGTGGAACGCGTGGTCGCAGAAGATGATCCGCTTGCGTCCGGTGGCGAAGCGTGCGTACTTCAGCGCGGCTTCGACGGCCTCGGTGCCGCTGTTGCCGAAATAGACGCGGTCCAGGTGGGGGACGTGCGCGAGCAGCCGCTCGGCGAGGGCGCCGGCCAGCGGCGGCGCGTCGAACTGGGTGAGATCGGCCAGCCCCAGGTCGAGCGCGTCGTGCACCGCCTGGCGCACCACGGGGTGGTGCCGGCCGAGGGCGAAGACGCCGAAGCCGGACAGCATGTCGAGGTAATCGTGCCCGGCGTCGTCGTAGAGGTACGCGCCTTCGGCTCGGGTGTAGATGCGGTCGAAGCCGATCGCGTGGAGCATGCGCGGCAGCTGGGGATTGAGGTAGCGGGCCTGCAGGTCGTACCGCTCCGGGCCACGCCGTGCCAGCACGTCCCGTAGGTCGAACTCGTCTTGTGTCGACACGCTGTACCTCATTTCCGCAACGCAGCGCGGCGACGCCCATCGCCGTTCAGGCAGAACGCTAACCGATCCGTCCGGTCCGGCGTTGGAATGTCTCGTCCCAAACCGGGTGCGGTGTCTGATATACCGATCATATGAATTGTTAGCCGGGCGCCGCGTGGGTCGGTATGCAGAAAATCCCTCGGTGACAGCGAGAGACGAGTACATGGATTCAGGTGTTCCAGCCCGGCCCGGCGCTGATGTGCTGGACGAGCTCGCGGCAGGCGCGGCGGCCCAGATGGGCGCCGAGAACTTCCCGGTTGCGCTGCGCGTCCTGCCGTCCGGGCCGCGTGCCGACCTGGCCGCCGTGTACGCGTTCGCCCGGTTCGTCGACGACGTCGGCGACCGCGCTCCCGGTTCGCCCGAGGACCGGCTGAAGCTGCTGGACGCCGTCGAGAGCGATCTGCTCAACCTGCTGGGTGACGGTGCCCGCCTTGCGCCCGTCGCGGGACTGCGGCCACTCGTGCGCGACCGCGGCATCCCGCTCGAACCGTTCCTGGACCTCGTCGAGGCGAACCGGATCGATCAGCAGACGTCGGCGTACGAGACGTTCGCCGACCTGCTCGGCTACTGCCGGTTCTCCGCCGCACCGGTCGGGCGGATCGTGCTGCACGTGGCCGGCGCGGCGACCGCGCAGAACGTCGCCGACTCCGACGCCGTCTGCAACGCGTTGCAGGTGCTCGAGCACTGCCAGGACGTCGGCGAGGACGCCCGTGCCGGACGCGTCTACCTGCCCGCGGCGGAACTGCGCGCAGCAGGCATCGCCGACGACGAACTGCGCGGCGGTCACACGAGCACCGCGTTGCGGGGCGTTATCGCCGTGCAAGTGGCTCGCGCCGAATCGCTTTTGTACAAAGGCAATTCCCTGGTGCGCCGGTTGAGCGGCTGGTCGCGAATCGCTGTGGCCGGTTATGTGGCCGGTGGGCTGGCCACCGCGGCGTCTCTGCGGCGCGCGCACTACGACGTCTTACCGCATCATGTATCGCCGTCGCGAGCGGGGACCGTTACGCGCGCATTGCGGCTGGTGGCACCGTGGTGAGCACGATGAACGAATTGACCGCCATCCAGGACGCCTATCGCGAGTGTGAACGGATCACCCGCGAGCAGGCCCGCAACTTCGCCTGGGGCATCCGCCTGCTGCCGCCCGCGAAGCGCGGCGCGCTCTCGGCGGTGTACGCGATGGCGC
>Ga0164242_10003294_pt1 | contig 18474 bp, 16 predicted proteins | sample OricomgcompostMG_FD_108783 | JGI IMG/M metagenome (GOLD analysis project Ga0164242, IMG submission 108783) | Miracle-Growth compost microbial communities from Emeryville, California, USA - Original compost - Miracle growth compost (MG) ... | reverse complement strand
TTATAACGCGTTTTCGCTTCCTTGCTTAGCTCAATGTCCTTACCAATAGTAATTTTATCGGGTAACTCAAGGTTGCCTGTGCGGTCGAGCGGTTTTGAAATCGTATTCCAAAATCGCTTAAGCTTTGACTCGTGATTATATCCCATAATCAGCGGGAAACCGCGCGTGCGGTCAATCTGCACGTATTCTCGTACGAACTCGGTTTTATTGCGTACCAGCCCGAACATCACTGCGTAATTTTCAAGGCTACTCCAACCATTCGGAAGTGGTGTTGCGCTTAAGCCGATGAACTGATGACTCATCTGCACCAACACTCTCACTGCCTTGCCACGCTTCGTCGTCGCGTGCGCCACATAGTGGCACTCGTCGGCAACCACACACAAACCACCAAGCATAAACGTCTTAGGGTTGCGGGCGAACTTATCGTAGCTCATCACAAAATAGTCCGGTAACTCATCGCCGAACACGCGGGACACTTCTCTGTCCCAGTCACCAGTTTTCACCTTGCTTGCGGGTGCAAGGATTAAAAGCGGGTGACCTTCACTATATTTTTTATAGTGTTCAAGCGCCATAATCGACTTACCCAACCCCACGTCAGCGCTCATAATCACATCTTTAGGGAGGGTCGCTAAATAGCGCTCTTGATACTCGTATAGCCTAACTGCCATAAACACCTCGTGACGTTACCAGATTCGGTTCTTTCCAGCTGTCAGATGAATAGAACGTCACACCGTGCATAAACGGTATGTCAAAGCTTTTACTCGGCGTATACATTGCCCATTCTGAAAAACAATCTCGACTATATATGTTCGTCGACAGTTCTTCAATCGTGCCAATCGTATAGTGCGCCTTACCGCGTAGTAATATCTCAGCGAACTCCGGTGTCGGCTTACCCACCAAACAGGCGTCCATGCTCGTCACACCAGATAGGTATACGGCCGCATTAAATATCGCCATAGTATCCTGTATTTTGTCGCCATCTATCTCGATAAAACAAAAGCCTTTCGACTCAGAGTCAGCGCCGTGGTCTTTCCACACTTTTTCATTAAGTAGCGGTTGCTCGTCGATAAACTTAAGCGCTTCAGCCGTCCCCATAAAGCGTAACATTAACATAGTTACACCTCGTGCGGAATAGTGACGTTGTCACCAAGGTGTTTATCAAACTGACGGTGAAACTCTTTAAGCATTGTCGTCGCTTTTTTCTCATCGCCAGGTCGCAAACGGATAGCAATGTCCCATCGTGCGCCAAACGGAGCTTCAGCTTCAAGCGTCAGTACGCCGTCTTTATCAAGCGTCTCATCGCCAAACGCGGTTGAGCCACCTTTTGCCGCCATCCAGCGGGTGATAGCTTGCGCCTTAAAGTCGCCTGTCATGTCGTCCATCACGCTTTCTACGTCTTGTGATTGTGTGAATTTGACAATCTCTTCTGGTGTCATTCTCGCGCCACCGCGTTTTTTGTACTCTTTATTGAACTCTTCTAAAAAGCCCATTATGTTTTCCCTTCTCTACCTTTATGCGGTAGTAGCGCGGTATAAGATATTAGCCTAAAACAGGTGCTTGTTTTGTATTGCTTTTATACCGCGCTATCACCCCGAAAAGGATGATAACTGTTGTAAGAGGTAAGGCGGGACGTGCTTTCGTGAGGTCGGATAAACACTACGAAACCGCTCACTGGTACTGATTACCTGTCACCATCCGACAGTAACCGCCTACGCTTATTCTACATCAGCACGTTCTCCACCAGTGAGTTAATCACACGCGGAAGGTCGTCGAGTGAGTTCACCAGTTTAGCGTTCGGTATCTGCGTTGCCTTGTGCATAATGCCAATGCCAAATACCTTCACCGCTTTCTGGCGCTCCCAATACCTATATAAAACATCGGTATTGCGTGAATACTCGCTTTTCATGATGTTCGACGGCGTGCGCTTGAACTTACCCTCAAACACGACTGGCGTATTTTCAAGGTTATAGTCGATACCTGGTGCGCCATCGCTTAGCACAATTACCACGTTCTCACGTTTAGGCGGTGTGTTCGCCATAATATACTTCACCGTCTCTTCATACGCTACGGCTTCGCTTGTGCCCGCCATAAACGCTTCACCCTGTTCATCATCGTTACTAGTTACCAATGTACGAAAACGTCCGAGTATCGCTTCGTCGTTCACCTCTTCGTTAAAGCTTTTGACGAGGCCGACGGCGTTATTCATGCCGACTACCGCAACTCGCAAGTTCGCGTCTTCAAGTGAGTGGGATAGCTTCACCACCGAGCTTAAGGCAATCGCCATTTTCGATTCGAGTATGTTCTCTGGTTCACGGTCGTTCTTCGAGCCAAACATGCTTCCGCTTAAGTCTACCATAATCGTGAACTGATAATCGCGGTGTTTAATCGCCTTCTTCTTGAATAGTCGGTCGCTTGTCTTATACGCCGTTAAACGTCGGCCGTCGAGCTTGCCAGATTGTAGCCGCTTGTCATAACGCAAGCGTTTATTGTTCGCCTGAATATTGCGAAACATATCCGTTAAGTGGTTGTCCACCTTAAAGTCACCGCGCTCTACAATCTCATCGTAGTCTTCGCCACCGTACTTGTTTTCACGTGTTCCCTCGTATGGTGAAGAATGGTCGCGCCCGCCACCTGGCTTGCTTTGCCATGAACTTTGCTTTTTCTTTTTACCTTTCGCCTCACCATTTTCCGGTGAGTCCGCTTGCTTCGGAGGGTTTACTGGTACGTATTTAATCTCACCAGTTTTCTCGTCGACAATTTGCGTATATTGCATGTTGTCGTCCATCGCTAGAAGTCCTCTGGGACAGACTCTTTAGTACCGGTATCACCACCAAGCAACTCTTTCAATAACTCGCGCTTCACTTCTGTACGCAAGTCACGTTTTTGGCGTTCAAGTTCGTTTTTTGCCTTTTGCACTTTCTCAAACTGCTCGCGCATATCATCGAAAATGTCTTTTTCTTTATTCGTGCTATAGCGCTCCAAGTCAGTCATCACGCGGCTATATCGGTTGTATAGTTCGCTATAATCGCCGTTACTGTATTTATCGCGGAGTACTACGTAAATAGCATCACCGACGCTCAGTTTACCGTCATCACGGAGTCGCAAAATCTTCACCAAATCACGGGTGCTAATAGGGTTGTCGAACGTGTTACGTGAATAGTTCGCAATGTCAATCAACGCAATGAGCGTATTGTCGGCTAGCTTCGTGTGCTTTTTCAGCGCCGCCAACTCTTCACGTTGTCGCATATAGCCGAACTCAACACGTACCATGCGGTTCAACAGTGCGTCGTTCAGCTTACCCGTACCGGCATAATCACCAGTACTAGGGTTTTGCGTGCCAATAAAGCGAAACTCTTCGTGTGCTTCGACACGTTCGTTGTCAGCGTTCGGCAGTGTCACCGAGCGTGTATCGTCGAGTACGCCGTTAATAATCGTTAGCACTTCTGGTAACGCCGTGTTCAGCTCGTCAAATAGCACCCATTCACCGTTACGCATTGCGTGTGTTAAAACGCCATCGCGCCACACCACGTTACCATCGACTAGGGTATTCTGCCCCAAAATGCTATCAACCGTTAATTCACCCGATACGTTAATCACGCGGACAATCTTGTTCTGCGCTTTCGCCAGTTCCAAAATCGTATACGTTTTGCCCGTACCTGTGTGTCCCTCTAGTAAAAGAGGGACGTTCGCCTTAATTGCGCTCTTAATAAGCGTGTATTTATCCATAGTGTTTTCAAATTCCTTTCTTAGTGTAATTCTAGTTCAACAGTTATGGTTGCTTTGCTGTTGTCGCCTAAGACGACTTCCATTGTGTACTTCGAGCTTTTCTCTTCAGCTGCTATGCCGATTAAAACACCCGTCGCAATATGGAGCTTCACGCCTCGGTCGAGCTTTTTAATCTCTCGACGCAATCTCGTGATATTCTTGTCGCTCATATCGACAATTTTTGCGTTGCTTTCGCGTGTATCGTTATCTTCAAATGGTGACTTTTTCATACTAGTCCGTCAGCTCCAAATACTTCTTAAGTTGCGTTCCTTTAAGGGTGTCGAGTGAGAATTCGTGCAATCGCCGCCAGGCTTTATCCCACGCTCTTGCAATCTCTTCCTCGCCGTTCTCGTGCCATGCCCAAATCAGCCAATTCGACACGCACACGATATATGCCCACTCTTTAATACCGGCTTCGTGCTCTTTCCACGCGTCCATCAGAATATCAGCTAGTTGCTCGATACCTTGCGGACTGCGTAGTTTCACCATCTTCACCAGTAAATCGCCAATCATATCAGCCATCTTCTCGTCGCTAGCACGATACGGGTTCATACTGTCGTCGTTCGCCTTTACCAAGTAGTCGGCAATCTTAAACAGCACCAAATTCTTGTCGAGTGTCTCAAACAGGTTATCCATAGTTACGCAATAACTCCTTTCAATAACTCGTTAATCTCTTTGTCGATGTCCGCATACGTCGCGTCACTGCCGTAAATACGGAGTGTCACCTCGTCGCGTATCTCGTTAAGACGCCTCAGCGCCGCGCTTGTTTCTTCGTCGTATTTTTTCAAATACTGTGGTTTCTCTGCCCCATAATACGAATATTCTGGGATAAGTCGCGCCATGCCCACTTGGAAATCAAGGCGTACGCCCGCTTTACGCAAGTCGTCTTTCTGCTCTTCGTACAGTTTCCAGTATTTACGCGCCGCGTCCATTAAGGGCTTGAATTGCTTCTCAATCTTCGCCACCTCTTCCTGTAGCGCGTCGTTGCGTCCGTTAATGCGCTCACGCTCATACTGCGTCTGCTTCTCTTGAATACGCTTCACGTAAATCCGCTCAAGCATCTTACGCTGCGTATTATTAAGGTTTTTACCGTCCATATATGTAGTGTTTTCTCCTCTCATAATGGCTTATTCAACGGGTTAGATATAAGAGCCAGTAGTAACGCCCCGCTGTTTACGCTACTACTGGCGACCCACCACATATTTATATAAGAAACACGTGCTTATACGCTTTCATCTTCGTGTCTTATAAGGCTTGTAGTGTTTTTGCCTCTGGTCGCCATTATAGCGGCTTTGGCTGGTTGTGTCAAGCCTTTTCACCAAGAATAGCTTGCTAACAGAGGTGAGATTGGATGGTTTGGTGATGTTTGTTTTACAACTATGGATGATTGGCGGTTATGGTTATAGCTTAAGATATTATAACATATTTATGGGGATAGCGGGACATGGAAAATATAAAAAATCAAGTCTTGACAAAAATAGGTAAATACTACTTATACATTAACATATACATTTATATAAAATCATAAATATAAAAATGCCATATACTGTCAAGTCATTTTGCATAAATGTAGGAGCAGTAAAACTTGTCCATGTATAATCGTATTTTTTACAACACCCACACACACGCGTGTGTTCGCGCGCGCAAATGTGGCGCACGCACACCACGCACACACACCATCGCGCGCGGCGCAAAAACGCGTGCGGGCAACAAAAAAAGCATAAGCTCGGTACAGCTTATGCTTTTAATGGTGCTTACGCTTAGCCCGCGATTATCAGGATGGTGGTGATGGCGGCCAAAATGGCTATCATCACGTTATCGACCCATTGCTCTGAGGCGTCGTCGGCTTTTGTTCGTGTGTGAGGTGTGTATGGCATCGGTTTTTACGCCTGTAGCTCTTTTAAGGCGCTTGTGTACTGTTCTAGGCCTATCTCGTGAGTCATGTAGAGCTTGAACAGTTCACGTTCTTGGCGCTTGCGCTCCAGGGCTTGGTCGCGGTCGACCACGGTTGCCTCATCAGCGTAAACGAACTGTTTTAAGTCACCAGTGCTTTTGGCGGTGTATTCAAGGATAGTAGCGCCCTTATTAGGGGTAACGCGGCTATTGAGGCGGACGACTTCACGGCCTTGGTGAAAAAGCTTAGTTGTCATCTCACCCCATGATTGAATAGTTAGAGTGTTCATAGTGTTTTTCCTCTTTTCGTAAGGTTAAATTGTAAAGGTTGCTTGGTGGTGTGTACCGCCGCCACTGCCCCCTACTATAGGGCATCGAGGCTTAAGTGTCAAGTCTTTACGCGCATATTGTATTGACTACCCCTGAAGATAGAGTGCCACCCCGCGCGCGCCGTGCCCCGTGCCACCGTGTGGCGCGCCGCCGCGTGTCTATTGAGCCGGGGGGGCTATACGCGCGCGATTGCCAAACCAATGAGGCGTCCCAACCCCAAAATTTTCCCAAAATTTTTCGTCAATTTTAGACACAGTTTCTAAGCAATTACTCAGCATATGAGCCAGTCATATACACGAACGTGTATATTGGCCATTTTTCTCACAAATTTAATTTTAAGCTCATATAAAGCAAATCAAGAAATTTGCTGTATATGCGTATATGGTTTGTATGCACGAACGTATACACATCCATTTTTAGCGTTAGTTGCTTTTATTACAATATATTATGTAGATAACCTATTCACATCACCAACAGGCCTTGGTATACTGGACTCAGTAACGAGCATCTGCTCATACTCACCTGACCTATTAACCGATTTATTTGAATACTGACCATATCCGAAGCCTGTGGGGGCGGGCATAAACTAACATGAGTACCGAGGAGGGAAACCCGTCATGGGCGACGAGGATAATCATTCACTAAGTAAGCACGGAAGTGGCCTAGATAAGACACGGTCGGAGTATGAGCAGGAATTACGGGTCAGCAAGTCAATGGGGGCATTTCGCCCAATTCGCTTTAAGGGAGCGATACTGGCACAACAGGACGGGATATATGTCACGCTAACGGAAACGATGGTGGCGCAGTATTTGCTTCTTAATATGGGGTCTGGATTGCCGAAAACGAAAATTAAGGACACCCATTACGCGCTGATGGCGATTGCGCCGGACAGGACTGAGGAGTTGCAACACTTGATTGCCTTCGGCGGCAAGGTGTGGGACATGGAGACGCTGGACTGGCGGAACGATATTAGCCCGGAGGACTGCGTTTACCGGACTGACTACCAGCCAGACGAACGCTACAAGGCACTCAGTTATGCCTTCGTGAAAGAGTTGGCCAATGGCAGCCCTGACGTGGCGCGGGACATCCTGGTCTCTATCGCGCCGCTGCTGATGGCGACGAGGCCAACCGGCGTGATTTGGTGGCTCGGTGACGGGGCGAATGGGAAAAGCTCACTAACGACATTGGTTTATAAGGTTTTTGGGAGTAACTTATCTGGTTTTGACGTGAAGCAACTGGAGGATGGGAAAGTCGCGCCGATGCTGAACGGAAAACTGGGGAATGTGGTGCGCGAGAGCTTCAGTGGCTACATCGAGAACACTGATGTTTATAAAAGCCTTGGCACTCACGAATCTCTCATGGTACGACGACTTGGCACGAATGAGTCGATTGAGATTAGCGGCGATTTGCACCATATTTTCTCGACTAACTCGATTCCGACATTCGGCGATAAAAGCAATGGCATCGCGCGTCGTACTTGGACGATTCCATTTGATAACAAGTTTCCGAGTGACCCGACGTTTGAGGAGCGAACTTTTACGAAAGAGTTTATTAACGGCTTTGTCTATATGATTACAGAGGCAACACGGACAGTACGCGACGAGGGATACAACTATGAGCGCCTGTTCTCGGAACGGACACGTGGAGTGAGGGACGACTACCAACTTGAGGCTAACTCGGCCGACGCCTACTTCAATGAGATGATTGAATCCGGACTGGTCGGCTTCACCAACTACGGACAGCTCCACCAAGATTACCAGCAGTGGTGTCTTGAGCACGGGCACAACTCCTATAATCTGCGTCAGTTCTCTCGTGTTAGTAAGAATTTTGGATTTGAGCGTTCAACGTACATCAACAATGAGGCCGAGAACACAAGCAGCATATCGGCCTGGTATCGTATTAGCAATGACATTAAGAAAGAGGATACGGAGCGATTTTCACTTGCTCGACTCGGGCCGCTACGCAAGGTGCGACACACTACTTCGGAGCAAGCAGCCGCCCTGTCGGAGCCGGAACAACAGTCGCTTCCGGTAGAAGTAGAAGAAGTGAAGCCAATGAAAGACCTACCAAATGGATTCTAATAAACCACTGACCCAGCATTTACGCGACATCCTCAATATAGATTGGAGTCAATTCTGTGCCGATGAGCTGAGCACTGAAAACAGCTCGGTTTACGACGTGGTGCTTTCCCTGGTGCGTGCCGTTAAAAACGAGAAGTTGTCGGCGATTCGCCTGGCGCTCGACCGGCTCGATGGCACGATTGAGAAAAAGGTGCGTGTCGAGACGCCGAAATTCTTCGTGCTGTATCCGTATGCCACCGGCACGACGGGCGAAGCCCCCCTCGTCGAAGCCGGAGAATCCTCTGAAACCGGCCTTGAGCCGGTAGAAGCTAATCAGGAGCTTGACCCACGAGTATTCTCGCGGGATGAGATGCTAAAAATGTCGCTGCGTGAGACATTGTCGCTGATGAGTGGCCTCCCAGGAGATATCCCGAGGGCGACCCTGTTGCACGCCGACGCTCAGGAGCTGTTCGTGAAGGAGCACGAGCCATTACCGCCTGGCGCGCGTGACCCGATGGTGAAGTCGGTCATGGCGGCAGCGTTCCTTGAAGCGGCCAAGAAGTCGGGTGACATGCGGACGATTGCCGAGCTGTTCGACCAGATTGAGGGTAAGGTTGAGAAGGTGCTGCGTTTGGTCGGTGAAGACGTCTACATTACGAGCTTCGACGAAGTTGCGCCAGAAGGGGCGTATCTCAACGATGACGGCGTCTATCAGTTCGAGAACAAGGCAATGACAACAATGTGGAAGACCAATATGATTGGTAGTGATGAAGGAGACGAAGATGGTCGCTATAACGAATAACCATAAGAGTGACACGACACCAAAAGAAGAACCAAAAACCACCACGTATACCCACGAGACGACTGCACCGATTCAGAATTTGATGCACCTCGACGAGACTGATATTGCCAATGATTTGGAGTACGCTCTATTTGTTGACGGTGAACTCGACATGAAGCTCTATACCACGATACTCGACCGGATGCCGCTACTGGTCGCCGCGACACGTCGCTGGGCTGACAAGGCGGTACGCGACTACCAGAATCAGATTGTGCCCGCGATTGCGGAGCGCCTGCGTGATGAGGTAGCCAACATGGTTTTCGATGAAAAAATTGACACCACAAAGAAGGTTATGGTAAAAACTGTGATAGACGACGAAAAAGTGGTCGAAACAACCGTAACCGATTTAATGGAGGGATAATGGCCGGAATCGAAGCGCAGCTACAGGGCAAGATTATCCGTTGGTTAAAGGCCAAGGGATGTGTTGTGGTGAAGCTCCAAGCTGGCCCGGCTGTGCCGGTTGGGATGCCCGACGTTTTGGCACTGATTGACGGCGGCGGCTGGATTGCGCTTGAAGTGAAAGCAAGCGCTAAATCGAAGTTTCAACCTCTTCAAAAGGAGTGGGTGAAGAAACTCGACGAGATGTATTACGCGCGTATTGTGTATCCGGAAAATTGGGAAAAAATAAAGCTTGAGCTTGTGGACTTAATATGATATTCTGGGGGCGGTAGAAGGTCAGACCCACCGCCTCGCTACCACTCGCATTTTGCCAAAACAAACATTACTCCACGACAAGATTACCCCAGCTAAATCTTCTCTGGGGTAATTTTTATTTTGTGTATTGTTTTCTTTGGTTATGCTATAATTTAGGCATAAACGAATTAACAGGAAAACAGACATGGCGCAAGGAAAAAAGACCGTAAACTGGATTCAGGGAGCAGTGAAGCGACCTGGTGCTTTTTCGGCCAAGGCAAAAGCGGCTGGTGAGAGTACTGCTAAGTTCGCGCAACAAAAGAAAAATAGTAAGAACCCAACGCTGGCTCACGAGGCAGCCCTCGCCATCACGCTGGGCAAGATGAGGAAAAAGAAATAATGTCTGGTTTAATGACCGACCCGCTCACGGGTAAAACAATCGGGGCAATCCCGGCAACACCAACAAAAACCGTATCGAAGCCAGTAGCGTCGGTACAAAATCTTACTTGGCAAGAAATGCAATCACTTGGATTTCCACAATCACAAGTAGCAGCTGCTAAAATTGCACAAACCGGCACATTAGCACCATTATCTGATGGTATTGACCACAGCCAAGATACTGCTGTCGTTGGCGCTGGTGGTGGAACCGGTACGGCCGACACCACAGCTGCCGCTCGCGCATCGACTCAGAAGAGTATTGACGCGCTTCAACAGATTTTGGCGAATAAGCTGGCGAACGCACAAGACCAGTATCAGCAAGTTATTAACCAATACAACGACGAAGACGCGCTTAACCAAAAGCAATATGACGACCAGACAACATCAAATGAGCAGAACCGCACCAATACGATTCAGGCGGCGCTCTTAGCCGCAGCTCAAGGCGGTCAGGGTCTTCGCGCGACACTGGCGAGCCTCGGCGCGCTTGGTGGTACTGGTTCGGTTCTCGCTAACCGTGCGATTGCCTCTGGTGCAAACCAGGACATTGGTGGTGCAAACAACACCTTCGACACTAACGCTAAAACGCTTGATACCTCTTGGGCGCAAACGCAACAAGACGAGAAGAATCGTCGCGCACAAGCCGACACCGACCTGGCGAACGCAAAACTTGCGGCTCAGGGCGATGTGGCAACACAAGCTCAGACACTTTACAAAGACCTGGCTAACCTCTGGTCAACTGCCGGTAATAGCGGTCAAGCAGCATCTGCGTTGGCTCAGGCTGACACATATCTGCCGCAAATTACGGCAGCTTCTCGTACGGCTACACCAACCTTTACGCCGCAGTCAGCCGTGTTCTCTCCTGGCACGCTTGCAAGTTATCTTGCGGGTAACAATGACATGAGCGTTCAAACCGCTGGCGGCGACCAAACACCAATTAACAGCCCACTGTACGCGCTCACCAAAAAGCGTGACATTTCGGCATCATAGGAAAATTAACAAATGAGTTTATGGGGCGACATTATCACAGGTGTCGGTCACCTGCTCGGCGTCAATAATCAGCACGACCAAGCAGCACCGACGACAACGACAACGACGATTGCAATTCGCCGTCCTGCTGCGACTGTTCCGTCAATCGGCGGCGGTAACACCAATATCTTCGGTGAACAGCAAAGTGTGTCACCCCTAACTCCAGCTCCACAACTTCCGGCGCAGCCAACTATTCAGGCGCAACCGCTACAATCACCGGACATTCAGGCGACACTTCAACGACTTCGCTCTCAAGAGCAGCAAAATCTACAACCAACGGTCGTGCAGCCACAACAAGACACCGGTATCCAGAAATTCGAGGATATTGCTGGTCAGATTCCACTGCTCGGCTCGGTTATGAAGCTCGAAAGCGCTGGTGTCGAGGGACTAGCGAACTTATTTGGAAACAAAGACCTAGCCAACAAGGAGTCAGACATTAGGACTCACCTGTCGCTTGGTATGGGAAATGACGAGGTTAACGCCTTGCCGCAATCTCAACAGTCGAAATTGCGCGTACTCGAAGGACTCGACACTGGCGCATCTCCGCTCGACTTCCTGGGACTCACCTCACTCGTGAAAGCTCCAATCGTCACCGGTCTTAAGGATGCTGCAAAAGAAGCTATCACTAAGGGCGCTATCTCTGACGCGACCAAGCAGGTCGTAGCACAGGGTGTGAAAAAGCAGGTGAAGAACGCTGCTATCGGCGGCGCTATCGGTTCAGCCGTCAGCGCTGGTTCTCAAGCTTACCTCAATAACGGTCAAATTAACCCGCTTGGTGTACTGAAGGGCGGTATTGTTGGTAGTGCCCTTGGTCTTGCGACCCCATTTGGCGAAACCCGCAAGCCAAACCTTATCAACGCCGAAGAAGCACCGCAGCCAGAGGAAATCACTGCCGGACTGAAACAGGCAGCCACCGATGCAGCAGAAGAAGCACCATCGACGCGCACACCGGAAGCTCCGGAAGTAGCACCTGGCGTTAAGGTAAAACCACAACCAGCAACCGTATTAGTAGCTGATGCGACACCGCCAGTAGAAACGCCTCAAGTGCCAGCGCCAACGCCGGTCGTACCATTACGTGCGAGCGCTGAAGTGCCGACTGAGCGTATAGCCACACCAGTGAAGCCGAAAGTCGCCGCACCAGAAGTCGCTAGTGCTAAAACTGCTGCCAAAGAAGCGGTGAATGAATCCGAAACAGCGCCAAAGCCAGAACCGGAAGCGCAGTCTACCGAGAAGGTGACGACACCTATCGAAGAGGCGTCGACGAAAGTACCTGAAACGGCAGCCGTTGATGAAAACGGCAAACCGCTTAAAGACAATACCTCAACCTACAATCTCCGTGGCCTTAATGCCCAGGCTAACCGCGCTGTTAGTCAAGGCAAGACCGATGCCGTGGCTGAGCTGCACAAGCAAATTAGTGAAGAGACAAAAGGCGCATCGAAGGATGTCGTTGCTGCTCAAAAAGAAGTTATTGCTGCACGTGAACGTGTGGCATATTTGAGGTCACAGGGTGTATCAGCAAAAGAATCAACATCGGCTATGCGCGACCTGGCCGATAAACAACACACTCTTGATGAAGTCATGAGTGAACATGACCGTCGAGCGACAGCAGCTAAGGAAAATGCAACACCCGTTAAGACAAGCACCAAAGAGGCAACTCCTACCCCTGTTGAAAAACCGGTTAAGGCAAGTAAGACGGTCGCTAAGACCGCCGAAGCGCCACGCAAGCCAACTCTGAAGGAAATCGCTGCGAAATCTGAGTCTGATAAGAAAGCAGCTAAAGCGCCGGTGAAAACGACCGCCAAGACAACCGCCATTAAGCGTTCAGAGGGCAAGGTGGAGAAGGGCACGCCATATAAGGCGACAACCAAGAAGAAAGTCCTTGCAAGCTCTAACTCAAAGGCATCTGAAAAGCGCGTTAAAGAGGTAAGCAGCACCAAGTCGAAACTGCTCGAAACGGGCAAAAACAAACTGTCGGACAAAGACATCGTGAAAACGGCTGATGCTCTCGCGAAGAAATATGACACTAGTGAAGGTAACACTGAACTAGGTTTGCTTAGTGGTATCAGTCGCGATAAGCGCTTCAAGGGTGTTGGCGCGGAAGCTCGACAGAGTATTAAGCGCCTCGATAACGCAGCTGGTCGCGCCCTCGCTCGTGGACTCTCAGAACGTAATCAACTCAACCGCTCGAACATGTCGCTTGAAGACCTCGATGACCGAACGGTCGCCCTGATTGAGGAAGACCGCGACGGTAAAGCTACTGGCCTCAAGGTATCACCGGAAGACCAAAAAGTTATTCACGAGAAAAACCAGGCATACGTCGATGCCCGCGATAACTTCAACGACAAGCTCGACAAATACATGAACGCTAAGGGTGACGCCGCAACTGAACGCGCCGAAAAGGCGCTCAACGAAGCGCGCGAAAAACTCGAGGCTGCCGACAATGACTCTCAGGGTACGGGCATTAAAACACTGCGTAAGTTGGTGAAGCAAAACCCTACACCAGAGAATAAACAACGTCTTCAAGAAGCCGAAGACGATTATACCTATATGCAGTCATACGTTAAGGCGAACTATCTCTTCCAAATTCCGGGTCGTACTGCCGACCAAATCAACAAACAGGTCGCCCAAATCAGTGATGCCGTAACAGATGCCCTCGGAGCAAAGGGTCTTGCTAACAACTCTTTCCGAAAAACAGTCGGTCGTAACGTATTTGCTACAACTAGAGAGGGCAAGCAAGCCGTTACTGAACTCGGTAAGGGTCGCCAACTTCGTTATCTTCGTGGCCTGAACGCAAAAATGAAGGCTGCTTACGGCAACTCACCAGCCTCTATTTATCGCCGCTGGTCAACCAATTTCTCTAACGCCGGTGAAATGTACGGGAAGACGTATAAAGAAACCGCGTCGTACTTCGCCGCTGATGCTGAAGCCCAGGGAATTAAGGGTAAATCGGCTATCATGAAATACATCAACACTCAGGAAAACAGCAGCACGAGCGACTGGGATAAAATCTTCAAGATGTTCTCCGAGCGTAACGAGCGCTGGACTGGTTTGACGAGTGGCTATGGTCGAGCTAAGACCGCCCCCAAAACACTGCTTTCTAAGGTGTTTGGCGGCATCGACGACATGATTACTCACGCGGTTGAAAAGACTGTACCTGGCTCTACCAGCTTCAAGCGTAACGTCGCTGACGCGTTGAAAGTGCCGATTATCGGCTTCCCTAAAGTGATTGCCAATGTCTCGAGCCGAGGTCTTGACTACGCTGCCCTCGGTATGAGCGATTTCATCAAGGCTGGCCGCGAAAGTGACCCACTAAAACGCGCCCTCCTCTTCCAAGACGGCGTGCGCTCTGCCTACATCGGTGGTTCTGGTTACGCGATGGGTGTGATGATTGGTGCATCTGGTGCGTATACCGGTTCGTATCCTAAAGACGCCAAAGAGCGTGCTCGCTGGGAGGCAGAAGGTATTCAGCCATACTCGTTCAAGATTGGCGATTACTACTTTGAGCCAGGTCGTTATCTCGGCCCATTAGCGATGCCGCTGACAATCGGTGCGGCAATGGCCGGTGGACAGAACCCAGCCGCCGCAGCTTCAGCAACTGCCGCACAGGTACTCGAGAACTTTGGTGCATCAAATCTTATTACCTCTGTTCAGAACATTTCTGACTTACTTGGTAGTCAAGACCAGGATACCCGTACGAAGGCGTGGTCGCAGTTTGTTAGCAACTACGGCGCAAGCATGGTGGCCGGTCTCGTGCCATTCTCTTCGGAAATCAGCAATATTGCCTCTGACACCGACCCGTATCAACGCGACACAACCGGCGCAACCAACACCGACACGGTGAAAGACAAGCTCATCAACAAAGTACCGGGGCTTCGTGAGCAGGCGCTCGACGAGAAGACTGACGAACTCGGAAACAAACTTGGTAATCGCTCCGGTGTCGTACCAGCAGTGTTCGCCGTTGACGGTAAGGCAACCGGTATCGAGAAAAACAACGCCGTAGCGAGCGAGCTGCAGCGTCTTGCTGATGCTGGCCAAGAAGCTTACCCATCTGGCGTAAGCGGACTATCGAAAAACTACCAGCTCAAGGATGAAAACGGCAACAAGATTTCACTTGATGACAAGCAACAAAACAGCCTCAACCAGGCGGTTAAGGAAGAGAAGTCACACCAGGCATCACTTCTCATTCAGACCGACGCCTACAAGCAGGCCAGCGATAAAGATAAGGCAACGATGCTTGCCAGTGTCTACTCGATGGATAGCTCTGGTGTCGCGTCTCAATGGGCTTCAGATAATAAAGTTAGCGGCGTAGCGGCGAAATCACAGGCAGTCAACGACAGCCTGAGTAGTGACGACCAAAAAGCCCTTCTAACCTACAACACCATGAGCAGTGACAAGAGGGACGCATGGCTCGATGACAACACCAACGCACTCGATTACTATACCGCCAATTACGACAACAAGAAGGCGAACGGGACACTGAGCGCCAAAGACGATGACCTCGAAGAGAAAAGCTCGGCTCGCTATAAAATGGTGACAGCTCAAGTGAACTCGAAGTTCAACGCGACACCAGACTTAGCACTTCTTTACCAAGAGACTACGGAAAAAGAGCTTGAGAACATGAGCGACAGTGACCCACGCAAGGCAGAGTTGATTGCCTACGATAAAGCGCGTACAGAGGCCGGTGTGAGCGATAACGGCTCCGATACATCTCTCTACAAGTACAAGGCAAACGGCAACAACGGCTCTGGCGGAAGTGGTTCTAAGGGGATTAGTACTGATGCCGGTTATCTGGACGCATCGACTGTTAGCCCCTCAAGCACTACCATCAAAGCTCGTGCCCTGAAGAAGTACGACAGCCCGATTCCTAACCTGTCAGCATCAACCGCAAAAACCAACTTAAAGAAAAGCATAACCGTGCAAAATGGTGTAAAATTGGGTTAGGAAAACTAAAAAATGACAAACGAACAAAAACTTGAAGCACTCGCACAAAGCATCTATCTAGCGAAAAACAACCGTTACAACGACGTAGACGGAAGCGACCTTACCGACTTCGTAAATCAAACCATCGACTGGGTGAACCAGTGGGTAGATGAACTCGAAGCAGAGGCAGACTGGAACTACGTTCGTGTTAACGACCAGTCCCTCGGAACGGTATCGGCTGCCGCCCAGCAGCAATTCACCCTTCCGGCAACCGTCAATCATCTCGTCTTCAGTCCATACCGAGACGTTAAATTGTCATATGATGGCGCGATTATCGCCACCTTTGCGCTTGTCGCTCCATCACAAATCGCCGACCCAACTGACCCTGAGACTCATGACCGAGCTACGGTTATTGGTAACAAGCTCATCTTCTCTCGACCATTCACCCCCTACGAGGTAGGTGCAACGGTGAGCGCCGATGTGATTAACTACATCCCTCGACTTTCGACCAGTGATACGACGCTGATTGACCTTATTAAGCCAGCAGCTCTGGTGATTCTTGGTGTTGCTAAAAACGCAACACTTCCAGATGTAGTGCAGGGTGGTATTTCACCAAGCCTTACGCAAAAATACAACGACCTGCTCCAAAAGGCAGTTGCCGATAATAACATCAGCACCGATTCATCGGACGCGCCTCACGAAGACTTTAGCTTCATTAACGGAGTCTGGTAATGGCCGTCGATAAACCAGCAAAAGTCCCAGAGAAGAAAATCGCCACGGTTGACGTGACGAGTATGAACGGTGGTCTCGACCAACGTGGTGACGCCAATGGTGCGCCAAACACCTTCACTGCCGCTCGCAACGCGATGGTTGACTCACGCGGTCTTGTGACGCACCGCTACGGATTAAAACGATGGCTACCGGACACAGTAGAGACCGTCTACCAGGTGTTTCCTGCGCTCTATGGAGACCACCTGTACCAGCTAGTCGCCGATGATGGTGTAGTGAAATATTGTGAGGCCGGTGATACTGCCTGGACGGATTGTGGAGGTGATAACGCGGTAACGACTGGCGAAGGCATCGTTAATAGCTTCCTTCGCGTTCTCGATAAGGTATTGGTGTATAACGGTCACGACAAGCTGCGCTACATCGACCTTACCAATATGGAGATGGTGCAGTATGAGCCAGTTACCGACCCAACAACCGCTCCAACCGCCGCCGCAACCGGTATTACTAACACCGGTAACTTTAAGGTGTATTACGGCATTACGTTCAACTCTACTGTTGGCGAAACGATGCTCTCACCGATTCTCAGTCAGACTGTGAGCAAGAGCCGAGACAGTTGGAAGGATGATGGGAGTGAATACCTAACCGTATCTCGTAACAACACCGCTCCAACTAACGCGACATCATGGAACTTATATATGGCGACAGCTGCAGCTGGCGGCACGATTGCTGATACGGACATGCTTCTTCTGGCAGGTGGTCTTGACCTGTCGACAGCAACGTTTATCGACAACGGCACGCTGCCAATCGACCTATCTAAGGGTACTGCACCGCAAGATAACTCCACCGACGGACCGACCGTTACCTACGGCATTGAGACTGAGGGGCGTCCGATTCTCTGGGGTGACCCAAATAATCCGTACAACCTCTACATCGGTGGTGACGGTGAATCAGCTCTCGATTTCAGCCCAACTAATGGCGGATACACGCTTATCCTCAACAAGGGTACGAACTACTACCCAATGAGCGTCGTCGGTTTCCGTAACGGCCAGGGACTTCCTAGCCTAACGGTGCTGTTTAGCAACACCCAGGGTCTATCGAAGCAGTCGATTATCGAACAACAAACCGTTACTTACGGCAACATTTCGTTCGTCGTTTGGGCGGTTACTGAACAAAACTATGGTGCAGCCGGTGTGTCGTCACCCTACGGCGTCGTTAACTACCTTGGCTCGCTGCTATTCCCATCAACAGATGGTTTCGTCTCGATGAACACCCAGGCGTCGCTTCAGAACGTGCTCTCAACCACGCGTATCACTGACCCGATTGAACAAATTGTTGGTTCAATCCGCAACGCTGCTCTCGATAAAATCGTCGGTACAGCATGGGGAAACCGCGTGTACTGGACAGTGCCATCACAGGGGTATTCGTACAACAACCAGATTATAATTTACGACCTGACGAACAAGGACGCGCCTATTTGGTATACTTCCGAAATCCGCGCTCAGTGGCTTGGTACTATTTCACCGAATGACCAGGCGGCCTTCATCTACGTCTGTCAGGACAACCATATCTATCGCTTACAACAGAGTTATGTTGCCAACGACGACACGCCAAATGGTTCAACCGCTCCATTCCCAGTGTCGGTTACCGGTACGCTGCTTGGTGTAAACGAAGCCCACAACTCATTTATTTCGGTCGTACAGGTGACGTTTTACCTACTTGATGTGATTGGTGAAATCCAAGTTGGTGTGAACTATCGCAACGAAAACGACAAGCTTAAGACCGTTAGCCGTACCGTGACGCAGGGTGAATACGCCTCGTCACACGGTGGTGGCTGGAGTA
>Ga0164242_10003293_pt1 | contig 18477 bp, 11 predicted proteins | sample OricomgcompostMG_FD_108783 | JGI IMG/M metagenome (GOLD analysis project Ga0164242, IMG submission 108783) | Miracle-Growth compost microbial communities from Emeryville, California, USA - Original compost - Miracle growth compost (MG) ... | reverse complement strand
GCGGCTCCTACGTCTCGGCCATGCGGCGGCTGACCGAGGCCGACCAGCCGCTCCACGGCCGCCGCACCGGCCGCCTGCTGTTCGCGCCGTTTTCCTACTTCGATGCCGCCCGGTTCGTACCCGGGTACTCCGCGGTGGACCGGCTGCGGACCTACGCCATCTTCGGCGGCCTCCCCGGCCAGCTCGCGCTCATCGATCCCAAGCGCTCGCTCGCCGCGAACGTCGCACGACACCTGCTCGACCCCTCGGGCCGCCTCTCCGACGAGGCAGAGCACCTGCTCGATTCGTTCCTGCGCGACGCCGGCGTGCACTACTCGATCATCCGGGCCATCGCCCACGGCGAGCACAAGTGGAGCAGGATCACCAGCCGGCTGGGGAAGGACTCCGCCTCGCTGAGCCGCCCGCTGCAGTGGCTCCAGGACATGAGCGTGGTGACCCGGATCGTACCGATCACCGAGACGCCGCCGGGCAACCCGAAGAAGACGATCTACCGCCTCAACGATCCCTACCTCGCGTTCTGGCACCGGTTCGTTGCCAAAACACGCGCCACCGGCGCCGCCGATCTGCTCGCGCCGGAGACGCTCTGGAAGCGCTTCGTCGAGCCCGGGCTCGACGACTACATGGGCCCGCAGTTCGAGAGCATCTGTCGGGCGTTCGTCGCCGCCGGCCGACACCCGCGGCTGCCGTTCCAGCCAGAGCGCGTGGGCGAGTGGTGGAACGATGGCTCCGACCAACAACTCGACGTGGTCGCGCTGGGCGGAAAGGGCGAGGTGCTGCTCGGGGAGTGCAAGTGGGGCAGCGCCGGGAGCGCCGACGTGGCGCTCCTGGAGACGCGACGCGACCACATCGTCCGCGAGCTCGCCGGGGTTCGGCGGGTTCACCTGGCGCTCTTCACCCGCGCGCCCATCCGCGATGCGCAGGTCGCCAAGCGCATCCGCGCCGGAGACCTGCTCCACTTCACGCCCGCCGACCTGCTCTCGCCCAAGGCCGGCGCCGCCTGAGCTTCACGCCGCGGCCGGCAAGACCACGCGGAACGCCGCGCCGCCGAGCTCGGAGGCGCCGAGCTCGATTCGTCCGCCGTGCTCGGTGAGGATCCGCGAGGCGATGGCCAGCCCCAGCCCGCTGCCGCCCTGCTTAGTAGTGAAGTAGGGCTCGAAGACCTTCGCGCGCTCGGCCTCGGGGATTCCCGGCCCGGAGTCGGCGATCTCGAGCACCACCTCGCCGCTCGGCAGGCGCGCGGTGCGCACGGTGCAGCGGCCGCCCAGTGGCATGGCCTGCTCGGCGTTCTGGAGCAGGTTCACCAACACCTGCGTGAGCTGGTCGCGGTCGGCGCGCACCGGAGGGATCTGCGTCGCCTCACGCGCGAGCTGCATCTTCGAGCCGGCGTAGAGCGCGAGCGTCTGGGCGACGAGCTCGTCGAGATCCACCCGCTCGAGCTTGGGCCGCGGCAGCCGGGCGAAGCGCGAGAACTCGTCGATGATGCGCTTGAGCCGGTCGACCTCTTCCACGATCGCCTTGGCGCTCTCCTCGAAGATCTCGGCGAAGTCTGCGCGCTCCTTGCGGAAGGCCTGCTGCAGCGTCTCCACCGACATGCGGATGGGCGTGAGCGGGTTTTTGATCTCGTGGGCCAGGCGCCGCGCCACCTCCTGCCAGGCGGCGATCCGCTCCGCGAGCACCGCCCGCTCGGTGGTGCTCTTGAGATCCGCCGCCATGGCGTTGAAGGTGCGCACCAGCTCACCGATCTCGCCCGAGGCCTGCACCTCGACGCGGTGCTCGAGCTCCCCGCGCGCCAGCGCCTGGGCGCCGGCCGCGAGCGCGTCGACCGGCCGGGTGAGCCGGTGGGCGAAGGTCCAGCCGAGCAGCAACGCCGCGAGCAGCGCCAGCAACGCGAGCGCGGCCACCGAGCCGAAGAGCTCGCTCTCCGCGGCGTAGAGGCCCTCGGCGGAGAGCCGCAGCGCCACGCTCCCGCTCGCGCCACCGGGCGCGCTGGTCAGCGGCAAGGTTCGCGCGCGCACCCGCTCGGCCTGCAGCGGCGGCGAAGAGCGCGCGGCCTGCACGCCCGCACCGGAGATCGCGACCTCCGCGCCGGTGAGCTCGGAGAGGTGCTGCGCAAAGTCCGCGTCGAGGCGGCGGCCGGCGAGCACGTAGAGCTTCGCGCCCGCCACCGGCTTGCCGGCCACCATCGCCAGCACGCTCGCGATGCCATCGCCGCTCTTCACCTCGATGCGCACCAACTGCGCGCCGCCCTGCTTTGCGAGCGCCAGCGCACGCGGGTCGCGATCGCCGACGCGTCCTGGAAGGTGACCGCTCGAGAGCACCGTGCCCTCGTCGTCGAGGATCTCCAGGACATCGATCCCGCGGCTCTGCATCAGGGTGTCAGCGAGGCGCGCGGCCTGGGCCGGATCGGCTTCGCCATCGCGCCTCGCTTGAGCGAGTGACTCGACGGGCTCGCTGGCGGCCAGCTCCTCCGCAGCGCGTTCCGACTCGCGGGCCGAATCCTGGATGGCGAGCTGGGCCGCACGGGTCGCGCCATCGAGCCGCGCTGCGAGGGCTTCTTCGATCCCGTGCGAGAGCGCGCGCCGGGCCGGAAAAGTGAGCGCCAGGAGCGGTACCGCGGCCACCGCCGCGAAGCCCAGGGCCAGTCGCGTGCGCAGCTTCACCGCGCCCCCTCGGTCCACACCGCGCCCAGATCCGGCAGGCCCGCGCCGTCGAACGAGAGGCCGTGCACGCCAGGGCGCACGCTCACCGCCAGCCCCTGCGCATAGAGCGGCACCACCGGGATCTGCCCGAGCAGCTCGCGGGCTCTCGCGCTGGCCCGCTCGCGTCGCGCAGCGCGGTCGGGGAGCGCGCCGATGGCTGCGAGCTCGGTCTTCACCTGCGCCTCCGGCTCGGCGAGCAAGAGCACCTGCGCGAGGTTCAGGCCCGGCTCAGGCAGCGCGGGGATCGCCACCAGCGCCGCGTCGTAGTCACCGGCCCCGATACGCTTGGAGAGCTCGGCGCGGGGCAGCGCGACGACGCGGAGATCGATTCCCAGGTCGTGCAGCTTCACCTGCAGCCGCTCCGCCACCGCGCGGACATCGCCGCTGGCATCGACCAGCAGCTCGCCGCCCAGGTGCCCGGACCGGGCGAACTCCACGCGCGGCGGCGCGGCCAGCGGATGCGGCTCGACCGAGGGCGCGAGCAATCCGTAGAGCGGCTGCGCCGGGCCGCGGACGAAGATGCGCACCAGCTCGGCGCGATCCAGCCGGGCGGCGAGCGCCGTGGCCACCGGCGCGAGCTGCGGCTTGCGCGGGTTCACCGCCAGGTAGGTGGCCACCGAGAGCGGGCCGTTGAGCTCCTGCGCAGGCTCAGGAAGCGGCAGCAGCGCCAGGTCACCTTCGCCCGAGGCCAGCGCGCGCGCCGCGGAGCGTGGCGAGGCCGAGCGCAAGACGAGCGTGTCGGCAAAGGGCCGGCCCGCGGCGCAGTCGAGGTTGGCGGTGAGGTGGAGCTGCGGCGGCGCGAACTTGCCGAGAACGGTGAACGGCCCGCTTCGCTTCGACGGGCACGCGCCGACCTGCGCCAGGCCGAGAGACCAGTCGGGGTAGGGAAACGCGAACGACGCGGTGAGCTCGCCCTCGCCTCGCGGCGAGAGCGCCGCAGAGAGCGGCAGGAGCAGCGCGCGATACGGACTCTCCGCAGCGGCGAGCTTGCCGAGCGACGCCACCACCTCGGTGGCACCAGTGCCCGCGCGGAGCCGCATCGAGAGCAGGCGCGGGCCTTCGCTCCGGGGCAGCGCCGCGAGATCCGGCGCCAGCTCGCCATTTGCGGCGACGCGGTAGAGGGGCTCGCAGAGCATCCGAGCCAGCGCGAGCTCGAGCGGCGAATGTGCACTCCCGGGCTCGATTCGACTGCCATCGAGCGCGCTCGCCGGCGCGAGCACCGAGAGCTGGCCGCCGTAGCGGGCAGGCGTGGCCAGCAGCGCCAGCGCGAGGAGCATCGAGCTCAAGGCGTCACCCCAACGCGAACCAGTCGGGTGGTGCCATCGGGCTGAAGCGCGGCGAGGATCGCGTCCGGCTTGCCGTCACCGTTCAGGTCACCCGAGGTCGCCGCGACGATCCCACCGGGCACGTCGGCCTCGAACACCGATCGCGGCGTGGAGTCCGCGGGCGCAGCCAGCTCGAGCACCCGGAGGTGGTCGCTCTCGCCGAGGGGCTGCGGGCCGGAGAGGATCAGCTCGGGCTTGCCGTCGCCGTCGAGATCCGCGAGCGCGCCGATGCCGCCGGTGAGCATCGGCCCGAGCGGCTCCAATGCGGCAGAGAGCGGCTGCACCTGGCCCTCGGGAAAGCTCGCCAGGAACGCCGGCGCCGAGACGCCCGGGTTCGCAGCGAGGGCGAAGAACGGTCGAGCCAGCACGTGTGAGGCCGCGCCGAGCTTCACCTCCGGGCCGAAGATGTCGGTCCCGTTCGCGTTCGCCGCGCTCAGTGTGCCCGCCGCGCCAGAGGCCAGCGGCACGCCGTCGAGCAACCCCACCGGATGAAGGCCAGACCCGTCGACCAGCACCGCCTCGCCGCGCGCCTGGTTGGCAAAGGCGTAGAGCAGCCGGTGCCCGGCAGCGCCAGCGGGGCTGACCAACCCACCGCACGGCGCGCGCACCGGACGCGCCGAGCGAGGCAAGCTCGCGTGATCGCGCCGCGCGACGACGGTGCCATCGCGCTTCAGGATGAGCAGCTCCTCGGGTGTGAGCGCGGCGATCTCCGGATGGCCATCACCATCGGCGTCGACCAGCGCCAGCGCGACCACCCGAGAAGGCACGCTGCCGAGCAGCTCCAACCCGAGCTTGGGCGGCGGCGGCGGCGGGGTGGAGAGCACCACCCGCGCGAGGGTGAGCGCGGTGGCATCGGCCGGTGCGCGCGCGGCGACCAGCGCGCTCGGGAGCTCGCGCTGCACGGTGGCGCCGTCCCAGAAGTTCACCCAGGTGTCGATGCGATCCCCGGCGAGGGTGAGCTCGGTTCCCTCCAACCCGGCGCGAAGGCGCAGCAGCAGATCAAGCCCCTGCGCCTGCGCCGCCGACTCCGCCGCGGCGGCATCGGAGGACTGCACCAACACCACGCTCTTCGCGCCGCGCGACCGAAGCGCATCGATGAGCGCGGAGCCCGTGGCCTGAGCCAGCTCGGGCGTGGCCGCGGTCACCCAGACGCCAACCGCGCTGCCCACCGGCGCTGCCGCGAGCGCCTGGTCCGCGGCCCCGGCGGCCGCACGGGTCAGCGCCGAGGGCATGGGCTCGACGGACAGCGCCAGAGCGAGCAGCCACGCGGTCATTTCGGGATTCCGGGGTCCACCATCAAGAGGTCGTTCGGGTTGGCCACGTCGCCCACCGGCGCGGCGGTCTGCGTGGGCTGGGTGCCGTCGATGAAGTACTCCATGCGGCCGGAGTAGTCGTCGGGGGCGAGCAGGCCGCTCTTGGGATCGATGCGCACCTGCACGATCCCTGGCGGCACCGCGAAGTCGAGCACCGGCCGCTTCGCGAGCGCCTCGTGCATGAAGTCGATCCAGATGGGCAGCGCCGCGTGCGAGCCGGTCTCGGAGTGGCCCATGCGGTCGTGGTCGTCGAAGCCCACCCAGACGCCGGCCACCAGATCCGGCGCGTAGCCCATGAACCAGGCGTCGCGCTGGTCCTGGGCGGTGCCGGTCTTCCCGGCGAGCGGGCGGTTCAGCGACTCGGCGCGCCGGCCGGTGCCCTCGTCGTCGTCGATCACGCTCTGCATCACCGAGGTGGTGAGGAAGGCCACGGGCGCGGGGATGGTCTCCTCGAGCTGCGCGGTGTGGCTCTCCAGCACCGCGCCGGAGTGGTCGGTCACCTTGAGCAGGAGGATGGGGTCGGCGCGCTTCCCGCCGGCGGCGAAGGTGGCGTACGCGTTGGTGTGCTCGAGCGGGCTGACCTCGGCGGTGCCCAGCGCCACCGTCAGGCTGCGGGGAATGGGAGAGCTCACCCCGGCGCGCCGGGCGATGTCGGTCACCGCATCCAGCCCCAGGTCCTCGATGAGCCGCACCGCCACCGTGTTCTTCGACATCGCCAGCGCTTTGCGCAGGCTCATCGCGCCATCGTAGGTGTCCTTCTCGAAGTTGGTGGGCTTCCACTCCTTGCCGGTCCAGGGATCGCGGATGAGCTCGGGCGCATCGACCACGATCGAGGCGGGGGTGTACTTCTGGGTCGCGAAGGCCGCGGCCCACACGTACGGCTTGAAGCTCGAGCCCGGCTGCCGGTGCGCCTGGGTGGCGCGGTTGAACTTGCTCTTGTCGAAGTCCGAGCCGCCCACCAGCGCGAGCACCGCGCGGGTCTGCGGATCGATCGCCACCAGCGCGCCCTGCACCTTCGGATCCTGGTCGAGCTTGGCGGGGATGGGCGCCTTGCCGTCGTGCGGCGGCTCGCCGAGTTGCACCAGCACCACCTCGCCGGGCGCGAGCACCTTGGAGATGCTCTTGGGCTTGGGCGTGTGCGCGGTGGGGTTGAAGGGACGAGCCCAGGTGAGCTCGTCGTAGTGAAGCACCGCGGTGGCGCCGCCGAGGTCGACCGTCGCCGTGCCCGCCTTGTCATCGACCGCGCTGACGATGCCGCCCACACGGATCCCCGGCTCGAGCACGCGAACCCGCGTCCAGGTCGCCACCGCGTCGAGGCCCCGCGCGGCCACGTCCGGGCGCACCCGCGAGAGATCCCAGATGACGTGGGCGTTGGGCTCGCGGGGAATGCCCTTCTTCATGCGGCTGGCGAGGAGCGTGCGGAGGTGGTCGGCGAGCGGCAGCGACCCGACCGGCGGCAGGGAGGCGCCGGCCTTGACCGGTTGGCCGGCGACGGCGGTCTCGTCGTTGTCCGCGTCATCGGGCGAGTCGGCGTCCTCGTCGGTGGTGGGCGGCTGGGGCGCGGGCGCGGCGCCGGGCACGGCCACCTCCACCAGCTTGGCCAAAGGTCCGCGGTAGCCCTGGCGGTGATCGAGCTCGCGCAGCCCCGCGTCGACCGCCGCATCGGCGTCGCGCTGGAGCGCAGGATCCATGGCGATCTGGATGGCCAGCCCGCCCTCGTAGAGCTTCTTCGGGCCGTAGCTGGCCTCGAGCTGCTTGCGGACCTCCTCGATGTAATACGGGCCGGGACGCGGCGGCACCCGCGGCGCCAGGGCGATGGGCCGGGCGATCTCCGCCTGCTCCTGCGCGGCGGTGATGTAGCCGTTCTTCTGCATCTGCCCGAGCACGTAGGTCTGACGGCCCTTGGCGGCCTTGGGATCGGTGATGGGGTTGAGCCGGTTCGGCGACTGCGGCAGCCCCGCGAGCAGCGCGGCCTCGCCGAGGGTGAGCTTCCGCGCGGTGTGGCCGAAGTAGTACTGCGCGGCCTCCTCGATGCCGTAGCGCTCGTGGCCGAAGTAAATCTGGTTGAGGTACAGCGCGAGGATGTCTTCCTTGGAGAGGTTCTGCTCCAGGCGCCGCGCGAGGATCGCCTCTTTTATTTTCCGGCTCCACCGGCGCTCGGGCGTGAGCAGGAAGGTCTTCACCACCTGCTGGGTGATGGTGGAGGCGCCGCTCTTGATACCGCCGTGGAGCGTGTCGCGGACCAGCGCAATGAGGATGTGCCGGTAGTCGATGCCGCCGTGCTCGTAGAAGTGGGCGTCCTCGGCGGAGATGACCGCCTTCTTCATCAACTCGGGGATCTCGTCCTTGCCGAGCACGGTGCGACGCTCGTGGAAGAACTCGCCGCAGAGCGTGCCGTCGGCGCAGTAGACCTTGCTCACCTGCTTGGGCTGGTAGTCGGTGAGCTTGTCGAACTTGGGCAGGTCGCGGTCGTAATAGACGAACGCGCCGCCGCCCACCGCCGCGCCGAAGAGCAGCATGGCGACCACCGCCACGCCGATTCGCCTGAACCACTTCCAGGCGGGCGAGCGCGGTGCGGGCGATGAGGCGGAGGGCTGCGGGCTCGTCGGCAACGGCGGATTGGGCTCGAGGTCGGGCATCGGAGCTTCAGAGGAGAGGTTCGGCGAGGCGGCGTGTCAACCCGGGCGAGCGAGCGGTGGAGGGCTGCTGGTTCAACGCGCCACGCGGAGAGCTGTTCCGCGGCGCCGCGAAAAACACCGCGGCCGGCCGAGGGGCTCGTTGACTCGGGTGGCGCCGATGCGTCTTCTCCGTCCTCTCGACGAGGTGCGCGCAATGGGCAACCCGGTCATCCAGAAGGTCCGCGAGGCGGCGATGGCGCTGCCCGGGGCCGAGCAGGCGTGGCTCTTCGGCGACCACGAGGTCTACCGGGTCAACGAGAAGGTCTTCATCTGGGTGAGCGACGACGCCGAAGGCTTCGGGATCGGGGTCAAGCTCAAGCAGACCAGCGTCATGGCCCTCGCGATGCCCTTCGTGACCCCGATGGCCTACGGGATGGCGAAGTGGGGATGGGTGAATGCCAGCTTCAAGAAGGGCAAGAAGGCCCCGCTGCCGCTGCTGCGGCAGTGGGTCGAGGAGAGCTACCGCGCCACCGCGCCGAAGAAGCGGGTCGCGCAGCTCGACGCGAGTCAGTCAGCCCCGAAAAAGCCGGCGCGCAAGAAGCCGGCTTCCAAGCCGAAGAGCGCACGGCAACGCCGCTAGGTGGAAGCCGGCGGCGGAAGCCTTGGCCCCGCCTGCCTGCATGGACAGCTTTAAACGGTGAGGCGAACGAGCTCGAGACGGGTCGGTCGCCGCATCGCCCGGTGGCTCCTGGCCGCGGCGCTCGGGCTGGAGCTCATCTGGCTGGTCGGCGTGAACGCGCTGCTCTGCGCCCACGCCATCCCGCACTTCGTCTCCGCGCACACCGCCGATGTCTCGCTGGACTACCGTCGTGCCTGGAGCTTCTTGCCCGGCGACCTCCACGTGCGCGGCTTCTGGCTGCGCGGCCAGCCCGGCGGCGTGGAGTTCTACGTCACCGCCGAGAAGGTGAGCGCGAAGGTGAGCTTGCTCGCGCTCCTTCGCAGAACCTTCCGCACCGACTTCATCCACGCGCATGGCTTGACCTTCCGGCTTCGCGAACGCCTCTCGCCGAACCAGTCGATGCCGAAGCGGCGCAGCTTTCCCTCTGGCCATCTATCCCCGGCTTCGGGCCCATTCCACGGGTGCCGTTCGGCCCCGACGAAGACCCGGCGCGGCCGCGCGGCAACGCCTGGGCGGTCGATCTCGAAGGCGTGCACGCCGAAGAGCTCGGCGAGGTCTGGCTCGGCTGGGCTCACCTCGAAGGGCCCGGCCAGGTCGATGGACGGCTGAAGCTGGTGCCCCAAACGCGGATGGAGATAGGGCCGGTCGCGGTGGATTTCCCCGAGACCTCGCTGCGGGTGGGTTCGCGGGTGCTCGCGCGCAAGCTCGGCTTTCGCGGTCGTACCGTGGTCGCCCCCTACGATCCGCGCGCGGTGAAAGGCGGCCAGATCCTCGACGCGCTCGGGGCGGACCTCACCGCCCAGGGCGAGATCGCCCAGCTGGGCGCGCTGCAAGCGCTGACCGGCGATGCCCGACCGCGCGGCACGGGTGGGTTCGCGCTCTCCGCCAAGGTGCGCCGTGGCGTGCTCATGCCCGGCTCGCACCTGCATTCCAGTCTGCACGCGCTGGGCGCCCGCTCGAGGACGGTCGCGGTCGGTGGCGAGGCTGAGCTCTCGGTAAAGGTTGGCGCCCAGCGCACCGACGCCACGCTCTCGCTGCACCGGCCCGAACTGGTGGTCCGCGCACAGCCCGGCGCGCAGCTGCACGGTGGCCTGCTGGAGCTTCGCGCCAGCGTCGCGCTGCCGGCGCTTCGCCGGCCGGTGCGCGACCTCCGCGCCACGGTCCGGGTGCGTGCGCTGCGCGGCGAGCTGGCGGGGTTCTCACCGCTCCTTCCTGACGCGGTCTCGATCCTGAAGGGCGAGGTTCGAGTCCACGGTGAGCTGAGCCTCCACGAGGGCGGAACGCTTCACCTGACCACCCGCGGGTTGGTGCTCGGCCTCAACCAGGCTTCGGTGCCGGCGAGGGTGACCGCCGAGGTGCGGTTGAAGGCGCTTGGCCAGACCGCCTTCGACCTGGCCGAGAGCACGCTGCGGCTCCGGACCGGCGAGGCGCCGGGGCTCACCGATTCTCGCGGGTGGTGGCTGAACCTCAGGCTCGCCCAGGGTCAGGTCCAGCTCGGCGGCGACGGCCCGCGCGGCACGATGGAGCTTCGCGCCCAGGCCCGCGATGGCGAGCCCCTGCTTTCGTTGCTGGCCGCGAACACCGCCGTGCCCGGCCTGCTCACCGGGCTTTTCAAGCTGCCGCACCTGCACCTGAACGGGACCGCCACGCTCCGCGGCGGGGTCTTCACGCTGGCGCCGGTCCGGGTCGCAGGCGGGAGCACCGCGGTCGAGGCCGCGCTGCAGCTCGCCGAGACGCTCAACGGCGCGGTGCTGGTGCGCGCCGGTCCGGTGAACCTCGGTCTTTGGGTTCGTGAGGGCGAGGTCTCGGTGGCCTCGCTCGCCGCCCAGAGCTGGTTCGACGGCGAGCTCGCCAAGCTCACCGGCCCGCCGCAATCGGCGCGCCACGCCCGGCGTCCACCCGCGGCCGCCAGGTCGAAGTAGCGCAGCCGAGCAGGTCAGCGCGCGTCGTCCCAGTGCGGGTAGTCGGTCTTGAGCTTGCTGAAGCCGAAGTGGCGGTCGACCCAGCGGATGAGCGTGGGGCTGAGCCCGAGGTCGCGGCTCTCGTTGGGTCCAGAGAGATCGAAGGTGCGCTGGGCGCCGTCGGGGGCGTGCAAGGTGAGCTGGCGCGGCAGGTTGACCGCGCTCAGGTCCACCGCGAGCCCGCCGTAGTGGTTGGAGCTCTTCGCGCCGCTGCGGGTGGCGTAGACCACGTCGTAGGCCTCGGCCATCTCGCGCGCCGCCGAGACCGTCTCGCGCCAGTCGCCGGGCGCGTCCCAGCGGATGGGCACGTTCAAGCCCCACGCCTGATCGACGCGGGCCAGCGTGCGCGCCCGCGCCTTCACCTGCGCTTCGTTGCTGGCGCGGCTCAGCCACGAGGCGCCCCACATCAGGTAGCCGCGCGCCGGTGAGCGAACGGTCGAGTCGACGGAGACCACCGCGCCCTGCGCGCGGAGCTGCTCGATGAGCGCGCCCACCCGCGCCGAGAAGTCGCTCTTGGGTCGCGCGGCGTGCAGCGCGGCCAGGCGATCGGGCTCGGTGCCGGGGTTGGGATAGCGCGCGGTCCATCGCGGCCCGAGCGCCGCGCCATCCACCGCCGGCTCGAACGCCTCGGGCTTGGAGGGCGGATCCACTTCCAGCGTCCCGCGCGGTGAGCCGTAGATGTGCGGGTGGTGGCGGAAGACGTCGTCGGGGTGCAGGAACACGCCGCTGCTTCGGGCGCGAAACGAGGTGAGCACCACCGGCTTGCCCCGCGCGCCGTTGCGGCCGGCGAGGAGCACGTCGTCGAGAAAGTAGAGGAGGTCCTTCAGATCCACCGGGCGGCCGAGGAGCTCGCGCGCAGCCCGGACCAGCGGCTGGTCCTTGGGCGTCGCAGCGAGCTTGGCCAGGACCGAGCCGTCAACCTGCACGTCGTCGAGCGCGACCTTCCACTCGCCGAGCTCGCGCGCCGCGGCCTGAAGCTGGGCGCGCTCCCCGCCGCGGGCAGGGAGCACCTCGAACACCCGGTTGGTGCTGATCGCCCCGACGCGCTCGGAACCGGAGGCCGGCGCCGGTGCGACCGCGAGGAGGACTCCGAGAATTGCCGAGGTGATCGCCACGCCCCGATCGAACCGCGGCCGGGACAGCGGGTCAATCAATCGCATCGCAGACGACGAGCGGGCGAGCGGGCGCCGCGCGGCTCAGCGCTGGGCGGTGACCTGCTTGCCGAAGCGCTCGTAGTTGGCGAGCCAGGCGGCGGCGTTCTTCACGTAGCGCGCGGTGCCGGCGGTCTCCCAGGCGTAGTAGAGCCGGGTGAAGCCGCCGTCGAGGATGGCGCGCTTTCCGTCCTTGTCGTAGGCCGCGGTGATGAGGTTCCCGGCCGAGCCGTAGAGGATGGGCGTGAGCTTGGCGTTCTCATCGATGGTGGCGACGGTGATGCCCTCGTAGACCGTCTCCACGCCGGTCGAGAGCATGTGGTTTTTCACCACGCCCGGCCCCTTGCCGTCTTTCTGCACGCCGACCGGGTGGCCGCCGGGGACATCGCCGTGCATCTTCACGCCGAGCAGCGCCTCGCCGAGGATGTTCGCGTCGCCGTAGCACGGCAGGTTGTCGCCCCAGATATAGACGCCGTGGCCGGCGTCGAAGAACTGCTTGATGACCGCGACGTGCTCGGGCGTGAGGTGGGTGCCGAAGCAATCGGAGATCACCCAAAGCTGGTTGGCCTTCTCCAGCTTGCTGGCCAGCTCCTTCGGTGCCGGCGGCTGGTTGACCCAGCGGTAGACCGAGAAGCCCTTGTCGTGCAGCGCGGCGCGCGGCTTGGCGAAGTCGAAGGCCGGCTCGGTGTAGAGCTGGATGACCGCGACCGTCTGGCCATCGAAGGCGCCGTCGACGGCGAGGTCGTGCTGGTTTCCTGCCGCGTTGCCGTAGTCGTCGCGCGGCACCGGCACCTGCTCCCGGTGCACGTGCACCGTTCCATCGTCGGCGCGTACGCTGACGATGCGGTATGCGGCCTTCGGCGCGTTCATCCCTGCGCCTTCGTTGTAGGGGCTGGCAGCGAGCGCGGGCATGGCGATGAAGGCCGCGGCGATTGCGGCGATGAGGGTTCGGAACACGGGTGTCTCCGGGAGGGTGAAGGCTGGAACGCACCGGGTGCGGAAACGATCTTTGGCGGGGTTGACCTGCTGTGGATTCGCGCGCGCGCGGTGCTAGCCTCCGGCTCGATGTCCGACGACAAGCACGACCGCCGCCGCTTCCTGAAGAACGCCGCCTTCGCCGCCAGCGGCGTCTACCTGCTCGAGTGGACCTGGGCCTGCAAGGACGAGCCGAAGCGCGCGCCGAAGCCCGCTGCACCGGCCAAGCCCGCCGCACCGCTGACCACCTCGCACCGGGTCTTCACCAACGCCGAGTTCGCCACCCTCTCGGCCGCGGTGGATCGCGTCCTGCCCAAGGACGAGGACCCGGGCGCGATCGAAGCCGGCGTGCCCGAGTACTTCGACCGCGCCTTCACCAACCCGGACCTGCACCAGATGCGCGACGACTTCCTCGCCGGCCTGGCCGCGCTCGAGCGCGCCAGCCTGAGGCAGAACCACAAGCCGTTCGCCCAGACCACACCCGCGCAGCAGGAGGCGCTGCTGCGCCACTTCGCCACCATGCCCCAGGCTTCGGGCGAGGCGCACTTCTACGACACGCTGGTGAGCCTCACCTTCGAGGGCTTTCTGGGCGACCCGGTCTACGGCGGCAACCAGCACCGGGTGGGCTGGGCGCTGGTGGGGTTCGATCCCGGCCCGCCCATGCCCGACCACGCGAGCGGGATCATGGCCGGCATGCCGGGCATGAAGAAGTGATGCGCCCATGAACGATCCCGTCGACGTCTGCATCATCGGCTCGGGCGCCGGCGGCGGCCCGATGGCGCTGGAGCTCTCCAAGGCCGGCTTCAAGGTCGTGGTGCTGGAGAAGGGCAAGCACCACAAGCGGAGCGAGTTCGTCCACGACGAGATCCTCATGTCGCGGCGCAACTTCTTCGTGCCCTTTCCCTGGGACGAGCCGCACCTGGTGCGCCACGGCGACGGCAAGTTCGAGCACTCCAACGAGGGCTGGACGGCGAACGTGGTCGGCGGCGGCACGGTGCACATGAGCGCCTTCTTCTGGCGGCTCCACCCCATCGACTTCAAGCTGCGCAGCACGCTGGGCAAGGTCGAGGGCGCGAACCTCGTCGACTGGCCCATCTCCTACGAGTCGTTCGTGCCGTACTACGACAAGGCAGAGAAGGCGGTGGGCGTCTCGGGCAAGCGCACCGAGCACCCCTTCGCGCCGCCGCGCACCACCGAGTTCCCCACCCCGCCGCTCGACGAGCACCCCATCTCGAAAGAGATCGACCGGGTGGGCAAGCAGCTCGGCTGGCACCCGTTCCCCACCCCGCGCGGGATCACCTCGCGGCTGTACGGCGACCGCGGCGCGTGCAGCTACTGCGCGCTCTGCGGCAGCTACGGCTGCGAGATGGGCGCCAAGGGCAGCTCGCTCGAGGCCTTCCTGCCGGGCGCGGTCGCCACCGGAAACTGCGAGATCCGCGCGGAGTGCATGGCCACCGAGGTCGAGGTCGATCCCAAGACCAAGAAGGCCACGCGGGTGGTCTACCTCGACGCCAAGGGCCAGCGGCAGTCGCAGGATGCGAAGGTCATCGTGCTCGCCTGCACCGCAATCGAGAGCGCGCGGCTCCTGCTCAACTCGAAGTCGAACGCGTTTCCCAACGGGTTGGCGAACAACAACGGGCTGGTCGGCAAGAACCTGGTCTTCAGCAGCTTCGGCGAGGCGCGCGCCAACTTCAGGATGAGCAAGCGCAAGAAGAGCTGGCCCTGGCTCTCCGATCCCGCGCCCTTCGTTCAGCGCACCCTCGCCGACTTCTACCTGATGCCCGATTCGCGCTTCGGCTTCCGCAAGGGCGGGCTCATCTCGTTCCTCTGGCGGCACCCGAACCCTATCTTCGCCGGCCTGAGCATCGCCGGCACCCACGGCAAACAAGCGCTGATGGGCAAAGAGCTCAAAGACGCGCTCCGGGAGTACCGCGACACCAAGACGCTGCAGTTCGAGACCTTCGGCGAGTACTTCGCCACCGACGGCAGCTACGTCTCGGTCGACGACCAGGTCAAAGACATGCACGGGCTCCCGGTGGCGTCGATCACCATCAACCGGCACCCGCAGGACATCGCCCAGGTGAAGTTTTTGGTGGAGCGCGGCATGGAGGTGCTCCAGGCGCTGGAGCCCGACAGCTCCGAGGTCACCGGCTACCACGGCGAGACCAAGATCCTCCAGGGCGGCACCGCGCGGATGGGCAAGGACCCGGCGCAGAGCGTGCTCGATCCCAACTGCCGGGCCCACGAGGTCCCCAACCTCTACGTCAGCGACGGGAGCTTCCTGCCCACCTCGGGCGGCGCGGCGATCACCTTGACCATCATGGCCAACAGCTTCCGCGTGGCCGACCACCTCGCCGCGCGGATGAAGCAGGGCAAGACCTGATCACCCGCTGACATCCGGGTGATCGCGCGCTGAACACCCGCGCGCCGGCACTTGCATTCGACATATCGCGACGCATCTTCAGCCGGGTGCGCAAGGAGCCTCGCATGTCCGGCACGTCGAAGCGGTTCGCAGTCCGCGATCGCCATGAAGGCAAGCTCTCCATGCCGTTCGCCGGCGTGGTCGAGGGCGCCGCTTGTTCCAAGCCGCGCGCTCGCGGAGACTCCGCGGATGGCAGAGCCGCATCCCGCGTGTCCCCTCGATCCGGAAAGCGACGCTTGGCAACTCCTCCGCGGCGGCGCTGAACCGCTGAGCGGCAGCGGGCTGGCCGAGGGGCTGCGCAAGCTCTGGCGGGCCACGGTGCAAAACGCGATCGACGCGAATGGCAACGACACCGGTGCATCGCCGGTCCTGGTGCTCGCCGCTCGAGGCCAGAAGCTCGGCGCGCGCGGCCAGGTGGCGATTCGCGTCGAGCCGCGCGGCAACTCGGTCTTGCTGCGCCTGCGCGCCTGGCTCGACGGCGCCCAGGGTCAAGTGCTGCTCTCGCGCATCGCCCAGACCCACGCCGGGCTGCTGCTCGCCAGCGAGCGATGGAGTCAGCCGGATCCCGCGCCTGATGCCGAGTCGCTCGCGCTGCTCACCCTGGCTGGCGTGATGGACGAATCAGAGACCTTCGCCCGCGCGCTCAAGCCGGGGCACTGACCGTACCCGTCGTCAGCCGAGCAGAAACCCGGCCGCCGAGTCGAGCTCGAGCCGCATCTGCTCCAGCGCCTCACCGACCGATTCGAAGAACGCACCCTCCGCCTCGCCTTCGGCCTCGAGCCCTTCGCGCTCCTCGCCGGCTGCGCGTGCGATCCGCAGCCCGAGCCGCGCCGACGCCGCCTCGCGGTCCTGCTCCAGCCGCGCCCTGGCCTGGGCCACGTCCTCGGCGAGCGCGCGCTTGGCCTCGGCCTGGGCCAGCGCCACAGCCGTCTCCAGCGGTGCGACCAGCTTGTCGAGCGGCACCGCCTCGCGCCGCAGGGCCTCGTGCTCCGCCTCGGGATCGACCAGCGTCTCCACCAGATCCGGCCGGAGCTTCGGCTCGCCGCGATCGGGCACGGTCACCGCCAGATCGAGGCTCATCCGCGGCAAGAGGCGGGAAGCTGCCCGCGAGGGGACCCGCGCGCCGCCGGCCACGTCCGCCTCCTCGGGCATCTGCCAGAGGAAGCGGAACTGAAAGCCCAGCGCGCGCTCGCGCGAGGTGATCTTGCGAAAGGTCGAGCGGCCGGTCTGACCATCGCGGGCGAGCCCGATGAGCGCCTCCACCAGCCGGTGCCCCGAGCCGAAGTACTCGAGCTCCTCGCGCTCGACCGCGGTGTCGCGCCAGAACGAGCCGAGCAGCGTCTCCGGCTCGTCGGGGATGGTCACGCCCGGCAGCGCCTCGACGTTCATCTCCTGGCCCAGGGTGAAGGCGCACTCGAAGGCCTCCACCTGCTCGTCGGTGTCGACCCCGATGCCCGCCTGCTGCGCCAGCCTCAGGGTCACGTCCTCCAGCCGCTCCTCGAGCTCGCGCGAGAGGAGCTGCAGGCCCTCCTCGAGCTCGCCGTCCGCGTCGAGGTCGTCGGCCACGCCCAGCCGCTCCGCGCCGCGGGCGAGCAGGTTGGCCACGGCCTCGCGGTCGAAGGAGCGGCGGTCGAGGAGGGGATCGAAGTTCTCGCGGATCTCCGCGCGCGCGAGCTCGATCTTTCCGCGCAGCTCCTCGGCGTAGGCGGTCCAGGCCTTCTCGTCGTGCGCGGTGGCCAGGGCGGCGAGCGCCTCCTCCACGCCGTCGAGCACCGGGTCCAGCCCGCCCACCGGCTGGGTGAACACGCCCACCGAATCCGCGAAGAGCGCGGCCACCCGGGCGCCCACCGTACCGGTCGCGGCGAGCACGTGGATGGCCATGTCGCGGCGCTGACCCACGCGGTCGATGCGGCCGATGCGCTGCTCCACCGCCGAGGGCGAATACGGCAGGTCGTAGTGCACCAGGTGCCGGCAGAACTGGAAGTTGCGGCCCTCGCCGCCGAGCTCCGAGGAGAGCAGCAGCCGCGGCCCTTCCGGATCGCGAAAGCGGGCCACCTGCCGGTCGCGCTCCAGCGGCGGCAGATCGCCGTGGTACTGGGCGCAGAGAAAGCCGTCGCGCTCGAGCTGGGCGGCGAGCATGGAGAGCGTCTCGCGGGCCTCGCTGAAGAGCAGCACCTTCTCGTCGGCGGGGACGTCGCGGAGGAGCTGGCGGAGCGCGCGGTAGCGCGAGTCCTGCTCCGGGCCTTCGAGGGCGCGGGCGCGCTCGCCAAGCTGGGTCGCCTTGGGGCTCTTGAGGCCGGCCAGCGCCTGGGCCGCGGCCGCCGGCGAGCTCTCGATGCGGCGGAGCAGGCTTCCGCCGACCGCGCCGGTGGGCACCTTTCCCGCGGCCTGGCCGGCGCGCAGGAGCTCGCGGGCCTGGTCGAGGAACGCGGACTCTTCGCCCGAGAGCGCCACCTCGTGCCGCTCGAGCTTCCGGCTGGGGAAGCCACCGACGGCGGCGCGGCGATTCCGCAGCAGGCGGGTGGAGAGGGTGTAGCCCTCGGCGAGGTGCTCGAGCAGGCGGGTGCTCTCGTTGGGCTGCTTCTTCCAGGCATCGAGCAGCTTGCGCAGCCGCGCATCGGCGGGGAACTTCGCGGCCAGCGCCTCGCCGAGCGCGGGCGCCTCGGTGGCGCCGGCCAGGATGGCGCGGGAGAGCGCGGCCACCTCGCCGCTTCGCGCCAGTCGCGCGCGGAAATCGGCCGCATCCTTGGCCGCGCTGGGCTCGAGGAGCTGCAGCAGGTGGAAGTACTCCTCCTGATCGAGCGCGAGCGGGGTGGCGGTGAGGAAGAGCACGCCCCAGCTCTCGCGCGCGATGCGCTCGGCCGCGGCGAACGCCTTGGCGCCGGCGAGGTGGTGGGCCTCGTCGAAGACCACCAGATCGGGCGCGCCCGCCTCCGAGCTCAGCGCCTCCACCGCCTCATCCGAGCGCGCCAAGAGCTCCAGCGAGGTGAGCACCCGGTCGAAGCGCAGGAACGGCGAGGTGGTGGGATCGCGCTTGCGCTCCTGCTCGAGCCGCTCGCCATCCAGCAGGGTGAAGCGCAGGTTGAACTTGCGGTACAGCTCGGCGAGCCACTGCAGAGTCAGGTGGCTTGGCGCCACCACCAAAAGCCGCCGGCCCAGCCCGGACTGGGCCAGCGCGGAGAGGATCATCCCCGCCTCGATGGTCTTGCCCAGGCCGACCTCGTCGGCGAGCACGAACCGCGGGGCGCGCGCGCTCAAGACCTTCTGCACCACCGAGACCTGGTACGGCTTGACCATCACCCGGCTGGCGAAGAGCCCGCCCAGCGCGTCGCCG
>Ga0164242_10003292_pt1 | contig 18481 bp, 14 predicted proteins | sample OricomgcompostMG_FD_108783 | JGI IMG/M metagenome (GOLD analysis project Ga0164242, IMG submission 108783) | Miracle-Growth compost microbial communities from Emeryville, California, USA - Original compost - Miracle growth compost (MG) ... | reverse complement strand
CGCGTCACGCGCAGCTCGACGAATCGTACGCGCTCTGGACGCAACTCGCCGCAGCCGTTGAACCCTTGTGGCCGGCGCTCGATCGGCCACTGCGCATTGAAGCCGGAGAACCTCGATGACGGAACGACGCCGCGAATTCTTCCTCGACCGCCTGAAACAACGCCCGAAAGTCAGCGTGTTGGTCATCGGTGGGGGCATCAATGGCGCGGGACTCTTTCGCGACCTGTGCCTGCAACGGGTCGACTGCCTGCTGATCGACAAGACCGATTTCGCCGCCGGTGCGAGCAGCGCGCCGTCCCGGCTCATCCACGGCGGCGTGAAGTACCTCGAAACCGGCGAGTTTCGGCTCGTGGCCGAGTCCACGCTCGAGCGCAACCTGTTGCTGAAAAACGCGCCGCATTATGTCGAGCCGCTCGAAACCGTCCTGCCGATTCATTCGTACTTCGGCGGAATGATCGCGTCCGCGCGCCGCTTCTTCGGCATGAAGGCGAAGCTCGCCGATCGCGGCGCGGTCATCTCGAAGATCGGCCTCGCGATGTACGACTTTCTTGGCCGGCACGACCGCACCATGCCGCGACATCACTTCGCGCTCAGGAAGCGCTCGCTCGCGAGCCTGCCGTTGCTCGATCCGGCGATCAAGGCGACGGCCACCTATTTCGATGCGAAGGTGACGCAGGCGGAACGGCTTAACTTCGAGCTCGTCGCCGACGGACTCGCGGCCTGCGAGCAATCGGCAGCGGCCAATTACGTGAGCGTCGATCGTGTGGAGGGCGGCGTCGTGTGGCTTCGCGATCACGTGACGGATCGACTCGTCGCCGTGGAGCCCGATGTCATCGTCAATGCGGGCGGCGCGTGGATCGACCGCGTGAATGCATCACTCGGGATCGACCGGAAATACATCGGCGGGGCGAAAGGCTCGCATCTGATCGTCGACCATCCGGGGCTTCACGCGCAACTGCGCGGCCGGATGGTGTACTACGGCTCGAACGATGGCCGTATCTCGCTCGTCTATCCGTTCATGGGCCGGCTGCTGATCGGCTCGACCGATATCCGTGTCGCCGATCCGGACGGCGTGCGCTGCGAGGACGACGAGGTTGCCTACATGCTCGGCGTGCTGCGCGAAGTTTTCCCGCGCGTCGTTCTCGACGAATCGGCCATCGTCTTCCGCTACAGCGGCGTGCGGCCGCTTCCTTCGTCCGACGCCGCGAATCCGGGCGACGTGAGCCGCGATCACGTGATGCACGTCGATCACCTGCCGGGAACGCAGATTCCCGTGCTGTCGCTGGTGGGCGGCAAGTGGACGACCTTTCGCGGATTCGCCGAAACCGTCGCCGACGACGTGCTCCAACGCCTCGGACGCTCCCGCAGGATCAGCACGCGCCACGAGCCGATCGGCGGAGGACGCGATTTTCCGCGCGATGCGAAGGAACGGGCCGCATGGATCGACGAATTCGCAAGGCGCAGCGGGATTCCCGCCGCGCGGGCCGAGACCTTGCTCGCGCGATATGGCACGACCGCGTCGCAGATCGCCGCTTTCTGCGGGTATGCGCCGGACGGCCAGCCGGATCGGCCGCTCACGGGCGAATCAGGCTACACGGTGCGCGAAATTCAGTATCTGTGCTCGCACGACATGGTGACGCGCCTGTCCGATCTGCTGTTCCGCCGCACGTCCATTGCGATCTCCGGACATCTGACGAACGGCCTTTTGCTGGAAGTCGCCGGCATTGCGGCGCAGGTGCTGGGATGGGATGCGATTCGCACCCAGGAGGAGATCGACGCGGCGCGCGAAGTGGCGCGCGCACGTCACGGGATCGTGCTCACCGGCCACGGAGAGGCACGACTGCCCGAAACGGCCAGTGCCGCGATGCCCGGTGAAGTCGATATCTCCGCACTGGGCGCCGGTGCAATCACATCACGACCGCCAGGCTGACCGACCTCGCGGAGGCGACGTGGACGTGCGGCCGCCCGATGAGCGGCCGCACGCCTAAAACAAGAATTAGCGTACCGGCAAGGCAGCCAGTTTGCCGACGGTATCGGCGCAGGCGTGCGCGGCTTCGGCGCCCTTGACGACGAAGTGCTCACGAAAGAAGTTCACATGCTCTTCGCCATGGAAGTGATGCGGCGTGAGCACGGCCGAGAACACCGGCGTTCCGGTTTCGAGCTGAACCTGCATGAGACCGTTGATAACGGCCGTCGCAACGAAATCGTGGCGATAGATGCCGCCGTCGACGACGAGGCCCGCCGCGACGATGCCGGCGTAACGACCGCTTTGCGCGAGCCGCTTTGCATGCAGGGGAATTTCGAATGCCCCGGGCACTTCGTACAGGTCGACGTCCTCGCTGGTATAGCCGTACTTCTGTATCGACTGGAGAAACGAGGTCTTGCACTGGTCGACGATTTCACGGTGCCAGCATGCCTGGACAAAGGCGATACGCGGGCGGTTGCCGGAAGATGCGGCGAGCGCCTGGGATTCGATGGAGGTAGATAGGTTCATGGAGTTCTGCCTGTTTTGTGCGAACAGGGCGAAGGACAACCGGCACCCTCGCACGAAGCGAAAAGGCGCTGGCCGTCCTGTTCTCTTTCATCCGGACTATACCGTCGGCCCCGGAATCAAACCGGGTCTGCTGACCTTCGCCATCGCACCGCGTTGCGGCTGATGGCGAAGCGCTCGCGGGCTACGTCGTGTTGACGACGATTACCGCCGGTGGGGAATTGCACCCCGCCCCGAGAACGTGTTCTTTCGAACGGGGCGTAAGTTACCATGAACCGCGGCTGTCTGCATGCCCGCACAGTCGTCACAACTCGCCGCGCGCTGCTAGCGCGCGAATCCGGTCTGCTGTCCGGCAGGCGATCGCCTGGATCGTCAGCGACGGATTCACGCCGCCGACGGTCGGAAATACCGAGCCATCGCAGATCCACAGGTTCGGGATATCCCAGCTGCGGCAGTCCGCGTTCACGACGCTGGTCTCGCGGTCGAATCCCATGCGCGCCGTGCCGTTCAGATGGCAGGTGTCGTCGTCCTGGGTCCAGATGCCGGTCGCACCGGCGGCCGCGAGGGCGCGGCGCATGTAGTCGAGCGCGTGGCGCACGAGACGCCGGTCGTTGTCGCACATCGACCACGTCACGCGCGCCACCGGCAGGCCGAGCCCATCCTTCTCGTCGGCGAGCGTCACGCGATTGCGCTCCTGCGGCAGCGTTTCGCCGACGATCTTCAGTCCCGCCTGGTGGTTGTACTTCGCCATCTCGCTCACGAGCGCGTCGCCCCAGAGGCCGCGGCTCGTCTGCGTGGCCGCCCACACCACCGGCAGCGGCCCCTGGCTCATGTAGCAATAGCCGCCGAAGAAGTCCTTGCCTTCGTCCGTGTAGTTCCAGTGCTCGGTGAGCGCGAGCGATGGGGGCGCCTTGTACCAGCGGATCTCCTCGCGCATCGTGCCCCACGCGGCCTGGTTGGCCTGCACCATCAGGTTCTTGCCCACGAGACCCGAGCTGTTCGCGAGGCCGTGCGGAAAGCGGCCGTTCGCCGACATCAGCAACAGACGCGGCGTCTCGATCGCATAGCCGGCGACGACGACATTGCGCGCGCGCTGGAACTGCCAACGTCCTTCGCGGTGAAAATGCACGCCGCTCGCGAGGCCGTTTTCGCCGACCTCGATGCGGCCCACCATCGCGAGATCGCGGATCTCGGCGCCCGCGTGCACGGCACGCGGGATCCACGTGACGAGCGTGCTTTGCTTCGCGTTGGTCGAGCAGCCGCTCACGCAGAAGCCGCGGTAGACGCACTGGTGCGCGTCGCCGCGCGGCGCGGACAGCGTCGCGAGCGGCGTGGGCGTCCATGGGATGCCGAGCGCCTCGCAGCCGCGCGCGAGCACGAGGCCCGCGGCGTTGACCTCGTGCGGGCGGTACGGATAGCGCGGCCGTTTGGGTCCCCACGGGTAGCGCACCGGCCCCGAGATGCCGAGCGTATGCTCGACCTCCGTGTAGTAGCGCCACATCTCGCGCCAGTCGAGCGGCCAGTCGACGCCATAGCCGAGCTTGGTGCGCGACTGGAACCACTCGGGACGAAAGCGCAGCGACACCATCGCGAAGTGCACCATGCTGCCGCCCACCGCCTTGCCACTGTTGTTGCTGCCGAGCTGCAACGGATTTTCGCCGTCGACGATGCGCTCGTCGGTCCAGTAGAGTTTCGCCTGATGGGTCTCGTCCGAGGCGAATTCCTCGAGCGGGCGCCACCACGCGCCGGCATCGAAGGCGACCACGCGAAAGCCCGCTTCGGCGAGCCGGCACGCGAGCGTGGCGCCGCCGGCGCCGGTGCCGACGATCGCGAAGTCCACCTCTTCGTCCGGTGAGTATTCGCGCATCGGGATCCAGCCGCCGCGGTGGAATACGTCCGGCGCGCGTCCGTTTTTGCCGCGCGGTTCCTGCCGGGCTTCAGCGCTCATCGTCGCGCTCCCCGCGGGCCGCTTCGTTCGCGTCGCGCCGTGCCGGCGCTTCCCACGGATCGTGGCGGTCGAAGCCGAGCCGCACATAGCCGCGCGGGTTCGCCGGGCCGCCGAAACCGAGCTCGTCCCATGCGGCCGGATGCGCGTAGTACGCCGAGCAGACGTCGTGCAGCACGCGCTTTGTGAAGAAGACCTCGCAGGGCATGCCGCGCCATGCGCGATGCTTCAGCTCGCCATGCTGCATCCTGGTGACGATCGCGCGGCGCTGTTCGTCGGAGAGGTCCGCTAAAGGTTGGCCATACGCGCTTTCACACTCGGCATCGAGGGCCGCGAGGCCGATCGACCACGCGTCGCGCAGCGGCGGCAGGCGCGCGTCGCGGAAGCCGTCGCGGCGATCTTCGAGCAGCTTGCCGTCGACGAGCGCCGCAACCGGTATCCGGTCTCCGCTTTCGGTGGCATTGTGTTGGGGGACCACACATGCGCACAGCGCAACGAGCGCGCGCCAGTGCGAGGGCCCGAGAAAACGCGCGGCGTTGGGCGTCGCGAGGCGCGCATCGACCACCGTGCGCGTGATCTCGTCCCACGAAGGGCTGTCGCGTTTCGCCAGCACGCCGCCGCTGGCCGCGGTGATGCGCGAATGGGTGCGCCCGTTCGGGCTTGGCCGGCCGCTCATCGCTCGGTCTCCCGCAGACGCAGCGCGGCAAGGCCCGCGACCGCGAGCGCGCTGAACGCGGGCGGGGCGGGCAACGGTGGCCCGGCGAACAGGTTCTGGGACCAGTTGCGCCATCCGCCTTGCGCGCGGCCGACGCCGCACGCATGAAAGCCCGCACCCGCGAAGCCGAGCGCGGTGGTTATGCGCAGCCACAGCCGCGCGAAGCCGCTCGCGCGCTGCGCGTGAGCGCGCGGCGCGCACGCGGCATGGATCAGCAGTGCGGCGCCGACCGGCGCGACCGTTACGGGCGCAACCATCGCCGGATGCTGCCAGGCGCCGCGGAAATGCAGCAGCGCGGCTTCGGCGGCGGTGCCGACGAGCCCCGCCGCCGCCACGAGGGCAAGCGCCTTGCCGGCCGGCATGCCGAACAGGCGGGGATCATGCGCGGGCTCGTCGCGCAGGGTCTCGGCGATGGAGCCGAGCGCGCCCGCGAGCAGCAGCGCAAAAGGGGCCCCGGCCGGCGCGCCGTAAAAGAGGTTGTGCCAGCTGAGGCCACCCGGGCGTTTCGTGACGTTGTACAGATGGAACGCGGTACCCGCCGTGCCGGTGGCGGCCGCCGCGATCTGTATCGCATGACGCACGCGATGCGATGCCGCGCTGCGGTCCGCGCCGCCATGCAGACTCGCGCCGAGCGAGCCCGTCGCGACCACGAGCGGCGTATACATCGCCGGGTTGGCGAACGAGCCGCGATAGTGCTCCATCGCGCTGTCCGCCAGCACGGACAGCGCAAGCAGCGTCGAGCCGTGGTTGAAACCGCGTGCGGCAGCAACGTGTTTGTCCTTTGGGGCGGCGCCGGTCGCGTTGCGTAGCGAGCGGGTCGCCAACGAGGCGAGCGCGGCGCCGACGGCGACGCTGACGAGTCCGGCGGTGAAACGGGTTGCCTGCGTCATCGGCGATCCTCCTGGAAGACGAAGCGACGGTTAGCTTGCATAGCGCTGGGCATCCGCGTGCCGGAACTCGAGGCCGCAACCCGGCCGCGACAGGTCCGGCTCGATATGTCCGTCCCGCACGCGCGGCGCGCCGTCGAACAGCATCGCCTCGATGCGCGCATGATCGTGGAACCATTCGATGTGGCGCAGCCGCGGCGCGGCGCACGCGACGTGCAGATGCAGCGCCGGCGCACAGTGGGCCGAGAGCGGTAGATGCCATGCGTCGCAGAGCGCGGCTGCCTGCAGGAAGCCGCTCACACCGCCGCAGCGCGTGGCGTCGGCTTGCAGCACGTCCACCGCGTAGGTCTCCAGCAGTTCCCGAAAGTCGTCCGGCGTGTAGCCGTATTCGCCGGCGGCCAGATCCATGCCGGGTGGAAGGTTCGCGCGCAATGCCGCGAGGCCGCGCCGGTCATCCGAGGACAGCGGCTCCTCGAACCAGCTCACGCCCTGCGCGGCGAACGCGTGCGCGAGCCGCTGCGCTTCCTTCGCGGCATAAGCGCCGTTGGCGTCCACGAACAGGCCGGCGTCACCGATTGCGCGGCGCGCGGCCTCCACGCGCTGCGGGTCGGCGTGCGGCTCGGTGCCGACCTTCATCTTCACCGACGCGCAGCCGTCCTCTTCGACCCAGCCGCGCAGCTGACGCGTGAGCGTATCGACGTCGTAGGTCGTGAAGCCGCCGCTGCCATAGACGGGCACCCGATCGCGCGCCTTGCCGAGCAGTCGCGCGAGCGGCAGACCGAGCACCTTCGCCTTCAGATCCCACAGCGCCGCATCCATCGCCGAGATCGCGCACGACGCCACGCCGGCGCGGCCGATGTTGCGCACGGCCCGCTGCAGGGCCAGCTGGATGCGGGCGATGTCGAATACATCGTGCGCACCGACCTCGGGCGCGAGCACTCGATCGATCAGCGCGGCGACGCTGCGATCTCCATAGGTGTAGCCGAGGCCCGTCGCTCCTTGCGCGTGAATCTCGACGACGACGAGCGTCGTGGCTCGCCAGCTTGCAGTGCCGTCGGCTTCGGGCTGGTCGGTCGGGATGGTGTAAGCGTGGGCTTCGATTTTCGGTGAGGCGGCGGGTTTCATGGCATTTGCCTGGCGACAAAACGATGGGCGCGCCGGGAAGGCGATCCGCACTCGTCGCATCCGCAAGCCCCGCTCCCGTAGCCTGCAATTAGCCGACAAGGGGGACCGCCCGATAGGCTCGGGCGACCCGCAGCGGAAGGAACCGCTCGTCGCGTGGGAGGAGGCCGACGCGCACTGGCGACGACGGGCACGGGCAATGCTGGCCGCTGTCGCATACGAAGAGGAAGAGCGAGATGTCGACACGAACCGAAGCGGAGATGGCTGACGAACAGCGCGAACGAGTTGATTCGAGGCACACCGCGGGCAGTCCACGCCGTGACGCGGTCGCCGTCATCACAGGCGCGGGAGCCGGCGTCGGCCGTGCGGTGGCCGAGGAGTTTGCCCGTCACGGCTATGCGCTCGCGCTCGTTTCGCGCGACCCGGACCGCCTCGCCGATGCCGCCGCGCAGCTGCACGACGCCTACGGCATTCGCACGCTGGCCATTCCAACTGACGTAGCGGATGCCGACGCCGTCGAAGCGGCCGCCGCACGCGCCGAACGCGAACTCGGCCCGATCGACGTCTGGGTCAACGTCGCAATGGCGACGGTCTTCGCACCGGTTGCCTCGCTCGCGCCACGCGAGATCGAACGCGCGACGCAGGTCACCTATCTTGGTCAGGTGTACGGAGCGATGGCGGCGCTCTCGCGCATGCGCGCACGCAACCGCGGCACGATCGTCAACGTGGGATCGGCGCTCGCATATCGCGCGGTGCCGCTGCAGGCGGCCTACTGCGGTGCCAAGTTCGCGATTCGCGGCTTCACCGCGTCGCTGCGCGCCGAGCTGCTGCACGAGCGCAGCAAGGTCAAGGTGACGATGGTCGACCTGCCGGCCGTCAACACGCCGCAGTTCGACTGGTCCGCGAATCACATGGGGCGGCGCGCGCGTCCGGTTGCGCCGGTATGGCAGCCGGAGGCCGCCGCGCGGGCGATCTGGCATGCCGCGCGGCATCCGCGCCGCCAGTACTGGGTCGGCTGGCCGACCATACGCGCGATCGTCGCGAATCATCTCGCGCCGGGGCCGCTCGACCGCTATCTCGCGCATTCGGGCTACCGTGCACAGCTGACCGATGAGGCGCTGCCAGCCGATGCGCCGGCACAGCCGCCCGGCAACCTGTTCGAACCGGTCCCGGGTCGCTACGGGGCGCACGGCCGCTTCGACGGCGAAGCGCGTCGCGACGAGCCCCGCACCGTTACGGATGCGTCGGTCGCGATTTCGTGCGCGCTCGCGATTGCGGGCGGCCTCGCGTGGCTCGGCTGGCACGTCTGGCATACGCGTGATGCGCGCATCGCGGCACGCGCGTCGCGATGAGCCGCCCGCTCGAAGACTACGGACTGCTTTCCGACGGCCGCTCGGCCGCGCTGGTGAGCCGCGACGCGTCGATCGACTGGCTTTGCTGGCCGCGCTTTGACTCGGAGGCCTGTCTTGCCGCGCTCGTCGGTACACGGGCGAATGGCCACTGGTCGTTGCAGCCGACGGATGACCCGATCTCATGCAGGCGTCGCTACGAACCCGACACGCTCGTGCTGGAAACCGACTTCGAAACGCGCGGCGGCGCGGTGCGCGTGACGGACTTCATGCCGACGGCAACGCCCGCCGATGCGAACCCGGCGGCGGACGCGCCGACGCTGGTTCGCATCGTCACGGGCCTGCGCGGAGCAGTGGAGATGTGCTCGACACTCGCGCCGCGCTTCGAGTACGGCACTCGCACACCGCTGTTCGTGCACGAACGCGGCGCGCTGATCGCGCGGGCGGGCAGGTCGTGCGTGGCGCTCCACGCGGACGTGCCGGCCGAAGTGCATGACGGCACGATCCGCTCCGTGTTCGAGGTCCGGGCCGGCGAGCAGAGGCGCTTCGCGCTTCGTCACGGCGACGCGGGCGCTATTGACGTGGAACGTGCGCTCGACCGCACGCGCGACGACTGGCGCTCGTGGATCCGCACGTTCGACGACCGCCGCACGCCATGGCCCGACGCGGTGCGTCGCTCCCTGCTGGTATTGCGGGCATTGATCTACCGGCCGACCGGCGCGATGGTGGCGGCGCCGACGACCTCGCTGCCCGAAGCCCCCGGCGGCTCGCTGAACTGGGACTACCGCTATTGCTGGCTTCGCGACGCGAGCTTCGCGCTCGATGCGTTGCTCGACGCCGGATTTCATGACGAAGCGCGCGCGTGGCGCGACTGGCTGTTGCGCGCGGTCGGCGAGTCGAACGAGCGGATCCGGATACTCTATCGCGTGGACGCACGCGTGGTGCCGGGCGAACGCTGCATCGACGCGCTCCCCGGATGGAACGGCGCGCGCCCCGTGCGCGTAGGCAACGCCGCAACGAAGCAGAGCCAGCTCGACGTCTTCGGCGAGGTGCTCGACTGTCTGCATGTCGTGCGCGCGGCGGGCATCGACGCATCCCCGCGGGAAGCCGAAGTCGAGCGGCGCATCGTCGAATGTCTCGAGGGCTCATGGCGCGAACCGGGTTCCGGCATCTGGGAGGCTCGCGCGGCGTTGCGCCACTACACGGTGTCCCATGTGATGGCGTGGGTCGCGCTCGAACGCTTCCTCTCGCATGCGCAGCAGCGATCCGGCGATGCCGGCGGGTTGGTCGCGCGCGCCCGCGCGCTGCGCACGACGATTCATCGCGAGGTCTGCTCGAAGGCGTGGAGCGAGACGCGCGGCGCCTTCACGCGCGCGTACGGAAGCGATGAACTCGACGCGAGCCTGCTTCTGATCCCGCTGGTCGGCTTCCTGCCGGTTCACGACAGGCGCGTGCAAGCCACCATCGATGCAATCGGACGCGAACTGGGCGAAGGCGGATTCATCCGCAGGCTGGCGCGCCACGGCGAGGGCCCGCACGAAGGGGCCTTTCTTGCGTGTTCATGCTGGATGGCGGACTGCCTCCGGCTGCTCGGAAGAGTCGAAGAGGCGCGCGCGCTGTTCGAACGCGTGCTCGCGGCGTCCAACGACCTCGGCCTGCTCGCCGAGCAGTACGACGTGACCGGCGGCCGGCTTTGCGGCAACTTCCCGCAGGCGCTGAGCCATCTTGCGCTCGTGCGCACCGCGCTGCGATTCGGTGATCCATCGCCCGCCGGCTAGGCAGCGAAAACCTGGGTATCCCGATCATTTTCATCGTTGCCGCTGCCATTTCCTGAAAGGTGAGCGTTTTCGGGGGGCGCTGACCGCTCGCCGGTCGATGTCAACAAAGTCCCTTAAAAACAAGGACATTTCGTGGATCGCCATAGTGCCGGCAGCGGCTAAAGGTGAGCCTTTTCGGGAGACTTCCGAAAAGTCCGACGAACCCGTGTATCCGCCAGTTATGAGACCACCTGGGTGAGGGTCTGCGGGAACCGCGCAGCGCGCACGCGCGTGCATAGTCGACGAATATCGGCGACGTTAGCGTCATTTCGCTGGCGTGGCCGTCTCGCGCAGTGATTCCGCTGACGGTCAGCGACGCGGAAAAGGTGAGGGTTTCCGGGAGAACACGGTGGCCCACGACTGTCACGCGAAACGCGGTATATTGACCGGCGGCGTCAGGCGGTCGACGTCGTGCGGCAACGCGAGCGCGGATGCCCGCGTACCGGGCGAGCTGTTCCTCGTCGCCCGAACGCCTTTGTTTCGTCTTTTTACGCGCCGTCTCCCGGCGCCACGGTTCGCACCGGAGTCGCGTCATGGGCATCTTCGACTGGCTGAGGCCACGCGCCGCCGCCACCCAAAAGTCTCCCGAATCGCAGCAGATCGACGCGATGATCGGGCGTCTCCTGGTGCTCAGCCCGTCGCTGCGCCTCGCCCGGCAGTACCGGACACGCCTCGCGCCGGCGCTAGCGATCGCGTTCGACTTCGTGCGGAGCCTCGTGCAGAAGATGCCGCCGGCGCACGAGGCGAGCGCGTCGACGTGGACGTCCAACCCGTACATCCACGCCTTCTTCGCGGCACCGGACGACGTGCCGCACGCGCTCAGCCGTTCGCCGGAACTGCACACGTGGTTCGGTCAGCATCCGCTCGCGCGCGAAAGCTATGCGGTGCTCAGCATGGCGATGATCGAGCGCCACGTGCTGGGCGTCGAGCAGCACGGCGACGCGGTGCATACCGACGTCGCCCGCACGACGCTCAGCTTCGACGATCACCAGGTGCGCGTGTGCGGCGAGACCGAGGCGGACCTGCGCGAGCACATCGTGAAGCGCGTGGTCGAGCAGATCGCGCTGGAGGGACTCGCGCACATTAGCGCGGACGAGTCGCGCCGCGATGCGCTGGAACAGGAGCGCGCGCTGCTGGGGATTCGCCGGCAACTGCTGACGAGGCAGGGTGCCGGCACCGGCGAGATGCTCGGCGAGCGGCGGCTCTCGAACGTCGCGGAACTCGCCCACCTGCAGGCCGAGGTCGACAAGAACGGCCGCGAACTGGCCGCGCTCGGCCTGAAGACCGATGCGATCGAGCACGAGCTCGACGTGATCTGCGATGTGCTTTCCCACCCGGCGAGCCACACCCACGTCGAAACGAAGCGGGTGCGGCTCGATCCGATGAACGTGGTCATCGAGGGGGAGGCGCCGCACGGCGAGGTTCAGCTCGAGTTTCCGCTCGCGCGGATTCCGGCGAGTCCGCTAGGCGAGCGCGCGTTCACGGTCGTGTGCTTCGCGCGGGCCGATCTGTTGCCGATGCCGAGTCTCTTCGACGAAGGCGCACGGTTCGTCATTTGACGTTGCGGGGCGTACCGCGATGAAAGGTGAGCTTTTTCGGGAGCACCCCCTCGGCGCTGCCGCACCAAAGGTGAGCATTTTCGGGAATGACAGGGAAAGCTGGCGGCGGAGCACCCGGTGGCGGGTGAGCAGGCCCGCCCAGCGGGGCTTCCGGGCCGGCAGACCAAACACCGCAACCGGCGCCGCGTCGCAAAAGGTGAGGCTTTTCGGGAGTTAGCCTTTTAGCCGGCGGCCGGCCACACCGAGACGCCGACCGGATCGATCGCGAAGCGCAACGTGGCGCCGATGCCAGGCGGCACGTCCTCGCCCGCAATGTCGAACGATTCTCCGCCGACCTCGACGCTCACGTATCGATCGCCGTGCCGCAGCGATCCGCCGCCGATGGCGCCGAGATGCGCGCCATCGGCCGTCACGCGTAGCGCTCGCGGCGACACGCGCCACATCACGCGCGTGCCGGCCCCGAGTGACCTGTCGGCGCTTGCGAGTATCAGGCCGCGACTGGTTTCGATTCCGCCATCCCCACGCACGACGCCCATGCCAACGTTGTGCAGCCCCAGCAGCTCCGCGACCCGCAGCGACGCCGGCCGCTGGAATACGGTCTCGACGGGACCGGCCTGCAGCACGCGACCCTGTTCGATCACGAGCACCTCGTCCGCGAGCAGCGCGGCTTCGTCCGGATCGTGGGTAACGATCACCGTGACCGCGCCGATCTCCCGTTGCAGGGCGCGCAGCGACTGCTGCAGGCGGCGGCGGCGCGGCGTGTCGAGCGCGGCGAACGGTTCGTCGAACAGCAGCAGGCAGCTGTGCCGCGTGAGTGCGCGCGCGAGCGCGACGCGCTGGCGCTGGCCGAACGAGAGCTCGCGCGGCAGCCGCGCGGTCAGCGCGCCGAGGCCCAGATGGTCGAGCCAGTAGCGCGCGCTCGCGGCGTCGGCATCGACCGGAAACGACAGCTGCTGCGCGACCGTCATGTGCGGAAAGAGGCCGTAGTCCTGCGGCATGTAGCCGATCTGCCGGCGCTCCGGCGGCAGCGCGCCGAGATCGGTGCCGCCGAGCGCGACCGCGCCGGCGTCGTTAGGCTCGAGACCGGCGATGATCCGCAGCGCGAGCGACTTGCCCGAGCCGGACGGTCCGATGATCGCGAGGCGCCGCGTCGTCGGCCGCCATGCGACGTCGAGCCGGAATGGCCCGAGTTGCCGCGCCAGCGCAAAGGCGAGCCGCAATTCGCGGGCGTCGGCGTCGGCCGGGGCGGCCGGCCCGATCGGCGCGGCGGGCTCGTCGCCGTTGTCGGGCGGCGCGACCGACGGGCCGGAAGTCCGCGCACCGCGGTGGTACACGGACAGCCCCGCGCAGATCACCGCGATCCCGAGCGTGGGCAACAGCAGCGGCATCATCGCGGGCAGCCCCTGGCTGCCGAACGCGACGTACGTATAGACGGGCAGCGAATACGGGTGATAGGCGACCATCACGGTCGCGCCGAATTCGCCGAACGCGCGCAGCCACGCGAGCGCGAGGCCAGCTCGGATGCCCGGCCACGCGATGCGCAGCGTCACGCGAAAAAAACGGCTGCCGGCGTGGTGGCCGAGCGTCGCGGCGACGTCGTCGTAGACCGGGTCGACGGCCGAAAACGCCGAGCGCGCGGCGACGATCAGGAACGGCGCGGCGACGAACGTCTCCGCGAGCACGATGCCGGTGAACGAGTCGGTCAGCGTGCCGCCCGACAGCATGCCGAGCGGGCTGTAGGGGCCGAGCAGAAAGAGCAGCAGAATGCCGCTCGTCAGCGGCGGCAGCGCGAGCGGCAACTGGGCGACGAAGCCGAGCACGCCGACCGCGCGCGAGTTCGACCGCGCGAGCCAGTAGCCGAGCGGCACGCCGCCGGTCAGGATCAGGAGCGTCGCGACGCTTGCGCTCGCGACCGATACGCCGACCGCCGATCCGGCCGCGCGCCAGTCGACGTTGGCCCAGTCCGCCCGGCCTATCTCGGGAAGACTCGCGATGAACGGCGCGCACAGATAGACGGCCAGCAGCCCGGCGAGCCACAGCAGCGGCCGGGCGGGGGCCCGGGTCATTGGCGGGCGGCCTCGATCACGGCCTGTACCGATGCCGGAATCGTCTGCGCATTGCCGCTGACGGCCGGCCGCACGACATCGACGCCGTGCGCCGCGAGCAGCTTGCGGCCTTCCGCGCTCAGCAGGAAGTTCACGAAGCGGGCGGCGCCGGCGCTGTTCGGCGCGTCGTTGAGGATCGTCAGCGTGTAGCTCGCGCCGATGTTCAGCTCGGGCGCCGGATGGATCGCCGGAATCTTCAGGTCGGATGTCTCGGTCGAGTAGAAGAAGCCCGCGTCGAGCTGGCCCGACTGGAGGCGCCCGACGAGCGTTTCCTCAGGCAGTACCTGAGCGGGATTCTCCGGCGAGCCGAGCGTCTTCTCCACGAGATCGGGCTGCTGATACTTGCCGGCCGCCTTCGTCATCAGCTCGACGGTGAACGCACCCTTGGGATCGAGCTTCGGATCGGTGCGGCCCAGACGCAGGCCCGGCTCCTGCAGCACCTGATTCCATTGCTTCGTGCGGAAGTCGTTCGCGAAGCGGCTCTTCGGGTTGTAGCCGATCATGAGCGGCGACTCGGCGAACTTGACGTACCACGTCACGCGATTGCCGTTCGCGTCGCCCATCAGGTTCGTATTGACCTTGGGGCTCGCGCTGATGAACACGTCGCCGCGCCGCAGGCCGCCCTTGATCTCGTTGGCGATCTTGTTCGAGCCGGCCGCGTAGCCCCTGAAATGCAGGCCGCTTTCCTTCTCGAACGCGGGGCCGACGCTGCGTTCCATCAGATTGACGAGGGAGCCCGCATACAGCACGTTCACGTCGTTCTGGTCGGCGGCGCTCGCGCCGGTGCTCATCACGGCTGCCACTACGACTACCGCGGATGCTGCAAGCTTGCGAATCATGTCTTCCATCCCATACCGTTATAAAGCTCGATATATTACGCTGGACCGGCGGTTTCATGCAGTCCTCGCGCACGCGTGCCACTACACTGACGGTTTTCAACGGTCGGTCCTACGGGGAGTTCCTCATGCGAACCAGTGCCCGCAATCACTTCACCGGTCAGGTGAGCGTCGTGACGACCGGCGCCGTCAACGACGAAATCACGCTGCGCGTCGATGCCGGTCTGGAGATCGTCGCGATCATCACGCACGGCAGCGCGGCGGCGCTTGGACTCGCGGCGGGCAAGCCGGCGTTCGCGCTCGTCAAGGCGTCGTCGGTGCTCGTGATGGTCGATGGCGACGGCAGCAACGTGTCGACGCGCAATCGCATCGCCGGCACCATCGCGTCGGTCCTGAAGGGCGCGGTGAACGCGGAGGTCGTGGTCGCTGGGCCGGGCGGCGCGCAGATCGCGGCGATCATCACCAACGACAGCGTCGATCGCCTCGGGCTCGTACCGGGCAAGCCGGCGACCGCGCTCTTCAAGGCGTCGAGCGTGATCGTCGGCGTTGACGGGTGAGATGGCCGACGGCGCCGCGCGTCACCCATCGTGTATGCTTTCGCGCATGACCCAATCCGCCCACGACTCGCGCACGCCCGCCCGCAGGGAGCCTGTTTTCCGCTTTCGGATGCGCATCATGCAGGACGAGACGATCGCAGTCGGACCGGGCAAGGTATCGCTGCTCGAAGCTGTCCGCGAACACGGCTCGATCTCCGCGGCGGCGCGCAGTCTGAACATGTCGTATCGACGCGCGTGGCTGCTGATGGACGAACTCAATCGCGCGTTGAAGTCGCCGGCGACGGTGTCGGGCCACGGCGGCCCGAGCGGCGGCGGCAGCGTGCTGACGCCGGTCGGCGAAGAGATCATCCGGCTCTATCGCGACATCGAAAAGCGCGCGGCTGCCGCGTGCGCGCCCGAAATCCGCGCGCTGACTGACCTCGTGCGGCGTTAGCCGCGCGTCACCCGTGGCGCAGGCAGAAACGCGACACGGGAACGGCGGATACCTCGGCGCGCGCACTACCGGCGCCGGCATAAAGCCGTGACATCAATTCGACGAAGCTCGCCACGCTGGCGGAGCGCAACGGGTGATACGCGACCTGATGCCGGTCGCACACGCGCTTGAGCGTGTTCATCGAATCGTGGTCGACGCAGTCCACCGGAAACACCGCGAGATCCGCGCCGGCCAATGCGGCGGCGAGCAGACCCTTGCGGTCTTCGATGCCGCCGTCGTGCACGGTCAACTCGCCCCCCGCCGATGTCACCCAGCGCTTCAACGCATGGTTGGAACTGGGTCGTCCGCCGACATAGACGATGCGTCGGCCCTTCAGCGCGTCGCGTAGCGCGACGCGGCCCGTGTCGTCGTCCTGCTGCATCGCCTCTTCGACGGCGCGTGCTTCCGCTCGCAGCGCATCGATCAGTGCGCCCGCATCGTCCAGTTGCGCGCGCAGCGCGCGCATCGTTGCCTCGTCCGCCGCGGCACGCTGCTCGGCCGCCTCGCGGCGGCTCGTGTGCAGCGCGAGCCGCGCGTCGCGCGCGGCCAGTGCTTCGCGCAGCGCGGCGACTTCCGCTTCCAGGTCTTCGTGACGTTCGGCCGCCGGCGCAGCCGGCTGCGACAGATGCTGCGCGAGCGCATCGCGCGCTGCGTCGCGCTCTGCGCTCATCCGCTGCAAGCGTGTCTGCTGTCGCTCGATCTTTGCGTACAGTTCCGCGCGCTCCGCTTCGAGCGCGACGAGCCGGCGAAGGTCCGCGCGATTCGCCGCACCGACCAGATGCGACAGCATGTGCAACTCACCGAACGCGGTCTGCCGCACTTCCATCGTCGCGCACGGGTGGGTCATCAAGGCCCAATACGCGGGCGGAATGTCGCCGCTCGCGAGCGCCTCCTTCCATAGCGCGAGCAGCGCGTCGGCGTCGCGGGCCGCGGCGAAGCGGCGCACCGCGCCTGCGTAGCGCGTATCGAGCAGCTTTTGCAGTGCCTTGCGGCCGGCCCCGCCGTGAATCGCGAATTCCACGGCCGCATGATGAATTTCGAGGTCGCTCGCGCGTTGCGGGTCGAGCGGCGCGAACTTCGGCACGAGCTTGCGTAACTCGTGCGTACTGAGGCACGTGCCGATGATCGAGCAATGCAGATGCGCATCGAGGTCGGACAGCCGCGTGCGGCGTTTGGCGTGGGTCAGGTCGGCCCCGGATGGGCCGCAGCAGATTTCGTCCGCGGTGGGCTCGAACGCACTCAGGCTCGGCGCGTCGTCCGGCGACGCGGTGCCCGGCGTGCGGGCAAGGCGGAACGGCGGTGCGTGCATGGTTGCCTCTGCTCCGGTCTTAACTCGAACGGTGCGTACGCTTACCCGTGGCAAGGCGGGTCGACGTACGCGGACCTCGAAATATACCACGATATATATCGGTCTAAATTCCGCCAATTGCACTAAACTTGTCGCCCTTCAGCCCTTTGACTGCATTGGGCGCAACACTGCCCGACCCGACCTGCATGGATCCGTCCCGACCGGCGCCCGACGACGACGCCAAAACCGCGTTCGAACGCGCCACTCCCCCCGCGCTCGCGCGCAACCACGCGTTCCAGCGTTTCTGGGGCGCGCGCGTGCTCTCGTCGCTGTCGTTCCAGATGCTTGCGGTCGCGATCGGCTGGCACATCTACGCGTTGACTCATAGCCCGTTCGCGCTCGGCCTCGTCGGCCTCGCGCAGTTCGTGCCGATGTTCGCGCTGACGCTCGTCGTCGGCCATGTCGCGGACCGCTACGATCGACGCCGGATCGCGGCCATCTGCCAGGGCATCGAAGCCGTCGCCGCGCTGGTGTTCGCCACGGGCACCTTTGGCCACTGGCTGGATGCGCCCGTGATCTATGTGCTCGCGGCGGTCGTCGGCGCGGCGCGGGCGTTCGAGTCGCCGGCGACTTCGTCGCTGCTGCCCGGCGTCGTCGCGCGCGCGCAGCTGCCGCAGGCGACCGCATGGTCGACGTCCGCGAACCAGACCGCGCAGATCGTCGGCCCGGCGCTCGGCGGCCTGCTGTACGGGATCGGCGCGGGGCCGGCGTACCTCGCGTGCGCGCTGTCGTTCGCGGCGGCGGCCGGGCTGGTCGGCACGATTCCGTTGCGCACGAAACCGCCGGCGCGCGCGCCGGTCACGCTCGAATCGGTGTTTTCGGGCATCGCGTTCATCCGGTCGCAGCCGGTCATTCTCGGCGCGCTGTCGCTCGACCTGTTCGCGGTGCTGTTCGGTGGTGCGACCGCGCTGCTGCCCGTGTTCGCGCGCGACATCCTGCATTCGGGGCCGGTCGAACTCGGGCTCCTGCGTTCCGCGTCGGCGGTCGGCGCGCTGACCGGCACCGTCTGGCTCGCGCATTTTCCACTGCGCCGCCGGCCGGGTGCAGCGATGTTCGGCGGCGTGATCGTGTTCGGGCTCGCGACCATCGCATTCGGGCTGTCGCACAACTTCTATGTGTCGCTGGTTGCGCTCGCGCTCCTCGGGGCGTCGGACGTCGTCAGCGTCGTCGTGCGGCTGTCGCTCGTGCAGCTGCGCACGCCGGACGCGATGCTCGGACGCGTCAGCGCGGTCAACTCGCTCTTCATCGGCACGTCGAACCAGCTCGGCGAGTTCGAGT
>Ga0164242_10003291_pt1 | contig 18491 bp, 14 predicted proteins | sample OricomgcompostMG_FD_108783 | JGI IMG/M metagenome (GOLD analysis project Ga0164242, IMG submission 108783) | Miracle-Growth compost microbial communities from Emeryville, California, USA - Original compost - Miracle growth compost (MG) ... | reverse complement strand
CATCCCGGTGGAGGCCTTCGCCGAACTCGTCGACGGCGTCGAGATGGACGTGCGTGGCACCAGCTACGACACCTTCGACGACCTGGTCGTTTACTGCCGTCGGGTCGCCGGCACGGTCGGTCGGCTCTGTTTCGGCATCTACGGCGCGGCGTCGCCTGCGGAGCGTCCCGCGGCGGCGCGGCTCGCAGACGACCTCGGGGTCGCGCTGCAGCAGACGAACATCCTGCGGGACATCCGCGAAGACCTGCAGGCCGGGCGGGTGTACGTGCCGGCATCCGACCTGTGCGCCCATGGGGTCACGCTCGGACTCGATGCCGACGGCGTGCTGGGCGGACCGCCGGAAGCGCTGGCCGCCCTCGTCGTGGCCGGTGCCGCGCGGGCCGAGCGCTGGTACGCGGACGGGTTCCGGCTGCTGGCGTATCTCGATCGGCGAGGGCGTGCCTGTACCGCCGCGATGGCCGGCATCTACGTGCGGCTCAACCGGCGGCTCGCGGCCGACCCGCTCGCCGTCACCCGCCAGCGGGTGTCGCTGCCGGGTCGGGAGAAGGCGCTGGTCGCGGCGCGTGCATTGGTCGGAGGTGCTCCGTGACCGGGGCGTTGCGCGCGGTAGTCATCGGCGGCGGGCTGGCCGGGATCACTGCCGGGCTGGATTTGGCCGACGCCGGCGTCGACGTCACCGTGCTGGAGGGCCGCCCTCGGCTGGGCGGAGCCACGTCCAGCTTCCGGCGGGGCACGCTGCCGGTCGACACCGGGCAGCACGTGTTCCTGCGCTGCTGCAGCGCCTACCGTGGGTTGCTCGATCGGCTCGGGGTCACCGACCGGACCGTGCTGCAGGAGCGGCTCGACGTGCCGGTACTGGTGACAGGCGAGGCCGGGACGCGGCCGGCTCGGCTGATCCGGGGACGCCGGTCCGGAGCGCTGCCGCCGCCGCTGCACCTGGCAACGGCCCTGCTCGGCTACCGAGCACTGCCGCTGCGTGACCGGCTCGGGGCGGTCCGTGCTGCCCTCGCACTCGGCCGGTTGGACCCGTCCGATCCCGAGGTCGACGCCCAGTCCTTCGGGGCCTGGCTCGCCGCGCACGGTCAGCGCCCCGCAGCGGTGCAGGCGCTCTGGCGCCTGCTGACCGTCGCCACCTTGAACGCCGAGCCGGATGACGCCAGCCTCGCGCTCGCCGCCACCGTGGTGCGCACTGGCCTGCTGGAGTCGGCGGGAGGCGCCGACATCGGCTGGTCTGCGGTGCCGCTCGGGGAGCTGCACGGCACCGCGGGGGCCGAGGCGTTGACCGCGGCCGGCGCGCAGGTACGGACCTCGCACCGGGTCAGTGCGCTGCGATCCGTCGCCGGCCGCTGGTCGGTCGCCGTTGCGCCGGCGCGTGGTGACGGCTACGAGATCGATGCCGAACTGGTCGTCCTCGCCACCCCGGCCGACGCGGCCGCGGCGCTGCTCCCCGCCGCTGCGGGGATCGACCCCAGCGGTCTGCGCGCCCTCGGGGCGGCACCGATCGTGAACATCCACGTGGTGTACGACCGACCGGTGCTGACCGAACCGTTCGTCGCCGTGGTCGGCTCCCCGGTGCAGTGGATCTTCGACCGCAGCGCTGCGACCGGCCGCCCTCGCGGGACATACCTGGCGCTGTCGCAGTCCGCGGCGGATCGCTGGGTGGACCGGCCGGCGGCCGAACTGACGGCGGAGTTCACCGCCGAGCTCGCCCGGCTGCTGCCGGCGGCGGCGCAGGCGCAGGTACTCGACGCCTTCGTCACCCGTGAACGGGCAGCGACGTTCCGGCCAGCGCCCGGGCAGGCGACGCTGCGGCCCGGCGCCGGGACGCTGTTGCCCGGCTTGGCCGTGGCCGGCGCGTGGACGGACACCGGCTGGCCCGCAACGATGGAGGGGGCCGTGCGCAGCGGCCACGCGGCCGTAGCGCACCTACTGCGCAGCAGCAGTAGTGGCGGCGCGCGGAGCGGTCCGCGAAGTTCACAGGGGGTAGCCGCATGACGGCCGTGTTGCCCCCGGGGGTCACCCGGGGTCGCGAGGCGTTTCGAGTCGCCATGTCGGCGGCGCTCGACCGGCTGCACCCGCGGCTCCGGTTGGTCTCCGCCTACCACCGTGGCTGGGTCGACGTGGACGGGACGCCGCTTCCCGAGGGCGGCGGCAAGCTGCTGCGCCCCGCACTGGCGATGCTCGGTGCCGAGGGGGTGGGCGCGGACGCCGAGGTGGCGATGCCGGGTGCCGTCGCGAGCGAGCTGGTGCACGACTTCTCGCTGCTGCACGACGACCTGATGGATGGTGACACCGAGCGGCGGCACCGGCCGACCGCGTGGGTCGCGTTCGGCATGGGCCCGGCAGTGCTCGCCGGAGACGGTCTGTTGTCACTGGCCACCGACCTCGTCCAGGAGGTCGACACCCCGGCCGGCCGTCACGCCGAGCGGATCCTGGCCCGGGCAGTGGCGCGGTTGGTGCACGGCCAGGCTGACGACCTGGAGTTCGAGTCGCGGGGCGACGTCACGTTCGCGGAGTACCTCACGATGGCGAGCGGTAAGACCGGCGCGCTGCTGGCGTGCTCGGCGTCGATCGGAGCGGCCCTGGCAGGCGCACCCGACCGGACGGTTGAGGGGCTGGCCGCCTTCGGTGAGCAACTGGGCCTGGCGTTCCAGCTCGTCGACGACCTGCTCGGCCTGTGGGGCGACCCGCAGGTGACGGGCAAGCCGGTGTTGTCGGACTTGCGCGCGCGCAAGAAGTCAGCTCCGGTGGTGATGGCGCTGGAAGGCGGCGGGCCTGGAACCGACCGGCTGCGTGCGTACCTGGCGGGTGGCGACGAGCCGAACGAGCAGGCCTTGCGCGAACTCGCCGAGATCGTCACCACGCTCGGCGGTGCCGAGCGGGTCAGCGCCGAGGTGGAGCGGCGACTCGCGCTCGCGGACGCGGCGCTGGCCGGGATCCCGCTGGTGGACACGGTCCGGGCCGACCTACTGGCGGCGGCCCGCTACGTCACGGCGAGGGACCGGTGAGTCCGCGTACGGCGGCACTGCGGCCTGGCGCGGCCAGGGCCGCGATGGACGCTGCTCGCGACCACCTGCTGGGTCTGCAGTCCGAGCAGGGCTGGTGGAAGGGCCTGTTGCAGACCAACGTGACCATGGACGCCGAGGACCTGTTGATGCGGCACTTTCTCGGCATCCTGGATCCGGCGGACGCGGATGCGACCGCGCGGTGGATCCGGTCCCAGCAGCTCGAGGACGGCTCCTGGAACACGTTCTACGGTGGGCCCGGTGACCTGTCCACCACGGTCGAGGCTTGGGCCGCACTGCGGCTCGCCGGGGACCCGGAGGAAGCCGATCATCTGCGCCGGGCCGCGGCGTTCGTCCAGGCCCAGGGCGGGATCGAGAACGCGCGGGTCTTCACCCGCATCTGGATGGCGCTGTTCGGACTGTGGCCGTGGGAATCGCTGCCGGTGATCCCGCCGGAGATCGTGCTGCTGCCGACCGGTGTGCCGCTCGCGCTGGCGGACTGGGGATGCTGGGCCCGGCAGACGATCGTGCCGCTCGCGATCGTCGCCACCTATCAGCCCGTCCGGCCGCTGCCGTTCGACATCGACCCGCTTCGCAGTGGCGCGCCGGCACCCGGTTACGGTCCGCTGTTCAGCTGGCGCGGCGCGTTCGGGCGGTTGGACACCTTGCTGCACCGGTACGCGGCCCACCCGATCCGGCCGCTGCGCGAACGCGCACTGGCGCGGGCGGAACAGTGGGTGGCAGACCGGCAGGAGGCCGACGGTAGTTGGGGTGGCATCCAGCCACCCTGGGTTTACTCGGTTCTCGCGCTGCACCTGCGGGGCCGTGGCCTGGATGACCCAGCAGTGGCCGGCGCGCTCGCCGGGCTGGACCGCTTCACGGTGCGGCAGGACACCCCCGACGGCCCGATCCGCTGGCTGGAGGCGTGCCAGTCCCCGGTGTGGGATACCGCGTTGGCGATGGTGGCGCTGGCCGACGCCGACGTGCCTCCCGAGCATCCGGCGCTGACCCGGGCCACCGACTGGCTGCTGGCCGAGGAGGTCGACGTGCCGGGGGACTGGCGGTCCCGCCGCCGGGACCTCACTCCAGGCGGCTGGGCGTTCGAGTTCGACAACGACTACTACCCCGACGTCGACGACACCGCCGAGGTAGTGATCGCGCTACGCGCCCAACCCGAGGCCAAGCCGGCGATCGACCGGGCTGTCGCCTGGAGCCTGGGGACGCAGAGCCGCGACGGTGGCTGGGCGGCGTTCGACGCGGATCAGCTGCGCAGCTTGCCGACCAAGTTGCCGTTCTGCGATTTCGGTGCGGTCGTCGACCCGCCTTCCGCGGACGTGACCGCGCACATGGTGGAGATGCTTGCGCAGCAGGGGCTCGCGCAGAGCCCCGCGGTGCGGCGGGGGGTGTCTTGGCTGCTGAAGAACCAGGAGTCCGACGGCTCCTGGTTCGGGCGCTGGGGCGTGAACCACGTTTACGGGACCGGGGCGGCGGTCCCGGCGCTGGTCGAGGCCGGGGTGCCGGCGGACGGCTCGGCGATTCGCGCCGCGGTGCGCTGGCTGGTGGATCATCAACAGCCGGACGGCGGCTGGGGCGAGGACATCCGGTCGTATTCGGACCCCGCGTGGATCGGACGTGGTCCGGCGACCGCGTCGCAGACCGCCTGGGCGCTGCTCGCGCTGCTGGCGGCCGGCGGCGCTGCCGACGCGGTCGAGCGCGGGGTGGCCTGGTTGGTCGACCACCAGCAGCCGGACGGCACCTGGGATGAGCCGGAGTACACCGGGACCGGCTTCCCGAAAGATTTCTCGATCAACTACCACCTCTACCGGTTGGTTTTCCCGCTGACCGCACTGGGACGGTACGTCCGCGCGACCAGTGACGACGGGGGGGCAGGATGAGCACCGCGCACGGCATGATTGCCGCCCCGCTGCGGACCGAGGCCATCGCGGTGCGCCGCGGCCTCGCCCGCGCCGGCCGGGGGGACATCCCGGTCCGACGGATCGGCTCCGGTCCGTTCCCGTACGGGGCTGCCGCCTGCGCCGGCGCGGGCCCGGTGCTCACCGCAGGGGTGTGCGGCGCGCTGGTTCCGGAACTGCGCCCGGGTGACATCGTGGTGCCGGCCGAAGTGCTCTGCCTCGACGGCGTGGTCCGCGCATGCGCCGGCAGCGCGCTGCTCGCCGCCTCGCTGCGCCGGTCCGGGTACCGGGTGCACGAGGGACCGCTGCTGCAAGCCGGCACGCTCGTGCACGGCCGGCAGGCGCGGGAGTCGCTCGCGTCCCGCGGCGCGGTCGCGGTGGACATGGAGTCGGGCGAGGTACTGGCGGCCGTGTCGCCGGCGCCGGGTGCGGTCGTCCGGGTCGTCGTCGACACCCCGGACCTGCCGTTGCTGCGTCCCGGCACGCCGGCGCGTGGCCTGCTGGCGCTGCGCACCCTCGCCGACGTCGCGCCGATCATGGCCAGCTACCTGGACGCATGCGGCCCGCGTCGGGTGCTGCTCGCGGCACCGCGGTCGTTCTGCGCCGGAGTCGAGCGTGCGATCACCACGGTGGAGCGACTGCTCGACAGCAGCAACGAGCCGGTGTACGTCCGGCGTCAGATCGTGCACAACGCCCACGTGGTGGCCGGGCTCGAGGCCCGGGGCGCGGTCTTCGTGCAGGAACTCGACGAGGTGGCGGACGGATCCACCGTCGTCCTGTCGGCGCACGGGGTGACCCCGGCGGTCCGCGCGGAGGCCGGCGATCGTGATCTGCAGGTGGTGGACGCGACCTGCCCGCTGGTGGCGAAGGTACATACCGAGGCACGCCGCGCCGCCGAGCGCGGCGACACGGTGGTGCTGATCGGGCACGCTGATCACGAGGAGGTGCAGGGCACCGTGGGGGAGGCGCCGGAGCACACCGTCGTTGTCGCCACGGTGGGCGACGTCGCGGCGCTGCAGGTCCCGGACCCACAGCGGGTCTCGTACCTGATGCAGACCACGCTGTCCGTCGACGACGCGCGGGAGGTCGAGTCTGCCCTGCTGGCACGCTTCCCGACCGCGCGTGGTCCCGCGACCGAGGATATTTGCTACGCGACCAGCAATCGACAGCAGGCGGTGCGGACGGTCGCAGCCCAGGCTGACCTGGTGCTGGTGGTCGGGTCGTCGAACTCGTCGAACTCCCGTCGGCTGGTCGAGGTTGCGGAGCGGGCCGGTGCCCCGGCATACCTGATCGAGGACGTGACGGCGGTGCGGCTGGAGTGGCTTGCCGACGCCGCAATCGTGGGGGTGACCGCGGGCGCGTCCGCCCCGCCGGGGTTGGTCGCCGATCTCGTCGGTGCGCTGTCCGGACTGGGACCGGTCGACACCGACGAGATCACCGCAGCACGTGAGGACGTAGTCTTCGAACTACCGAGAGAGGTACGAAAGCCGTGAGTGCATCCTGGCGTTACGCATTGCGCGTGGGTTCCTACATCGCGAAGCAGAAGCTACGCGGGGTCAAGAAGTATCCGCTCGTCCTTGAGCTGGAACCGTTGTTCGCGTGCAACCTCGCCTGCACCGGCTGCGGCAAGATCCAGCACCCGGCGCAGGTGCTCAAGCAGCGGATGACGGTGGACGACGCGCTTGCCGCGGTGGCGGAATGCGGCGCCCCGGTGGTCGCGATCGCTGGCGGTGAGCCGCTCATGCACCCGCAGATCCACGAGATCGTCGATGCGCTGGTCAAGCGCAAGAAGTTCGTGCTGCTGTGCACCAACGGCCTGCTGCTGGAGAAGAAGCTGGCGAACTTCACCCCGTCGCCGTACTTCACCTTCATCGTGCACATCGACGGCTTGCGGGAGCGGCACGACACGGTCGTCGACAAGGAAGGCACCTTCGACATCGCGATCAAGGCGATCAAGACGGCGCAGGCGGCGGGCTTCGAGGTGGGCACCAACTCGACCTTCTTCAACAACGACAGCCCGCAGGACGTCATCGACGTGCTCACCTACCTCAACGACGAGGTCGGCGTGGACCAGATGGAGCTCTCCCCGGCCTACGCCTACGAGAAGGCGCCGGACCAGGAGCATTTCCTCGGCGTCGAGGAGACGCGCGCGCTGTTCCGGAAGGTCTTCGCCGACGGGCGGCGCAAGAAGTGGCGGCTGAACCACTCCCCGGTCTTCCTCGATTTCCTGGAAGGCAAGAAGGAACTCGACTGCACCGCCTGGGGCATCCCGAGCTACTCGTTGTTCGGCTGGCAGCGACCCTGCTACTTGATGAACGACGGGTACGCCGGCTCGTACCGGGAACTGGTGGAGACCACGGATTGGGACGCCTACGGTCGGGGCAAGGACCCCCGGTGCGCGAACTGCATGGCGCACTGCGGCTACGAGCCGAGCGCCGTGCTGGCGACGACCTCGTCGCTGCGGGAGAGCATTCGGGCCGTGATCAGCTGACCGCCGCCGCACGCTCGATTCCGGCACCGAGGGTCCGCGAGTAGAAGTGCGGAAGCTTCGCCGGATCCAGGATGCCCGGCGCGGCGTCGCAGACCACCGGGATCGCGTTCACCGGATGCAGTGCCACCATCGCGCAGCCCGAGGCGAGGTCTGCGTTGATCTCCGAGACCATCGACGGCTGGCCGACGATCTGGATGCGCCAGGCCGCCTCGCCGGCGCCGAGCTTGGCGTATTCCCAGTCGTTGCCGGCGTCCAGGTGCAGTCGCTCGATCTTCTTGTAGATCACTACCGGCTTGCCGTTGGACAGTCCGGTGATCGTCCACCGGGTCGCCATGGTGCGGCCCGCCTTGATCAGGCCGAAGCTCGTCTCCTGATCGCGGTCGAGCCCGGCGTTCTCCCATATCGAGGTCACGTCGTCGAGTTCGACGCCGAGGTACTCCGCCATCGAGCGCACCGTGCTCATGTGCCAGGCCTCGCCGATCCCCTCGGCGTAGATCGGCGGTTCGAAATCCAGCGGCTCGCCGAAGCCATAGAGCTTCAGTGATTCGACGCCGGTGTACGCACTGACGTCGGCAATCTCGGCCAGATGCACCTCGTCGACCCGCCCGGCGACCGAGAGCAGGCTCAAGGGGAAGCCGGTCGTGCAGTACCCGGGCTCGACGCCGGTACTGAAGATCGAGCTCTTCCCCTCCTCACATGCCTGGGCGACCGGCCGCACGAATTCCTGCCGGCCGTAGCGCGGCATGAAGATGTCCATCTGGGAACAGGTGACGACATTGGTGCCGCGCTTGAGGAACGGGATCATTTCCGCGTTGCATGCGGCCTCGCGCAGCGCGCCGTTGCCGAAATGCGCGAGACAGTCCGCGCCGAGATCCAGCAATGCGTCGAGGTCATTCGTCGTGATCACGCCGGTGTCGCTGGTGCCGGCGATCTTGCCGGCGTCGACCCCGAGCTTGTCCGCCGACCAAGCATGCACACCGACGAGCTCGAGCTCCGGGTGTTCGATGATCGCCTTGAGCCCCGGAGCGCCGATGGTGCCGGTTCCCCAGACCACGACCCGTCTTTTCGCCGACATGATGACCTCCGATAACTGCCGATGTGCAGGTGACCGACGTGCCTGTCCGACCCGACCCCTGCCCGCGGTCGGTGCTCGCGTGCGGAAGCGGTGTCTACGCATCAGTCCCCTGACGCGGCGGTGTGGAGGACGTTCGCCTCACGTTCAACTCCCACGACATCGGTGGCGTAGACGAAGCGCCCGCTGTACGTGCCCGGTTTGTCACACGCCGCGATCTCGACGATGGCGTCGCCGACGAGTTCCATCGGGTGTGCGAGGCTCAGGTCGATCCCGAAGGCTGCCGCATGCAATTCGGTCGCCTCGGTGCGGGTGAAACCAGGCTCGAGAGCCACCACGGTGATCCCGAATCCGACAAGCTCGTTCGCCAGGTACCGGGTCATCTGGTTGAGCGCGGCTTTGGTGGTCGGATAGGCCGTGCCGACACCGCCTGGTTCGGTCAGTTGCGGGATCGGCCCCTCCGGGTCGAGTCCGGCGCTCGACGAGACGTTGATGACCACGCCGTGTCCGCGCTCCCGCATGCTCGGTGCTACCAGTCCGATGAACTCCCGCGGCACATTGACGTTCAACTCCACGTGAGCGCGCCAGGCCTGTGGCGTCTGGTCCCAAATGCTTTCGAATACCGGGGCGCCGGTGTTTGCGGCGTTGTTCACGAGAATGTCCACCGGACCCAGGGCCTGGACCACTTCGGCGTGGGCTCGCGCGACGCTCCCCGGTTCGAGCAGATCGGCGACGACGGCCGTGGCCGCACCGCCCTCCTGTCGGATCTGGGCGGCCGTGTCGTCGACGGTTCCCGGCAGATCGCTCCGGGGCACCTGGGTGCGGGCAACCACGGCTACGCGCGCCCCCCGCCTAGCCAGGCTCAGCGCAGCCACCCGGCCGATGCCACGGGACGCTCCGGTGACGAGTGCAACTTTGCCTTCCAGGGGCCGGCTGTCGACCGTCACAAGACTCTCCAGATCGCTCACATCGTGGATCGATGCCTCGGATTGATCTCTCGCCTAGCAGCGCTAGCGCATCACGTTGCCACCGGGATCCTTCCCCGCCGGCTGTCCAGGCGTCAAGCGTTTCCGAAAGCATTGCTTTCATTTAAAGCCAGCGTTGCTAGAGCCTGCATCGCGCCGGCTGCCCCCCGATAGTGAAAAAATGTCCGAAGTTGCCGTTGACATAGCCGGAACTTGGGTGCGATCTTCAGCACTAACGAGAGCAGTGTTCTCGTTTATCGATGATCGACCGATCCAACGATTTCGGTGGCTGAAGGGCTGCGTTGTGGTTCTGGACGTCTCGGCGAAGCTTGATCCGCGGCAGTGCGCGGTGGTCAACATGGAGTGCCAGGAAAACCTGCTGGGCCCCGACTCAGTACTGCCCGGCCTCGCCCGCACGGCTGCCGATATCGGGCTCCTGGACACCTTGGTCGAGCTCTTCGATGCGGCCCGGTCGGTGGGCGTCACGATCTATTACTGCACGGACGAGCGCCGGGCCGATGGGTTCGGGCGCGGCCCGAATCCGATCACCGATCGGAAAGGTGTCTTCCAGGGTTCGGGGATCGGCGGGCACGGCCCGGTGATGGCCCCGATCGCTCCCAAGCCGGCGGACGTGGTGTTCCGGCGCGAGCAGGGTGTCACCGGTTTCTTCGCGACCGGTCTCGATCCCTATCTTCGCAACACGGGAGTCAGCACCGTCGTTCTCACCGGGGTGTCGTTGAATATCGCGGTGCTCGGCACGGCGATCGAGGCGATGAACCACGGCTACACCGTCATCGTGCCGAGCGACGCGGTCGCCAGCGATCCTCCGGAGTACGCCGACTACGCGTTGCGGTGCACGGTGCGCAACGTCGGTTATGTGGTGCCGTCGCAGAACATCATCGACGTGTGGAACGCGTTGCGCGACTAGATGCGCGGGGCGAGCGCGAGCACCCGCGGCGAGCGGGCCAGCAGCACGACCGCGACGGCGGCGAGCGCCGCGCTCGTGGCCTGACCGGCTTGTGCCGCCATGCCCTGCTGCAGCCTCTCGCCGAGGACGAACACCCCGACCAGGGCGCCGGTCAGCGGCTGGGCCAGGACCGCGGCCGGCAGACACTGCGCGAGGTGCCCGTGGTGGTAGGCGTACTGCAGCATCAGGTAGCCGGTCAGCACAGCCAGCACCAGCGCGTACGGTTGCCACGAGCCGAACGCGTACACGCCGTGGTGCACGAATAAGGGGACCGTGGTCTTGGTCAGTCCGTCGGACAGGCCGAGCGACATCCCGGCCGCGAGCGCGAGGCCGGTAGGGCGCAGCGTCGGGGAGGGCCGGCTGAACCCGATCAGCAGTAGTGCGACGCCGACCACAGCACCGATCGTCATCAGCCACCGGCCGGCTGGTGCGGTCGCAGTGCCGCCGTGCGCATGTCCGAGCAACAGGAAGCCCCAGACGCCCGCGGTGACGACGACCGCTGCCGACCAGTCGCGCCAGCGCAACCGGTGCCGCCACCACAGCGCGGACAGCGGCAGACCGAACAGCAGGCTGGTCACGGCGATCGGTTCCACCACCAGCAGGCGTCCGGTGGTGAGGGCCGCGGCCTGCAACACGTTGCCGGCGACGAGCAAGCCGATACCGGCAGCCCACACCGGGTGACGGACCATGGCGGCGAACAACCGCTGCCCGGTGCTGCGGCGCCCCTCGGCGGTGGCCGCGGCCCGGTGTTGCAGGACGGCGGCGCTGCCGAGCAGGAACGCCGCGGCCAGGGCAACCGCGGTGGCGATCGTCACCGCTACAGCATGACGGCTAGGTCGGCTGGTTGGCGCCCTATGCACAATCCGGGCGTGGATTCTCAGCCTGTGGTCAGCCGCCGTGCTGGCGTGCGACCCCGGCGGCGAGCAGCGCCTGGACCCGTTCCTCCGCGATGCCGGCCTCCCGGAGCACCTCGCAGGTCTCGGCGCCGGGCGGCCCCGCCGGCGTGCTGATCCCATGCTCCCAGCCGGTCCAGTCGGCGAAGTTGCGCACCACGGTGCAGGTTCCGAAGACGGGGTCCTCGACAGTGGCGAACATCCGGTTCGCGACCATCGTGGGATCGGTACGGAATGCGCCGGCAGGTAGTACCGGCACAGCTGGCACCCCGGCCGCGGCGAGCGCATCGACCGCCGCGTGCTTGGTCCGGCCGGCGACGGCGGCCCCGATCCGGTCGGCGATTTCGCCCGCGGCCGGCGCAGCGAGCAGCGTCTCTGGCTCCAACCCGACGAACTGGAAGGCGTCGGCCAGTGCGGCGGCCTGTTGGTGGGTGGTCGCCGCGATCGCGATCCAGCCGTCGCGGCACGGATAGAGCCGGTGCGCCGCGCCGTCCCCTACGTAGTCGTGCCCACCTGCGCGCGGTGCCGGTCGACCGTTGTACTGCACGAACTCCCCGCACTGCTCCATGATCGACGAGTTCGCCATCGATGAGACGACTTCCTGGCCCAGGCCGTCTCGCTCCCGCGCGTACAGCGCGACGAGCAGGCCGTAGGCCATCAGCAGGCCGCTGCCGATGTCGTGCACCATCATCGAGCTGGTTCCCGGCGCGGCGTCGCCGCCCTGCGCGACGAGCAGGCCGGAGCGTGCCTGCAGCAACGGGTCGAAGGCGGGGGTATCGCTGAGCGGATTGTCCTCGCCCCAGGCGGTCAGGGTGCCGCGTACCAGCGCGGGGTTCACCGCGGCAACGGACGCATAGTCCGTCCCGATCCGCTCCCGGACGCCCGGCCGGACATTGTCCAGCAGCACGTCCGCGTCCCGCACCAGGTCGTAGAACACCTGCCTGGCCTGCTCGTCCTTGACGTCGAGCACGATGTCCCGCTGCCCCTTGTGCACGGCCAGGAACGAGATCGAGAACGCTCGGAACGGGTCCCCGTCCGGACCCTCCACCTTGACCACGTCCGCGCCGAAGTCGGTGAACAGCGTCGACGCGAACGGGCCGGCCATGAACGCACCCAAATCGAGCACCCGCACCCCGGCGAGTGGGCCCTGCTGCGGATCGCGGGTCGGCGCTGCCGCCGGCTCGGCGTCGGCTGGGACGCGGTCGGTCCAGATGTCGCCTGCGTCCACCAGGGCCTGCGGGCCGGGCAGGTGCGAGAAGACACTCGGGGTGCGGCTGAAACGCAGCGGGTGGCCGGGCAGCTGCACGGTCCCGAGCTGGTCGTGCTCGACCTGCATCCGGATGGAGTTGGAGGCGATGACGTCGCTGTCCCACCACTCCGAGCGGGTGAGCGCAGGCGCGTTCGGCACCCCCGCCGCGGTCAGCACCTCGATCCACTCGTCGCGCGGTCGCTGCAGGAATCGATCCCGGATGCGTGCCTGCACCGGGCCGCCGACCTCGGGTCGCAACAGGTTGAGCATGTCGCCACCGACGCCCGGCAACACCAGGACCTCGACCAGGTCCAGGGCCTCGAGCGCCTGTACGAACAGCGGCTGGGTCAGCGCTGCCAGATAGAGCCAGCTCCCGTCCTTGCACTGGTACAACCGGAAACTCGCGACCGAGCCACCGCCGGTCTGTCGCGGGCGCAAGATCCCAGGCGCGTCGGTGAGCACCGAGGTCTGCATCGCGACCGCGGCGTGCAGACCAGTAGCCGTCACCGCGCGCCCCTGCCCCGTGCGGCGCCGCGCGAACAGGGCCGCCGCGGCCGTGCTAGCGCCCAGTGCCGCGTGCGCGTAGGAGACCAGCGGGGTGACCAGGGCGATCGGGTGGTCGTCGTACGAGCCGTGCTCACCGGAAGCGCTCGAAGCCGCGTCCGCGAGGAGTTGGTCGTCCGGCAGGTCGCTGAAGGGCCCGGCCGGGGCATGCATCGGCATCCACAGATGGATCAGGTCGGGTCGGGTGGAGCGCAGTGTGCGGGCATCCAGTCCGTCACGTTCGAGCTCGGGCCCGGTGCCGTCGAACACCGCGACGTCGGCCGCCAGCGCGAGCCGCCGGATCTCGGCGCGGCCGGCGTCGGTGCTGCGGTCCAGCAGCGTCAGCCGCTTGTTGCGGTCCCAGCACAGGTACCCCGGATCCCGCCCGAGCACGTCGGTTCCGGTCGCCAGCACGTGTACGACGTCGGCGCCGTGGTCGGCGAGGTACATCGCGGCCATCGCGCCGGCACGGTCACGGCTCGCGTCCAGGATCCGCACGCCTTCGTACGCAGCGCCCACCGGTGCTCCTCCCGTTCAGGGGCGGCGATGCGCAGCCCTTCTGTCGTGCCGGTGCCGATCCTGCCGTACCGACCGCCCGGTGCCGCACCGGAGGCCAGTGGCGTCAGTGGGCTGGAGGCAGCGCGGCACGACAGGCCGAATCGGACCGGTCTCTTGTTCGTTGCTCTCCGTATCGGGTAGGTAACTGTCGCGGTGGGGCCATTCAGGTGACAGGAGCGCAACGCGGCGTCAGCAGGACATACGTTGCTGTCGCGGCCGGTTGCACGTCGGCCCGGGGGCGCAGGACGAGGAGATGTGGAACGTGGCCGAGGGAATGTCGTCGCAGTCGGGCCAGCCGTCCGGGACCGGGGTCGCGACGGCCACCGGGCTTGCGCGCGACTTCGGCCTGTTGCGAACCGGGGGCGCAGACGTCGGCACGGTTCGGGAGCGATTGCGCCGGCGGCGGGTGGCATGCCTCGCTCTGGTGATCACCTTGCCGGTGCTGGCCTGGCTGGTGGCTCGGGACCTGGGCCACGACATCACTCCCGGCGCGCCGCATCTGGATCCGGTGTTGATCGCTCCGATCCTGTTCTTCGTGTTGCTGGCCGGAGTGCTGATCGTCTCGGTGGTCGGTCCGGGTCGGTCTCCGCACGTGACCTACCGACCGGAGCAGATCGGTGTCCGCCTCCATGACGTGCGTGGCATCGATCAGGTGAAGGAGGAAGTGGTCCGGTCGCTCAATCTCTTTCTCGCGCACCGGACCTTCGCCGCCGAGATGGGGGGCACGCCGCGGCGAGGGCTGCTGTTCGAGGGGCCACCCGGGACCGGGAAGACCTACCTGGCCAAGGCGATGGCGCGGGAGGCAGGCGTGCCCTTCCTCTTTGTTTCCGCGACCTCGTTCCAGTCGATGTTCTACGGTGCCACGGCACGCAAGATCCGTAGCTACTTCAAAGCGCTGCGCGCCACCGCCCGGCGCGAAGGCGGCGCGATCGGCTTCATCGAGGAGATCGACGCCATCGGGATGACCCGCGGCGGCATGCGTGCGACCGAAGCGGCGACGCCGCTGGAGCCGCCGCTGGAGTGCGGAGGTCTGCGCGGTTTGCTCGCCACGGGCCGGTCCCCGGCCTTCGGTGCCGGTCCCGGCCTGGTACGTCACAGCTACGTGTCCGAGGGCACCGGCGGCGTCGTCAACGAACTGCTCGTCCAGATGCAGTCGTTCGACGAGCCCACCGGCTGGGCGCGCATGACGGCCCGGCTGGTCGACCTGGTAAACCTGCTGCTGCCGATGCGCCGGCAACTGCACCGCAAGGCGCCGCACTCGGCGAATATCCTGCTGATCGCGGCGACGAACCGTGCCGACGGTCTCGATCCGGCACTGCTGCGCCCTGGCCGGTTCGACCGCCTGCTCACCTTCGAGATGCCTGCCAAGGCAGCGCGCCGGAATCTGATCGACCACCTGCTGGCCGGCAAGTCGCATGAGCCCGACCTTGATCGGGAAGAGCGGCGGGACGCGCTGGCCGCGGTCACTCAGGGCTACAGCCCGGTGATGATCGAACATCTGATGGACGAGGCGCTCGTGTGCGCGCTCGCCCGCGGGACCACCGCGATGTCGTGGGGAGACGTGCAGCGTGCGCGACTGGTGGAGGAGGTCGGTCTCGGCCAGCCGGTGGCCTACACCGACCACGAGAAGCGGCTCATCGCCACCCATGAGGCCGGTCACGCCACGGTCGCGTGGCTGGTCGCGCCGCACCGTCGTCTCGAGGTGCTGTCGATCATCAAGCGCCGCGACGCGCTGGGGATGCTGGCGCACGGCGACGCAGAGGACGTCTACACCCGCAGTCGCAACGAACTGCTCGCGCTGATGCAGATCTCCTTCGGCGGGCAGGTCGCCGAGGAGATCTTCTTCGGTGACGTCTCGACCGGCCCCGCCGGTGACCTCGCCTACGCGACCAACGTCGCGGCCGAGATGGTCGGCTCGGCCGGGATGACCGGGTCGTTGGTCTCGTACCGAGCCATCACATCAGGGGCTTTCAACGACACCAACATCGTCGGCCGCGTCCTGGGTGACGGGGAGGGCCGCGCGGCGGTGGAGCGGTTGCTGGCAGAGCAGAAGGCGGTCGTGGTCTCGTTGCTGACCCAGCATCGACACGTAGTGGAGGCGCTGCGCGACGCGCTGCTGGAGCGCAGCGAACTCGTCGGTGAGCAGATCACCGCAGTGCTGCAGGCCGCGGCCGGTGTGCGGGTGATCGACCTGCGGGAGCCGGGCGAGGGGCTGCGGACCGGACCGGCGGTCGAGGCAGACGGGGCCTGACGGCGCCGATGCTCGCACTGCGGCGGGCACTAGGCTGCCAGCTGTGATGCGCCCGACCCGTACCGGTCACGGTGGCCGAGGGCAAGCGGCGGCGGCCAACGTCATCTTGCTGGCGCTCGGGGTGCTGCTCGGAATCTACGGTGCGTTGCTGGTCCCGCACGGTCCGCGGGTCGGCGGGCACGTGCTGTCGGTCGGCGTGCTGCTCGCGGTGGTCGGCAACGCGGCCGCGGGCCTGCTCGGCACCCGGATCGCAGGCCGGTTCGGCGGGCTCACCCCGCTGATCGGGTGGCTGGTGGTGGCTTTGGCGTTCAGCTCGTCCCGGCCCAACGGCAGCGTGATCCTCCCCGGCAGCGGCGACCTCGCCGTGCCCGCATTGCTGTTCCTGCTGCTCGGAGCGCTGGCGGGAGCGGTGGCGGCGGCGCTGGGCTCCTCGCGTCGGCCGGCGCTGGCGGCGCCGGATCGTCCAGGATCACCCGAAAGCGGCGGTGTTCGATGAAGCCTGGTGCCCGATGAAACCGGCTGGTCGGTGAGCGGCGACCCGGCCCAGGCGCTGTTCCGGCAGGCGCTCGGGCGGTTTCCCACCGGGGTCACCCTGGTCTCCACCCTGGACGACGGTGCACCGATGGTGATGACGGCTTCGTCGTTCACCTCGGTCTCGCTCGATCCGCTGCTGGTACTGGTGTGCGTCGCGCACAGCACCCGATTCCACCCGGCGGTGCTGCGCAGCCGTGAGTGGGGGGTCTCGTTCCTCGCCGCGCACCAGGCCGAACTGTCCAACCGGTTCGCCGCGCACGGCCGCGACCTGGACGCATCGCTGGAGGATGTCGAGCATCATCCCGGCCGGGTCCTCGGCGTGCCGTTGCTCGACGGGGCGTTGGCGACGCTGGAATGTCGCACCACGGCGGCCTACTCCGAGGGGGACCACACCATCGTGGTGGGACGGGTCCTCGACGTGGTGCTCGGCTCGGACCCGTCACCCGCGCTGGTGTTTCATCGCGGCGGTTACCAGGAACTCGAGGTACTCGAGCCGCCGGTCGAAGGCCAGCGCGGCTAGCGCACCGACCAGCGCTGACCCTCCTGGCTGTCGGTGACTTGTACACCGAGCGCCGCGAGATCGTCACGAAGCCGGTCGCTGGTCTCGAAATCCTTGCGTTGCCGGGCCTGGGCGCGCTCGTCCAGAAGTTCCCGGGCGCCGGTCGGGAGCGCGTCCGGTGCGCGGCCGACATCGCGCACCAGGTCGAGGCCGAACAGGTCGTCCAGGCTGGCCGCGGTCTCGAACCGGGATCCCTCGTCCACGCTCGAGTCCGCAACCAGGTCCTGCAGCGCGACCACCGCGCGGGGCGTATCGAGATCGTCCGCGAAGGCCTGCTCGATCCGGCCGGCGTAGGACGCGTTCATCGGCCGGCTCGGGGACTCTGCCCAGCGCGCCACCTCGGTGCGCCACCGGCGCAGTGCCTTGTCCGCCGCCTCGATGGCGTCCCAGGACAGGTCGGTCTGTTGCCGGTATCGGGTCCGTAAGAAGGCAAGTCGGATCGCCAGCGGGTCCAGGCCGCGCTCGATGACGTCGCGGACCAGCACCACGTTCCCGGTGGACTTGGCCATCTTCCGGCCCTCGAACAAGATGTGTTCACCGTGCACCCAATGGCGCACCACCTCGTGCCCCACCGCCGCTTCGGTCTGCGCTCGCTCGTCCTCGTGATGCGGGAAACGCAGATCGATGCCGCCGGTGTGGATGTCGATGTGCTCGCCCAGATCGGCCAGCGACATTGCCGAGCATTCGAGGTGCCAGCCCGGAAACCCTGGGCCCCAGGGGGACTCAAAGACCACCGGGGCCTCCGGTGTGGTGGCCTTCCACAGCGCCCAGTCGGCGTGGAAGCGCTTGCCGGCGCCGGCTTCGCTCTCCGACGGTTGCAGCGCGTCCAGGCGGTTGTGGGAGATGGCGCCGTAGCCGTCGAAGGAGCGTGCGTCGAACCAGACGTTGCGCTCGTCGTCGACATACGCGTGGCCTTGCGCGATCAACCGTTCGGTGAGTTCGAGCATGATGCCGATGCACTCGCTGGCCTTGGGATAGCGCCGCGCCGGGGTGATGTTCAGCGCCGCGAGGTCGGCGTGAAAGCGTTCCTCGTAGAAGGCGGCGACCTCGGCGATGGACCGCCCCTCGGCACGGGCCTGGCCGACGATCTTGTCCTCGCCGCTGACCCCGCCGGCGTCCTGCTCGACCAGGTGCCCGACGTCGGTGATGTTCATCACCAGGTCGACCCGCCAGCCCTGCCGACGCGCGACCCGCCCGATCAGGTCCGGCAGCAGGAAGGAGCGCATGTTGCCGACGTGCGCGTCGCGGTAGACGGTCGGACCGCAAGCGTAGATCCGCAACAGCCGGTGGGTGGCCGGAACGATCTCCTCGACCCGCCCGGTACGGGTGTCATGCAGGCGCAGCGTCATGGCGCACACCCTATGAGCCGCCGTCTCAGTTGAGCCGGGCACGCAACATCTGGGCGTTGCGCCGGGCGGTGGCCGCGGCGGACGGTTCGGCAGCTTGCACGTCGTCCGCGTAACCGTCGAGCTCGCGAGCCCCGCCGAGGTG
>Ga0164242_10003290_pt1 | contig 18492 bp, 12 predicted proteins | sample OricomgcompostMG_FD_108783 | JGI IMG/M metagenome (GOLD analysis project Ga0164242, IMG submission 108783) | Miracle-Growth compost microbial communities from Emeryville, California, USA - Original compost - Miracle growth compost (MG) ... | reverse complement strand
TCGAAAAGACCCCGTACTGGATCATCACAAGGGAATTACCGGGGATCCTTATATAGAGAAAATCGGAAAGGTTTGGGTGATGTTTTACTTTGGCGCCTGGTGGGGGCCGACCGATGGTGCCTTTAATCGTTTTGCGTGTTCTTATGATATGGTTCACTGGACTGATTGGAAAGGGGCTAATTTAATCGAACCATCCGAACCTTATGATAATGAATATGCACATAAGTCTGCTGTTATAAAATATAAAGGAGTAGTATACCATTTTTACTGTGCCACCAATAAAGCATATCAGCGCGGTATTGCCGTGGCAACTTCAAAGGATTTGGGAAATAGCACGACTCATTTTGTAAAAAAATCAAAACCTAAAAAGAAATAACTACATTTTTACATCTGATCTTTGAAGCCTCGAATCTTGTCAAATTGGAGGCGAACTATTTGGTAATGCCGGTGGGAAACACTGAAGTACAGCACTGGGCGGAAGCAGATAGCTCATTTACAAAATGAATTGCGGAAATTAGACGTGAGCGTCTGATTATTTGCAAGGAAAGCCGATCTTTTACTCCTAGGAAAAACCCCACAACTGAAACAGGAATTGTTGTAGCTAGCCTATAACAGGATTGCGTTTAGCATTTGCGGATAAAACTTACAACATTTATTGGTTTTACTTATCAAAGAGTTTTTTAACGAATTGATTATTAATGCATAATCCAACCATTTACGGATGAAAAGAGTTCAGCTATTATTACTATTACTTATCGTCAATACTACTGTATTTGCCAAAGATTATAATATTTTAAATTTTGGTGCAAAGAATGATGGTATTACCCTTAATACAACCACTATTCAAGCGGCTATTGATTATATTACCGAGCATGGGGGAGGCCGCTTGGTCTTTGAGCCCGGCGTTTATGTAACCGGCAGTATTTATCTTAAATCTAATGTTACACTTCATTTTAAGAAAGGATCTGAATTACTAAGTTCCGGTAATCCTTTTGACTTTGCGAAAAATCAAGCGCTTGGATGGACTTCTATGATTTTTGCCATTAAGCAGGAGAATATTGGCATCACGGGAGAAGGAACCATTAATGGTAATGGATTTTTAACCGCGAATAACCTAATAAATTACATACAAAAGGGTTTGGTGGTAGATCCGTTAAAACTTGACCGGCCGCAAGAGGTGAATCGCCCGACCAATATCTATTTTACGGAATGCAATAATGTTAAGATTATTGGTATAACGCTTAAAGATCCGGCTAGCTGGAATCAGGTGTATAATCAATGTAAAAATGTAGCGGTCTATGGTATTCATGTAGACAGCAAAGCGTATTGGAATAACGACGGTATAGATATCGTGGATTGCGATGGTGTCTCGATTAAAAACTCCGACTTTGATGCCGCAGATGATGTGCTTTGCTTTAAATCTTTCGATCCCACCAAAATTTGCCAGAATGTGGTTGTCGATAGCTGTGTAGTGCGTTCCAGCGCAAACGGGTTGAAATTTGGATCAACTAACAAAGGTGGTTTCCGTAACTTTAAAATTACGCATCTTAAGATGTTTGATACCTACAGATCCGCAATCGCCCTCGAAGCGGTGGATGGTGGTATTATTGACAATATATTGATAGATGGTATTGATGCGCGTAATATCGGGAACGTTATTTTCTTACGTATAGGTGACAGACGCAGTGACGACAGGGTACCCTCTTTTAGTAATGTAACTATTAAGAACATATATGCCGAGATAGCCTCGTCAAAGCCCGATTCCGGTTATAATTATGAGGGCCCGATTGAAGATCTTCCCCGCAATATTTCACCATCTAGTATCACGGCGCTTCCTTTGCATAGAATCAATAATGTAAAACTCAGCAATATCGAAATTGTATATCCAGGTGGTGGAAATCCTCATTATGCAAAACGAGGTACATTAAAGCGAGAACTGGACAGCATTCCTGAAATGCCTTATGCGTATCCTGAATTTTCTCAGTTTAAAGAACTTCCGGCATGGGGATTTTACGTAAGGCATGCGGATAACATTACGTTTGATCATATTGTACTAAAGGCCAAGGAAAGTGATTACCGGCCGGCAATTGTATTTGATGATGCTAAAGATATTGAATTGAAAAATATTGATATCTCTGAGCCCGGGAAAAAAGATAAGAAAGAAATTATCTTAAACAATAGTACCAGTAGAGGGAAGTAATTTTAAATTTTTAAATTTAATATAAATGAAAAAGTGCTGGATATTTATATTGTTCATACTGATAAGCGCCAGTGTAGGCGCCAAAGACTACAACGCTTCTTTATTTGGAATTAAATCAAATGGAACCACAAACAATACTTCATCCATTCAAAAAGCAATAGATTACATCAGCGAGCATGGAGGCGGAACACTGGTTTTTTATGTAGGGAGATATTTGACAGGCACAGTTCAATTGAAAAGCAATGTTTATATTATGCTAGAAGAAGGGGCAGTTTTGCTGGGGTCATCTTCTCCCTATGACTATAAAAATGCTTTAGGCATGCAGGCAATTATAGTGGCAGATGGCCAATATAATGTAGGAATATCCGGTAAAGGTGTGGTCAAAGGAAGTGGAAGCCTTCTGGTAAAAAATACAGAGAAGTTATTGGCGGCCGGTTACATGAAAACGAACATGAAGCCAGGTTTAGTCGCTTTTTCAAACTGTACAAACGTCTCGGTCAGCGCTTTGAATCTTTGGAATACGGCTTATACTGCCTTGGCACTAACCAACTGCAAAGACGTCAGGATTGATGGGATTAGCATTGACGGAAAAAATATTCCGTCCTCTGCCGGTATACTGGTCACGCATTGTAAATGGGTTACTATGCAGCATATGTTTATTAAGGTTATGCAACAGCCGATCACTAAAATGAATAACCAAAATGTAAGTATTCAGCATTCAATAACAGATAAAGGGACGCTTTTATCTGAATCTTAGGATAAATACTTAAAAGAATAGGGTCTAAAAAAGCACGATTTAAGCGAATGAAAGGCAAGTGGTTATATGCCGAATTCAACATTAAGTTAATGCCAAGCCGTACATCAAATAGTTTGCATCCAATAAATATTTTAATCATATTTTTCAAATTGAAAAATGCCTCTAGTAAGGATGTGAGTTGAAGGAAAGGGGCTATTATACTGCCGTTCTAAATTTTTTAAAATGGAAAGATGATGTTCTTTAGGAGTGTCTTTAAAGTTTTTGACTAAATTAAATATACTTATGTACTATCACTACTCTATTTTGCGATTTGTTAAGGGATATTTCGTCGAAATCCCTTTGGCTCGGTTCATGAATTCGCTTCTCGTTTGTATCGGATCTCCATAGATTAAAGCCACGATAGTCATGTCTCTTATTTCAATTCGTTAAGACGATCAAATTTTTTTAAGGACTAACTGATATTCAAGATATCAAATATTCTAATTAGTTTAATTTCAAACAAAATGAAGAAGAAACTACTTTTAATAATCTCTTGCCTATTGTGCATTTGCCTTAGTGTAAGTGCACAGGTTTCTGTTTCCGGTAAGGTTACTGATGCTAATGGCACTCCCTTAGAAGGCGTAACCGTAGCTGTTCTGGGGACCTCCGTCGGTACCATTACCGGTGGAAATGGTATGTTTTCGATCAATGAGGTGCCTTCGACACAATCCGTTCTGGTTTTTAGCTTTATAGGCTTTGCCACACAGGAAATAATTGTAGGAGACCAGAAAACGTTTAATATTAAATTGGCCCCATCTCAGGCAGCCATGGATACCTTGGTGATGGTCGGGTACGGTATCGCACGAAAGGCGGAATTTACCGGGTCGGCTACAACCGTAAATTCCAGTGTGATATCGACGGAGTCGAACTCCACCGTCACGTCTGCGCTGGAGGGGGTAGTGCCTGGTTTGCAAGTGTCAGCCATTGACGGTCAGCCGGGGTTGGATATGGGCATCCGCTTACGTGGCGTCAGTTCCACAAGTCAAAACAGTTCTAATGCATTAATCGTGATAGACGGCGTTCCGGCAGAGTATCCGAATGCGCTTGCTTCTATTAATCCAAAAGACATTGAGACCGTTACGGTGCTGAAAGATGCTGCCTCTACTGCAATTTATGGTTCCCGTGGTGCCAATGGTGTAATATTAGTGACGACCAAAAGGGGTAAAAGCGGGAAAGCGCGCATTACCCTGAGTACGCGTATCGGCTTTAATTATCTTTCGCCCACCCTGCGGCCGAACTTACTTCAGGGGGCTAAAGATTATTACGAATACACCTGGCAGTCGATCTACAACTCCGTCCGCTATGGGGTAAACGGTACTAGTTCCACGGATGGGACGTTTAGTACCAACGTTCAAAATCCGAATATGTCAGCTGCCGATGCAGCCACTTTTGCCAGTGAGCACTTATTCGATTACAATGGCACCGGAACGGCTACCGCTGACTTGGGACGTAACGTGCTAGGCAATTGGATGCTCTACAATGTTCCAGGAGCGGTATATACCCCTTCGGGATCAGGCACCGATGCGAGTGCTACCATGACGGGCGCTTATCTTGTTAATACAGATGGTAAGCTGAATCCCGATGCGAAAATGCTTTTTCCCTCGGGTTCATATAGCGACTACTTTTTTAATATGCCATTCCGTCAGGAACACAATTTATCCGCCAGTGGTGGAACAGATAAAATGGACTATTTCTTATCCGTGGGTATGCTGGAGGATCCTTCTTATATAACAGGATCGTCATTCAAGCGGTATAATGCGCGGGCTAATGTAAACGCCCAATTGACGAGTTGGTTGAAAGTTGGCGAAAACACGAGTTTTGCCTATCGAAACACCCAATCACAAGCGACCCGGTATGGCCGTAATCCGGGTGCGGTATCCCAGAATGTTTTCCGGTGGGTAAATGCCGGTATGCCCCTGGTGTCCCTGTTTGCCAGAGACCAGGATGGGAAAATTATAAAGAATCCCGATGGCTCGAATATGGTAGTGGATCAGGAAGGATTGAGTTATTCTCCGTTAGGTCCTACTACGCATCAACGGTATGCGATCAATTTGCCGGAACTCTTAAAACAGGATATCGATAGAGATCAATCATACGATTTGAGCATGAGTGGATATGGTACGATCACTTTTCTGAAAGATTTTAATTTTACGACAAATCTTACGTATAAGAGATTTTCTGAGGGCCGCACGCGATATGGAAATATGGAAACCGGTGCAGTGGAAGGCGTCGGTGCTTTGTCGCAATCTTCCGGCAATACCAATATTTTGAATACCCAGCAATTATTGAACTGGAACAGAAGTTTTGGCGAACATTCAATATCTGCATTGGCTGGTCATGAGTTTTATCAATGGAAAAGTGATAATTTAATATATACGTCTGCATACGGTCTTGTTAATGGTTTTCTTGGATCAGGAAATTTTACAAGCCATTACAATACGGCAGGTGCGCCATTTGGAGGACCTGGGCTCGGTGGCGACATCACGGCCATGGATAGCTATTTTGGCCGGGTTAATTATGATTATGCCAAAAAGTACTTCTTTGAAGGTTCCGTTAGAAGAGACGGGTCTTCTAAATTTCGTTATAATAAAGACCGCTGGGGTACATTCTGGTCGGTCGGCGGCGGCTGGCGTATATCCAGTGAGGATTTCATGCAGAGTACCAAGAACTGGTTGGATGATTTAAAGCTAAGAGCCAGCTATGGTGTAATTGGTAATGAAAGTGGTATTGGCTACTATTCCGGTTATCAAATTTGGAGTTACAGTGCAAACTATCAAACCTCCAGTAGCGGTGTTGGTATACCGGCAAGCTTTAATTTGTCGCAGGGGGCATTACCCAATACGGCATTGACGTGGGAGAATACCCACACCTTTGATGCAGGTATCGACTTTACGCTCTGGAGCGGCAGGGTTAACGGATCTATCGATTATTATAACAAGAATACGGTTAACTCTGTATTTGCAAAGCCGCTTGCCATGTCTTTAGGGCAAAATTCTTTGACACTTAACAGCGCACATTTGGCTAACCGCGGTGTTGAAGCAGATTTAAATGTTGATATCATCCGTAATAAGAACTGGAGATGGAATGTCGGCGTAACCGCCTCTCATTACAGAACGATCCTGATGAAGGTTCCTGCTGGTGTAGGAGTGCCCGCGCTTGATGGGAAATTCACTTCTGGCATTGACGGATGGACTGTCGCCGGCGGCGGATCGACTGGTGCGAATGTTGCCTATTTGCGTGGCGAAGGAATGGATTATTACAACCTTTACCTATTTAAATATAAGGGCGTTGATCAAAATACCGGTCTGCCATTATTCCAACACACGGTTACGCAAACCGACCATGATAATAACAGGTTTGGGGCAGACGCAATTGGATCTTATGTGAATACCACCAATTATACCATGGCGGACAGGTATTCTTTTGGGAGTGCGCTACCGAAATTGGTCGGAGGTTTTACCACGGCACTTTATTACAAAAACTTTGATTTGAGTGCTGTTGTAGCGTACCAAATTGGAGGGAAATTTCTGAGTGTATCTTATGCCAATGGCTGGTACATGAGCGGTGGCATTGGTGCCCAGGGCGCCGGATTGTCTCAGGAATTGTTTAATAATACCTGGACTCCGGAGCGTACGAACGCCAAGTTTCCCATGCAGTTTTACAATGGGATCGAGAATTATACAGGGGGCTCCACGATTGGGCCTTGGGCTTATACCGACATGGCGCTTTTCAGTACATCATATCTGAATATTAAGAATTTAACCTTAGGATATAAATTCGATGAGGGCTTCCTGAGAAAATTATCCATTGAAAGCCTCCGGGTCTACGTTTCGGCGGAAAATTTGGCATTCTTTGCTTCTCATTCGGGATTTGACCCCCGTATGTCATTGGTAGGAGGTATGGAAGTAGGCGCGGGTTATTATCTTCCAATGAGTTCAACGTCAGTAGGACTTGATGTTAATTTCTAATTAAATTCATAAGAATTAAAAATATTAAATGATGAGAAATTATATAATAGGATCGCTTACTGTAGCTCTCCTGTTTTTTTCAGCCTGCTCGAAAAAACTGGATGTAGCACCGCCAAATAATATCCAAGACCAGCAGATTAAAGATTTGCTGGCTTCCGGAGACACGGCTAAGATCAAATTGATTATGGGAAGCATGTCTAATAACATGCCCTTATTATTCAACTTTAGTGGCATATACGCTATGGGGTCTGCAGATCCCTCGTATTATACCAATCAGGGATTGGCTGTGATGCGGTCCCTCGAAGGGAATGACATGGTACTGGGGAACCAATCCGGGTTAGGCGACCTGGCAGGATCGGCGGAATATGATCTTAACAATTTCCAAAACGCCACTAATGTAAGACAGAATGCAGCTTACTGGTTTTATGCCTGGGGAATTATCACGCAAGCCAACCAGTTGCTTGACTATCTTACAGATGATATTGTGGCAAACAATAGCTTCCTGCAAGATGCTAAGGCCAGAGGCTTGATTGTAAGAGCATATGCTTATAACTTTCTGATGGAAAACTATCAGGATGCTTATATGCAGGGGGGAAAAGATAAATTGGGTATGCCTTTATATACCACGTTCAATCCCAATCAGGACTATATGGCCCGTTCATCCAGTGCAGATACCTATACTTTTATTAAAAAGGATCTTGATTCCGCGATATTGCTTCAGCAGGCTGCGGGGATAGGGTATACTTCCGATCCGTCGGACCTTGATCTTGCGGTTTCGAACTTTCTGTTGGCTCGCGTATCTGTGGTTACCGGCGATTGGGCTACTGCCGTTACTGCATGTAATGACATTTTGAGCCACTATCCCAACCTTATGGATGAAGCCCATTATGGCAGTAAAAATACGGGTACTCCGGGAGATCCTAAATTTAATCCGGAGAATAATGGATTCTTGAACAACGATGTGGACCCGGAAGTGATATTAGGCTTCCCGTTAGGGGTTGCTAACACTGGTTTTATTACTTTGATGAATCCCTTTGGTGGAGGCTATGGCGGAATACAAAAGGCTTACAAGAGAATCGATGAGCGTTTGTATAATGAGATTCCAAATGCAGATTACCGGAAGGATTGTTTTCAGGGGAATTCCTCCTTTGGTGATTATACTTATCCACAGGACGGCACTGTAAATACCGTACCCTCCTATATTAATTTCAAATTTGCTTCTACAATGGGTTTTGATGGTCAGGGTATTCATTCAGATCAGTCCACTTGTTATTATATGCGTTCATCTGAAGTATTGTTGATGCTTGCGGAAGCGCAGGCGCAAAGTGGAGATGGTCCGGGGGCAGAAGCAACTTTAAATAAACTGCTGGCGGCTCGCACACGAAGTGGCGCCACTGCCTTAACCTGTGCTACTTACCCATCGATGGCTGGTATGACTGCACTGCAAATGGTTCAATTGCAATCACGTATCGAGATGTGGGGAGAAGGCGGTCTTGAATTTTATAACAACAAACGGTGGAATATCCCGGTTGACCGGTCAAATTCTACGAATCACGTCTATACCGGTTCTCTTCCTGTCGCAAAGATGACGATGCAGATTCCTGAAGACGAGATTAATAATAATCCTAAGATGGTACAAAACAATTAGTACATATTTGCGGTACTGTAAACAAATAGCCCCTATAGTAAGGGGGCTATTTGTTTCATTTAGATTGCTTGTTCTCCTGAGCGTGATATTTAGCCCCTGGCCGAATATCGCTAATATTTAATTTGTTGCAAGTATCAGTTGCGATGTTCCGTTTTGAAATAGAAGGAGGTTTTTAAGTAATCCTGGCGCATGTTTTTAGCTTGGGAAAAGATTCCGATCGCTGCACAAGCGTACATGCGGATTGTTTTCTACATAACAAAAAGTTTTAAGGTTAAACGATGAAGTATATAATGGTTGCTTTCTATTATAAGTACAAGTCTTTTTTTCTATTGCTTTTAGCAGGCGTTTTCTTTCTGTCTTTCAAAATAGCGAAAACCACCAATATAGCTATCAGCAATCTTCGTTGTGAATATCTTAAAAATCCATTGGGTATTGATAATGTCAATCCACATTTAAGCTGGGAATTAAGTTCATCTGAAAGGGGGACAAGACAAACGGCTTATCAAATTATGGTTTCAGGTGACTCCCTTCAGTTAAAGAATGATCAAGGGGATATGTGGTCTACCGGAAAAGTGAAGAGCGATGAAACTAAACAAATTATCTATAAGGGGAAGCCACTGCTTTCCGGAAAGGTTTATTACTGGAAGGTTAGGATATGGGATGAAGCGGGTAAGATCAGCAACTGGAGTGGAATCCAATATTGGTCAATGGGATTATTAAAGAAAGAGGACTGGGTGGCCAAGTGGATCGGACTCGATACAATCTATCCAATCACAGCGCAGGATAAATATATTGTACCGCCCTCTCCTTTATTGAGGAAGGAATTTGATATTACCAAGAAAATCCGGCGAGCTACCTTGTACGCAACGGCATTGGGTCTCTACCAGGTTTATTTAAATGGTAAAAAAGTTGGCGATCATTTGTTGGCGCCGGAATGGACGGATTATTCGAAGCGAGTACAATATCAGACTTACGACGTTACCCCCATGCTCAACTCCAATGAAAATGTGATAGGGGCTATGTTAGCGGATGGATGGTATTCTGGCGCCTTGTGGTCACATTTTTACCGCGGCCGATATGGTTATAATAGAAGGTTACTGGTGCAACTTCATATCGAATATGCTGATGGTTCGTCCGATACAATATGCTCCGACGGAAGTTGGGAAATATTGAAAGATGGGCCGGTCAGGGAAGCTTCAATATTTGGCGGTGAAGTATATGATGAACGATATGACCCTACAGGATGGATGAAGCCCGGATTTAATGTAACCTGTTGGAAGAAGGTATTTGTGGATACCGCCATTTCCATTCCTTTAAATGCGCAGATGAATCAGCCCATTAAGGTAGTAAAGGAGATAAAGCCTGTAAATGTTTTTGAACTTAAAAAGAATAAGTATCAGTTAAATACCTACATCTTTGATATGGGTCAAAATATGGCAGGGTGGGTGCGTCTTAACCTTCCGTATAATCCCGGAATGAAGATTACCTTGAGATATGCCGAAATGTTAAACGACGATAGTACCCTTTATACCGAGAATCTCAGGAATGCAAAACCCGTGGATATTTTGATTCCGGGAAAAGAAGATCGGATTCAATACGAACCTAAATTTACCTATCATGGTTTTCGGTATGTTGAAATATCCGGACTTTCGAGACCCCCTGCATTGAGTGAGATCACCGGAAAGGTGATAGCGTCCGCTTCGCCCATTGTTTCTAATCTGGAGACTTCCGATAAGGATTTAAATCAGCTTTGGAAGAACATTTTATGGACTCAGTTAGGAAATATGTATGGCATCCCAACAGATTGCCCGCAAAGAGATGAACGTTGCGGATGGATGGGCGATGCACAGGTATTTTCCCAGACAGCGATCTACAATATGGATATGGAAGCCTTTTATAGAAAATGGTTTAGAGATATCAGAGATGAACAGACAATAGACGGGCAATTTCCCAATTATGCGCCATATGTTACGGAAGGGTTACGTTACTATGATGCACCCGGGTGGGTGGATGCCGGCGTGATTATTCCCTGGAAGGCATATTTGAACTATGGCAATAAAGCAATACTCGCCAATAATTTTAAGGCGATGTGTAAATTTATTGATTATACTTATGATACCAATCCCACGCTTATCCGCACAAATGAAGTTGGTCAAAATTACGGTGATTGGCTTAATGGCAATACCATAAAAGCTTCTGATTACCCGACTAAAGGTGGAAGCGTTCCCAAGGATCTTTTTAATACGGCATATTTTGCCTATTCGGCCACCCTACTGGCGAAGGCTTGTAAGGTGCTTGATAAAACGCAGCAATTTAAGCATTACGATTCGCTGGCCCAGGCTATTCGCAACGCTTTTGTTCAGAAATTTATCAGCAATGACGGGACCATTGAAGGAAATACGCAGGCCGGGTATGCGCTTGCCTTGGAATTTGACCTGGTGCCACCGGAATTAAAAGCAAAGGCAGTTAAACATATGGTGGATGCGGTGAAGGCATATGACGATCGTATTTCGACGGGTATTCATACTACCGAAAGATTAATGAATCAGTTAAGCGAAAATGGCTATAGTAACATAGCCTATAAATTGCTGGAAAGCCACCGGTTTCCTTCCTGGATGTATTCAATTGATCAGGGGGCGACAACCATTTGGGAAAGGTGGGATGGTTATGTAAAAGGCAGGGGATTTCAGGACTACGATATGAATTCATTTAACCATTATGCCATTGGATCGGTCGGCGAATGGATGTATAAACACATCCTGGGTATTCAGCCTGATGAAAAGGCACCCGGATACCATCATTTTTTCATTAAGCCTGTCCCTGGCGGAATGCTTAAATGGGCTACGGGGACGTATCATTCCGTAGTCGGGAAAATCGGTGTTTCCTGGCGGAAAGAAGGAGATGGGTTTACCTATGAAATTGAAATTCCGGTTAACAGCACGGCTACCTTGGTGCTTCCTACCGAAAAGCGCATAACGGAGAGCGGGGTGGCCGTTGAGAAGGCAAAAGGAATTGACTTTTTGGGCCGAAAGGATGGAGCCACCACATTATTGTTACAATCGGGAAAATATGATTTTAAATTCTAATGCAACTGTAATTTATTGATTTCAACGCCATGAATAGTGGTGCTTGATCGTTATAATCCTGCTTAAAAACGTACATTATGCGTGGACTAAAAGATAAAATTGCGGTCGTCACCGGGGGGCTTGGCGATCTTGGTTATGCGATCGTTGAGCGACTTACCGACGAAGGGTGTAAAATGGTTATCATTGATATTGCACCAGATAGTGAAAATAAAGCCAAAAAGATCGGCGCCCTGTATTTTCAGGTGGACATCAGTAAAGAAGAAGCAATAAAAAATGCATGTGTTGCCATAAAAGACAAGGTTGGACTTGTGAATATATTGGTTAATACCGCTGCCAGGTTTATTTTCAAGAGTGTTGACGCCACCAGTAAAGAATGGGATGATATTCTTTCGGTAAACGTTAAAGGGACCTCGCTGGTATCAAAATATGTGGTAGAACAAATGAAAGAAAACAAAGGGGGAAGCATTATTAATCTTTCTTCCGTCAGTGGTTTCGTCGGTCAGGCAAATTTTGCCACCTATAATGCGACCAAATTTGCGATTCGGGGACTGACAAAATGCTGGGCACAGGATCTGGCTGCTTCTAATATCCGGGTAAATACAGTCTGCCCAGGTTATATCTATACGAAGGCCTTTGTAAATTCCTGTGAGAAGTTAGGCCTGGACATTGATGAAGAGGATAGGAGGGCGTCTGCTATGCATCTGTTAAACCGGCAAGGACGGCCGGAGGAAGTGGCTTCCGCAGTGGCGTTCCTGGCAAGTGATGAAGCTTCGTTTATTACGGGTAGTGACCTATTGGTAGATGGTGGGTACCTGGCGAAATAATTGAGTCTTTAAAGTTAGGAGTGATTTCGTCATTTCAATTTCCCTGCTTTGATCAGTTTGACAGCATCATTCATGAACAAATAAATAGTATCGTATGAAACTGATAGATTTATCCCATCCGATGGAACATGGGCAACAAACCTTCCCAATGGATCCTAAGTTGAGCATTATTCCACATGGCACGACAAAAACGCTAAAATATAATATCACTCAGATAAGCATGAGTTCACATCAAGGTACGCATGTAGATGCCATGTACCATTTTCTGGACGATGGCAAAACATTAGACCAGATGCCGCTGGAATGGTTTTATGGTTTAACCTGTTTATTAAGAATACCCAAAAAGGCAAATGAGGAGATAAAGGTGGAAGACTTTTTACCTTATGAGAACCTCCTTAAGCCGGGTGCGCGTATCATTTACGAAACCGGATGGCATAAACACTTCGGTGCAGAGAATTTTTATTCCGAATTCCCGTCGCTTACCCAGGAAGCAGGCAGGTATCTTGCTGATAAAGGTATCAGGATGCTGGGCATGGATACGCCTACTCCCAGCAAAGATTGGTACGAAATCCACCATGATATTTTACTCCCCAAAGAGATTGTGATTGTGGAGGGACTGGCACATTTAGATGAAGCCCCCGACCAGTTTATTTTTATCGGATTTCCCTTAAATATAAAAGGCAGAGACGGATCCCCTATCCGGGCCGTCGCTTTAGTGGATTAAATAAATTATTGTTATTCTTAAATTATTGAAAAATAAAGATTTTTAAATGAAATCGCTCTTTTATCCTTCGTATGGACAATTAGTCGTTAATGAGCAGCCGGTTCCGGATATTGAAGCAGACGAGGCGCTCATTAAAGTGTCGGCCTGTGGAATTTGCGGGAGCGAATTGGAAACTTTTGCCAGCAGGAGCGAAAGAAGGAAGCCACCCCGGATTATGGGTCATGAATTTTGTGGCGTCGTCGCCGAAACAGGCAGCCAGGTAACAGGTGTTGAGAAAGGCGCGCGGGTCGTCAGCAATTCAATTGTTTCATGTGGAAAGTGTATTTATTGCCAAAAAGGGGAAACTAATCTTTGCCGGAACCGGGAGGTTTTTGGTATGCATAGGAACGGCGCATTTGCGGAATATGTAAATGTCCCAGCACATTGCTTGATTCCGATGCCAGACAACGTGGATTTCCGGGCAGCTTGCCTTACCGAGCCGTTAGCCAATGGCGTACATATGGTCGGGCTTACGCGACATTTGGCCTTAAATCGGGTACTGATTTTAGGGGCCGGCCCCATTGGCTTAATGGCCCAGCAGGCATTTCAGGCCTTAAGAAATGTTAAGACGGTTGTCTCTGACCTTAAAAACGAGCGGCTTGAGGCTGCCAAACGATTAGGTGCGGAGCATGTCATTAATCCCGGGATGGTGGATATAGAGGAGGTGATTATGGCGCTTACTTCCGGAGAAGGGGTTGACCTAGTGATAGATGCTGTTGGGATGGAGGTGACCAATAGCCAGGGATTACGATTGCTGCGTGCAGGAGGCACGCTGTTGATGATCGGGTTACACCAAAACAGTAAGCCTTTTCAAAGTTATGACATCATCCTAACAGAAAAGAAAATAATGGGTAGTTATGCCGCTACTCAGGAAGATATGATAACCGCTTTGAATCTGATCACTACTGATAAAGTGGATCTTACCTCGTGGATAAACTATTATCCACTTTCCGATGGGGTAGCCGCGTTTATGAATATGCAGGCATCGGATAATGAGCAGATTAAGTCCGTGATATTAATGTAAACAGCGCCATGGCTTGTGGCCCAGGAAGCCAGGTGCTTCAAGGTCGGAAGTTCCGGACCGGACCCTTGGGTAATCCTTGAAGCGAAAAATCTGTGATGATTCTTGATCCATATATTAAGTAGTAGACAGACCTGGTGTCGCCTAAATGTTTTATATCACCTGAAAATGGGTTGTTAATAAATGCACAAATTTTAAATTAGATGAAAAAAAATGTTGTAATAACCGATTTCGGATTCCCGGATGTCTCCGTGGAAGAGTCCATGTTAGCGGATATAGATTGTGATGTTGTCGCTGCGCATTGTACCAATGAAGACGAGGTGCTTAAATTGTCGGAAATGGCGGATGCCATTCTGGTACAATGGGCACCGGTAACGAAAAAGGTTATTGATAATCTTAAAAAGTGCAAAATCATTGTTCGCTACGGAATAGGAGTGGATAATGTTGACTTAAACGCAGCCAAAGAAAAAGGTATTCCGGTGTGTAATGTCCCTGATTATTGTATAGGAGAAGTAGCGGATCATTCGGTGGCCTTGGCAATAGCGTTAGGACGTCAGCTAATGACAACAGACAGGCTTGTTCGGAGCGGTATATGGAAAATAACGCCCCCGCTAGCCATGCCCCCTTTTCGGGAAATGGTGTTTGCAACGATGGGATATGGCAGGATCGCTACCGAGGTACTCAAACGCGCTGGAGTATTTGGTTTTCGAACCGCCTTTTATGATCCGTTCATCAGCCCGGAGGGGGTCCAAAACAATGACCTGAGATTTTTAACGCAAACGCAGTTATTTGAACAGGCCGATATTATTTCGTTGCATTTGCCCTTGAATAAGGATACTTATCACATGATCAATGAGAAAACATTACAAATGATGAAGCCAGGAGCAATCCTCGTAAACACTGCCCGTGGCGGACTGGTGGATGCAGCCGCTTTGGCGGTTGCCCTTAAGCAGGGCAGGATAGGAGGAGCTGGATTGGATGTCTTTGAGCAGGAGCCGTTGCCGGTTCAGCATCCTTTGATGCAATGTGAAAACGTGATTCTGACCTCGCATACTGCCTGGTACAGTTCATTAAGCGTCCCTGCATTGCAACGCATGGCTACTGAAGAAGTAGTCAGATGCTTTACAGGACAGCCGTTAAAAAGCAGAGTGGCATGATACGATTCTCGTGTTGATCACCGGTCGTGATGTATTTGCAATGCTGTTACAGGCAATGATAATAATTGAAGTTCGAATATTGCGTTTGACCATAGCAGGGATGCGGAAATTGGCCGAATGGATAAAACTGCCAGCCGGTTGGTGGTGTAAAAGTGTGTTTTATGAAGATTCTGAGGTTTGTGCCTTTATGGATCCTTGTATGTGAGTATGAAATACATCCGAATTAACGCCTTGGTCATGGCATGATTTTAGGCCAGGCTGATAAAAATATTAAATTTTAAGGTTATATTTATGGTCCGAGAAAAATTCCTGCCGGACCGCATTTACAAACGGAATCAATTCAAAGAAAATGTTAAAGCAATTATGGAATAAGTCAGGTCTTGTAGCGTGCTTTTTACTATGCAGCTTTACGAACGGGCGGCAGTTAAATACACCGGTACAATTGCCTGTGCTGCCGAAAGATTATCCCATAACGCCAGTAGCCTTCTCCCATGTACACCTGGCTGATCATTTCTGGAAACCCCGTATAGATAAAATGTTTACCGTTACCATTCCGCATGAGCTGGATGAACTGAGGGGTACCGGCAGAGACAAGAATTTTCAACTGGCTGCTCTTGCACTTGAAACAAAAAAAGACACCGGTCATTTTTGTACTTCATATCCTTTTGACGATACAGACCTTTATAAAGTAATTCAGGGTATCAGCTATTTATTGCAGATTCAGCCTGATAATGGATTAAGGGCGTCTATGGACAGCTTGATAGCGCTGATTGCAGCCGCCCAGGAACCGGACGGTTATTTATATACTGCCCGGACAATCGATCCTTATCATACACACAAGTGGTCGGGCTTGCAACGATGGGTGAATGTGGAAAAACTGAGTCATGAATTATACTGTTCGGGACATTTATTTCAGGCCGCGGCCGCTAACTATGAAAGTACCGGAAATAAAGCATTATTGAACGTAGCCATCAAAAATGCGAACCTTCTTTTCCGGACCTTTGGATGGGGAAAGTTAGAGAAATATCCCGGACATCCTGAAGTGGCGCTTGGACTGGTAAGTTTATATCGTGTTACAGGAGAGAAGAAGTATCTGGATTTGGCGAAATTTTTCCTGGATGTCCGCGGACCGGGCGGAAACACTTATGAACAGGCACAGGAAAAGGTAATAGATCAACGAACGGCTGTAGGTCATGCCGTCCGTGCCGGTTATCTTTATTCCGCTATGGCGGATGTCTCCGCCTTAACGAACGACGAGGCCTATTTGAATGCGGATAATTATATATGGAAAGATATTGTTTCCTCACAGATCTATGTAACAGGCGGTATAGGATCTACCAGTAACGGGGAAGCATTTGGCGATCCCTACCAGTTGCCTAATATGACGGCTTATAACGAGACCTGTGCTTCTATTGCCAATGTATATTTTAACGAACGCATGTTTTTAAGCCATGGTGACGGTGCTTATTATGATGTATTGGAGCGGACCTTATACAATGCTTTATTGTCAGGAATTTCATTGAAGGGGGACAAATTTTTCTATGCTAATCCACTGGAGTCGAGTGGACAATATGGCCGTAGCGCGTGGTTCGGCTGCTCTTGTTGTCCTACCAACCTGGCACGTTTTCTTCCTACGATCGGAGGTTACATTTATGCCACACAGGGCTCGAAGCTCTATGTCAATTTGTATGCAGCTAATGATGCTTCTATTCAATTGAAGACGCCGGATAAATTGTCTGGGGTCGGTAAGGATAGGCGCAGTGGACGCTATACAGTCCATATTGCACAAAAAACCGATTATCCGCGCTCGGGGAAAATCCTGATAAAGGTAGATGTTGAGGAAAACGAACCGTTTACCTTGAAACTGCGTATTCCCGGTTGGGCAGTAAACAAACCCATCCCCGGAGACCTGTACGCTTTTAGCCGAAATCTTCCGGATAATTTTTTAATCCGGTTAAACGGAAAATTAATCCATCCTGTAGTGGAAGATGGGTATGTAAATATACAAAGAACCTGGAAACAGGGAGACAGCGTGGAACTGAATCTACCGATGGAGGTCCGTGTGCTTACCGCAAAAGATAAAGTCAAAGATGACCTGAATAAAATTGCCTTGCAAAGGGGACCTTTGGTGTATTGCCTGGAAGGCCCGGATAACTATCGCGGAAAGATCTTGAACCTGGTTGTTGATCCCCATCAAAAATTCACAACATCCTTTCAACCGGATCTGCTGGACGGTATAACAGTCATTCGCGGGAATGCCCGTTCGGCACAACGCTTGCCGGACAGCAGTATAAAATATACCCCCGAGTCCATTACAGCCATTCCCTATTATACCTGGGCGAACAGAGGACGTAATGACATGACGGTATGGATACCTACGACAGCTTCAGCATCCAAGCCTTTGCCAGTCTCAACCACTGCAAATATTAGCCGCGTCAAATCGTCAAGACCTCCTAGTCTTTAGGGCCTTGAATGACCAGTTGGTTCCCGGTAGCTTTGATAATTACACCATATTATGTTGCTTAACACCCTGTAATTGATAAAATAATTTTGATAAGTTAATGCGACCCCAACCGCAAGCTACCAGCTTCTAGCTGGTGGTAGTTGACTAGTGCTCCAACCCGTCTCTGTCGCTTCTTCTACATGCCAAGGAGTGATTTAGTAAATATCGCGGTACGAGATTATGCCCTCTATTGCAAACGCCAACTCGGACGATATGGGATCGGCCTCCAACCAGCTGGGCAAGTACATCTTTTTTAAAATGGCTTTTATAAGTGGCTGGTTTTATACGGTCTTCAGGTAGGTATCAGGTGTCATTACGGATCTATCATTTTGAGCGAAAAAATTATGTAAAACATCTTCAAAATCTTTAAATCCGGAGTTTAGCGCATAACCGTCGATCGCAATCCGAATTTGAGTGCCGAAAGTGTGGGCATAAGGACCATGCGGATGAGAATTCGACAAAAGTTATAAAACTATTAGGGCTATGTCAACGGTTAGGTGGCTTTAGCTTGTTTTGCCCGTCGGTC
>Ga0164242_10003289_pt1 | contig 18492 bp, 28 predicted proteins | sample OricomgcompostMG_FD_108783 | JGI IMG/M metagenome (GOLD analysis project Ga0164242, IMG submission 108783) | Miracle-Growth compost microbial communities from Emeryville, California, USA - Original compost - Miracle growth compost (MG) ... | reverse complement strand
CCTTCCTCGATCAGCGAAGCCAGCCCTTCAAGCTTGAGGTCCAGTTCGAGAGCGGCGCAGCTGATGCAGCCAAGGACCGGGTTCCCGCGGCAATCGTCGCTGATGAACCTCTCGGCCAGGTATCGCCGGAGCACGGCTATCGCCGCCATGGCTTCCCGATCTTTTTCGTCGTTCATCGCTCGATCCTCTGCCCTGCCACATTGGTACGAGTTCTTTGCGCTTTCCGCAAAGAAGCTGATCAAGGTTGGCTCCGGCTTAGGGAGCCACGGGCGGCATCCATGGCTGGAGCTTCGTTTCATAGCCCAGCATTAGCGGGTGCGTCGGGTCGCCTGACTTGGTGAGCCCGAACACCATGATGGGTTTCCCCGACGCGACCATCCTCGCAAGCATATCTGCGAACCGATACTGAAGGCGCTGGGGGACCTTCGACCGATTTCCCCAGCACGGGACCAAGACGTCCGCCTCGGTGATCGCATCCTGGATATGCCGGTCGTTGTCCGGCCCAATCGGGTCTGCCGCGAGCGCAAGCTGCCTAACATCGGTTGCCGTGTAGGCGAAAGGATTGATCGCAATGTAGCGGCTACCACCGTGGCGCAGAGTGAACCCTCGCCACTTCTTGGTGGTCTGATCATCCTCGCTCTCGCCGGCGGTTGATCCGTTGATCCCGCTGAACAGGAACACGAAGCCGGAGGCTTGCACCCTGCGATCGAGGCGGTATCGAAATCTCCGATCGGCGGAGAACACCGCGCTACCCTCAAACAATAGGTCGGTCATGTCGCCATGCTTCCTAATGAATGGCTCCTGCTCATAGGAGCCAGCGCCTACCTGACGTCAAACGAGACGAGGCAGGTTTTCACCTGCGTCCCGGATGGCGCGAAGGCATCATCTGGCAGCCATTCGATCGTACCTGACAATGCCGCGACGAAGTCTCGAAATCCGGCAGCCTTGGCGTTCTCGCGGAACATGGTCCCAGCCGACATAACGGCGACCAGTCGGCCGCCGCTGCGCACAAATTTGGACGCATGTCGAACATGATCGATATCCACCTGTCCGGCAAAGGGCGGGTTCATGATGACGCGATCGAACCCAGCAGCGCCGACTGGCTTAAGCGCGTCCATGGAGAGAAAATCGACGCCTTGAATAACCGACCGCAGGCCGACCGCGACAAGCTTCGCAGCGCGCCCGACGTCGAGTTCGATACACATGACAGTCGCCCCGGCGCCGAGCGCTGCCAAGGCCAACGCACCAATACCTGCACTCGGCTCAAGGACCGTGTGGCTAGGAGCGATATTCGCGGCGGCCATGACGCGCTTCACGACCGCCGGCGGACTATCGAACTGACCTAGGTCTTGCTTGACGTTTCGGTACTCTCCCGTCGCGATGATCGGCTCTATGATTGCTGCCGCATTGCCGCCGAACACGTGCGCCTTAGCCTTTCGGTCCCATTTGCCGCCGGCCGCCTCCAGCACCTTGTTCACGTCGGTGTAGAGCTTGCGATCTAGCTGACCTAGGTGCGTCATGGAAAGCTGATTGCCGTCCATGATGGCGCGATCAAGCACTGACATAACATCCACGCTAACCTGCATGGCTTCCTCTCGATTGTTGATGGGTTTGGCACCGCCCAGAGGAGCCATCACCACACCTCCACCGCGGCCCGATTGAGCCGCATGGCGATGAGATAGGCGCCGTCCTTGACGTGCCGGTTGAAAGTCGAAAGCTTGAGACCGCGCCGCCTGCACATCTCCTCGATCGTGATGGGCTGCCGGCCGCGCTCCTTGTGAACCTCGCGCAGCACCCACATCGTCAGGTGCTGCTTCAGCTCCGGGTAGGAATCGAGCGGGCCACGGAGCCAGGGCGCCATCACCCCATCGGCGCCCTCGATGACACGCTGCGCGCGGCGCAGCCGAAGCGCCGTCACCTGCACCCTCGCGCCGCGGCCAATCTCGTTCGATCCGGTGCGGCGCTGCTCCCAGATGTCGAGGTAATCGGCGGCGAAAGGCGTCCATGACGACTTCATGCCCGCCGGCCCGACACGACCGCCGATGCGCTCATAGACGAGGAAGGCATCAACCAGGGCTTCCTTGACCCTTTTGACGTCCCAGAGCTCCTGCGCCGGCACAGGTGCCGTGGCGAGAGCATCAGCAAGGGCATCATCGAGGATTTGGCGGGTGCTGGCCTTCATTCGTCATCTCCGACGATGGCGGTGTAAAGATCGTCTCGGGCAGCAACCCCGAGAATGCGCGAACACCACTCCTCAGGCGTTAATCCGATGCTTTGGGCCCGTCTTGCAATGTTCTGCTGGTCCTGCCGCAAGACAGGCACCGTGATGAAGCGGCTTTCCGCGCTGCGCATCGGAATGCCCCATAGCGCCCATTGGCGCCGGATCGTCGCGCCCATGGTGCCATCATTGAGTTCGGCCGCGATCTGGGTCGAGCTGCGCCCCAGCCCGGTGAGATAGGCCACAACGCGCGTCTTGCGCCTGGTCCACCGCTTATGCCGTCTCCGCCGGGCCATCAGAACGGCACCTCATCGAGGCCGGCGAGCGCATCGGCATTGTGGGACGGCAGCGACGGCTCGGCCGCCTTGCGGCGCCGGAATCCCCGAACCTCCTTGCCGGTCAGCCACACGATTTTCCGGTCATTGTCCTTGCCGATCACCCCGGCATTGACGAGCCGCATGCCGATCCGCTTGAAAACCTGCGCCAGTTCCTCCTCCTGGCGCGCCTTGCGCTGCTCCTCGGTATCGGAAGCCACTTCCTTGAAGGACCATGTCTTGCGCACCTGGTCGCGCCACAGGGCCGACTTGACAACGGTGGTCACCGAGGGCGGCAGCCCCAGCTCGTAGGGGACGTTCTCCCCGTAATTGCCCGAGGCGGTGACGAGGGCGGCGTAGAGGGCGCGCTCCTGGTCGGTGAGACGATACCCGACGCGCTCCTCTTCCTCGCTGCCCGCCGGCGGATCGACAATGCAGGTGGTGACCTGCTTGCCATCGGGCAGCTCCTCGAGAATGATCTGGCGCAGCACGAAGCGCTGCACCTTGCCGCGCTCGCCGTCCTTGTTCTTTTCGAGCGTGAATGTCCGGATCGGCCGGCCGTTCTGGTCAGTGATGTCCTTCAGCTTGTTGACCTGCACGAGATTGTTGAGGTCGTCGAGCAGCGAGGTATGGCCCCGCATCTTGGAGCCGTCACGATTGAGGTGGTGGACGAAGAGCACCATCCCGTCGATCGCCTCGGCGATCCGTTCCATGCGCTCCAGCACCCGGCCGATGTCCTGCCCCGAGATTTCGTTGGCGCCGCGCGCCGCCTTGTTGAAGGTATCGATCACCAGCAGGCGCGCCTTTACCCCGTAGAAGGCCTCCCATGCCTTGGCCTCGGCAATGAGGGCATCCGCGTCCCGGTCATCGACGAAGAGGTTCACCTTCTTGGGCAGCAGCACGAACGGCAGCTGTTCGGCCTCGTCGATGTCGTTCTCGCGCATCCACGCCTTGAGCCGCTTGCCCAGACCGCTCTCGCCCTCGCCGGCCTGATAGAGCACGAGGCCGGGTTGCACCGGCTTGCCCCAGAACGGCAGGCCGGCTGCGATGCAGCCGCACAGATGGACGGTCAGGAAGCTCTTGCCGGATTGGCTCTCGCCGGCGATAGCCGAAATGCCCCGCCGCTCGAGGAAGTCTTCCACGAGGTATTCGTGCTTCAGGTCGGGCCGATCGAGCTCGTGCATGCGCACGGCGCGGAACCGGGACGCCGGCGGGCGTGGCCGCCAGTCCGGCAGCCCGGCGACGATCTCGAGCAGCCGCTCCTTGGTGCCGCCGCCCTTCTCCGCCCAATCAACGACATCGTCCTTCTCCGACATCGCAGGCCAGAAGGCGGACAGGTCGAGCACACGGATGCGCCGCGCTATACCGCGCAGCGAAGCCGCGACGACATCGGCGCGCTGCCGCCCCGCCTCGTCATTGTCGATCATGATCACAACGTCGGCGTCCCGGAACTCAGCGGCCAGCGCCGGCGTCCAATGCTTCGCGCCGCCCGAATTGCCCGACGCGTCGAGTCCCCACGAGACGAGAAGGTCAGCCTTCTTCTCGCCCTCGGGGAGAAAGATGGTCCGACCCTCAGCAATCGCGATTTCGAGCGCCGGCCAGCGATAGAGGACGTGGGCAACATCGTCGGCGACCGTCATGCGCTCGCCGCCGCCCCATTCTTCCCATTTGGTCTGGTCGAATTGTCGCCAATCCTGGCCGGGCTTGCGGCGCATGAACTCGCCGGCCTTCAGCCCCCAAATCCAGCACCCGGCGCCATCCGGGCGCCGCTGCGCGAAGCTCTTCTTGGGCTTGCCGTTCTTGCCCAGAACCCATGAGCCGTCCGACAGCTTCCAGCCGATCCGGCAGCTCTCGTAGAGCAGATTACCGTCCCGGTCGGTGTAGGGATAGGCGCTGACGATCGTCCACTTGCCGGTGGCCGGCGCGGGATTCTGGGATTCGTCGGGTTCTGGCGTCGGTGCCGCCGGCTCCGCCGGAGCAGCATGACCACTGCGTTCGCGATGCTGGTCGCGCTGCTCGATGAAGCCTTCAGTTTCGAGATATTCCAGCGCGCCGGCCTTGTCGCAGCCGAGTTCGCGCATCACAAAGTCTATAACGCCGCCGCCCGCGGCATCGGCGCCCTGACCGTCGGTCCAGTCGGTCCAGACACCCTTCTCGATATTGACGGACTTCCCCCCGTTCGAGCCCCAACGCAGCTCGCGCTTATTGGAGAGGCTGGCATTAGGCTCGCCCCAGAACGCCTTGGCGACCGGGACCATGAGGGCGGCGAAATCGGTGTCGCTCATGATACGCTCGCAAACAGCCCGATGCGCCTACGCGCAATCTCGACATATCCGGGGTTGAGCTCGATCAGGAGGGCATTGCGACCGAGACGCTCAGCTACCAAGCCGGTGGTTCCGGCGCCCCCGAACGGATCGAGGACCGTCCCGCCCTTCGGGCATCCGGCGAGGATGCAGTCTTCGATCAGCGCCGGCGGGAAGGTCGCGAAATGCGCCTCTTTGAAGGGCGATGTGGCCACATTCCAGACCGAACGCTTGTTCCGCGTCGACCGCGCGCCAATGCGGGTGAGCCCTTCCTTCGTCCGCGCCCGTTGATCGCCAGAGGCATAGGCCGTCGCCCCCTTATGCGACTTCTGGCCCGGCCCCTCTGGCCGGCTCGCGGCTTCCGCGATTGCCTCGGCATCAAAATAATAGCGCCTGCTCTTGCTGAGCAGGAACATGTACTCATGAGCTTTAGTGCACCTGTCCGCGACGGACTCCGGCATCGGGTTCGGCTTCGACCAGATGATGTCCTGCCGGAGAAACCAGCCGTCGGCGCGCAGCGCGAAGGCGACCATCCAGGGAATACCGATAAGGTCCTTTTGCTTCAGCCCGGCCGGTGGTGGCACCCATGCGCGACCTATAGCGCCCGCTTGCCGCTGTTGCTCATGGAGACCAGCGGGAAGGCGACTTCCTCGTTGGGTTACCGCCGCGTCCCGAGCCGTGCTTCCGATCTCGCCCTTGCCACGGGCGCGGCGGATCATCGACGCCTCCTGAGAGGAGTGGCCACCCTGCAGGGTGCTCGACTTCCTCGTTGGGTTACCGCCGCGTCCCGAGCCGGCATACGTGTCGCCGAGAACGAGCCAGATCGTCCCGTCATCGCGGAGCACGCGGCGGACTTCCCTGAAAACGTCGACTATTCCAGCGATGAACTCATCAGGCGTCGCCTCAAGCCCCATCTGACCTTCGACGTCATAGTCGCGCAGACCAAAATATGGCGGGCTCGTCACGACGCAGTTGACGCTTGCCGATGGCAGGCGCGCGAGGATATCGCGGCAGTCTCCGGTGAGAATCTCAACTGCCATGGCGATATCGCTTCATCAGGCCCGCGACGAACTTCCGGGACTCGTCCTCATAGGTCGCCATGATCGCCAGGGTGACGGCCGCGTTCTCGAGGGCTGCCGCGCGCCGCTGGAATTCGGGCGCGAGCTGGCGCCCGATTCTGATCTGGTAGGAATTCGCTGAAGCCTCATTCTCGGCCATGGCGTTGACCGCCTCGTACATTTCGGTGAGGGAGGTCTTCTCAGCCATGGTGGATGGAGCGCCTGCGATGGCGCTCGCAATAGGTCTGCCCTTCAGCGGTCGCGTGACCGCAATAGCGCAAGTCCTCAACGGCATGGTCGTCGAGGCCCCAGAGCGGCCAGCGGCACTGCCCCCGCGCAGCTATGTCGAGGAACGGGACGCCAGGACCATCGGCATTGTCGACCACGAGCCGCACCGGGGCGGGCTTGACGCGCACGGGCGGCGCGACCGCCTTCACGGCGGCGCGGGGAGTCGCCTGATGCACCGGCCGGTTGGCGGCTGCCTGACGCTTCTGAACCAACTTCAGGGCCACATCACTGCGCCCCTTCAGCTTCAGCCGGCGGACCTTGCCGATAATGGCCGAGCGGCTCAAGCCGCCCCCAATCCGAGCCGCGATCTGGCTGCACGACAGGCCGTCGGCCCATAGCTTCTTGAGCAGGTCGATGCGCTCTTCTGTCCAATCATGGCTGCCCGACGAATTCATTCCCCATTCCCCCTGAGCGGCAAATATCCCTTGACCGGCGCGCCGCCGCGCTTCCGCCAGTCCCACACGAAGAACGAATGGTGCTCGGTCGGCCCGACCGGCCTGCCCGACTTGTCGAGCTTCTGTTCGATGTTCGCCCACGCGATGCGCCTGGTAAGGCGCCACTCGGCAGCGAAGGCAGGGTGATCGCGGAACAGCCGCGTGCGCCCAGGCGCACTATCGAATCCGACCTTGAGGAGCATGGCGACCTTGCCGCCGTGCGGCTTGGTTAGCCTCAAGGCGTGCTCGACGAACTTGACCGCAAGGCGCGACTGGACCCCGTATGGTGGGTTGGTTGCGATGTTCGGCCACTCGCCGGCACAGACAGCGAGGAAGTCCGCCATCTCAATATCCGGGCGATCCGGCGCAATATCCGAACCGTGGCGCGACTCGGGGAACTCATCGACCATATGGCCTGCCCCGGCCGCAGGGTCCCAGATGCCGCCGACGAAGCTCTCGACCGACAAGAGGGACTGCGTCACCCATGCGGGGGTGTAATAACGGTCGCCCTCGATGCGCTGATAGCCGGATGCGGAAACGCTCATCAGAACACCCCCGGCAGCGGATCGCGGCGCTTCGGGACAGCCGAGAGCTTCAGGTTGCGGGCGACGGCGAACTTCTCACGGCAGGCGTCGGCCTGTTTCTTGCTCCCCGTCCATGCCTGCTTCCGCTCGTCGGTGAGCATCTGAGCCGACCAGTGCAGGTAATTGCCGAAGCCGTCCTTCAGGTAGAATTGCTGCCCTGTGGGGGCCTTCCGCGCCGTTCCTGCAATCGACGTGACATCGGCGCCGCCGGCCTCCTCTTCAGTCTCGACGGGCGGCGCAGGGGGCGAATGCACGCGCGGCGCGGGCGGCGGATTGGCCGCCTTTGGCGCCTTGATGGGAGCGACGTAGGCACGGGGCCCCTTCCCCTTCACCTTCTGCCCCCGCCGAGCCTCCCGGGCTATATCGGAGCGCCGCTCCGGCGACAGCTTCGGCAGGGTAATGCCCCGGGCCAGCGCTGCCGTCCGGACGCTTGCGGGTTTGGCCTCGAGCGCCTTGGCGATTTCACCCGACGTGGCCTCGGGGTGCGCCTGGTGATACTTGGCAACCCGGTCCGCAAGCGGGACAGGCGCGCTCAGGTAGATGCCAAGCTTCTTCAAGGCCCGGCTCACCAGCGAAGGCGCAAGGTCGAGAGCCCGGGCAATTTCGGCGTTGGACCAGTCCGGGTGCTCGTCGTGAACCGCCTTCACCCAATCCTTGATCTGCGGTCCCTGACGCGAGGAGGAGGCGGGTGCCACCGCCTCCCCCACCGACAAGGCCACGCCATCACCGGACGAGGCCGTGGCCGCCTCTGTCTCAACCGCCAGGGGAGCGGGGTCCGGGTCTGGATTTGTTGCGGTCTCTCCCGCCGTCACGCCTCGATCGGTGCCGCGTTCCACCCCCGCCCATTGCGCGTAGGCAGGATTGCGTTCGGCTTCCTCCGCATTCAAAGGCGCTGCGGCAGCCGACGAGCCGCCCACCTTTTCGGACGCCATCGCTGGCGAATTCAGAAAGGCGGGGAGATCAACGACCTCCCCGCCCGTCGCGCTTTCGTCGGCCAAGGGCGCGGCCTCGGCAGGAGACGGGCCTTCTGCCCGCACCGACTGCTCAGGAGCATCCGGACCTGCATCCTCACGGGCAGCAGTCTCCGACCTCGGCGGATCGGCAGGCGTTGCAACCGGATGCTCCTGAGGTTCTGGTAGCTCGTCGAGGATGGACCAGGATTCCATGAACTGCCGCAGCACCAGCAGCCGGCGGCGCTGGAGATCGGCGCGGCGGCGGGCCTTGGCTTCCAGATCCTCGGCGATGGCCAAAGAGGCGGCCAGCCTGACTTCCATGTCCTTGGCGGTATCGAGAAGGTCGCTCATAGGGCCCACCCATTGGCTATGATTTTCTGCAGCCGGGAGTTGTGCCGGCCGATGATGCGGTAGCGGTAGAAGCCGTCCCCGACGGGCGCGGACTCGATCTTGACGCCGAGATCGCGCAGCTCGGCGCGCAGCGTGCTCATGGCGTCGGCGCACGATTGGAAGCGACCGAACTCCTCCAATGCCCCAGCGACTTCAGTCGAGGTGGCGCCGTCCGGACGAAGCACGAGCGCCACCACCGCGCGCTGCCACAGGCGCGGCAGAAGCCCTGGCAGGCGCTCACCTCTTTCGATGTGGTGCCGGGCATTGACGGGCGGCACGCGGCCGGCGTCGCCCGCCCGAGCCGTCGTCAGCAATTCGGCGAGCTGCGACCGCGTCGTGCCGGTCAGCTTCGCCAAGGCAGCCTCGTCGGCCCGCTGCTCCACGAGAAAGAGGAGCCCGTGAAGCGTGTCGGGCGAATGGAGAGCGCCGGCCTCGACGCGATTGGTGATGGTGGCGGCGAGGTTCATAACGCTACCTCGCCAATCTCGATCGTGCCGGGATTGCGATAGCGGACCGGCCGGATATCGTCAGGAACGCGGTGCTTACCCCGCGCGAGCGGGTGAACGGGGTCGCCCCCCTTCGTGGTGCCGAGACACCAGAGCTTCAGCGTCTCCTTGCGTGGGCCATCCGGATCATTGACCCGGTCGAAGAGATTTTCGGTCCACAGCTCCGTTTCGAAGGCGAGCGCGCCGGCTGGCGCGCCCCAGGCGACCATGGCAGCGTCGAACTCGACGAGCTCGCCGGCGATGAAATCGATGTTCCGCCAAATCTCATCGCGCACCCACCAATCACCACGTTTGTCCCAGCCGAGAACGATGCTCGAAAGCTCACGGGGCGACGGCGTGCGGAAAGGGTAGACGTTGACAACGACGAGGCCATTGAAGCCCCACCGATGGCTGAACGCGATGATCCGGCGTAAGGTAGGGTCGTTGGCGACGCCGGTGGCGGTGCTCGGATTGAGCATGATCCACGGCAGCCAGTTCCGTTCCGCCTCGACTGGTCCCCACCAGCGGGCGAGCTTGGTACGGGTGCCGCTGCCCGCCCATTCGCGCATTTTTACGATATCGGAAAGGCCGAGCCTCGCGAGCGGGGCCGAGAGTTGGGCATGGACGGAGAAGGTCATTCCGCCGCCTCGCGCATCGCCGGCGCCGCGTCGCCCCACTGCTCCGCCATCGCCGCTGCGACGCCCGGGAAGAAGCGACTACGCTCCTTCTGCCGATCGGGGCCGGGCGGCATTCGCCAGACGCGATGCACAACAGTTTCCGGCCGCGTCGAGTGCGTCGGCACGAGCGGCGGTAGGTTCTTGAGCCAGAAGCAAGTGCGCTTGGCCTCGGCATCGCCGAACTGCCACGGTTGAATCGACTGCGACGGCTCCTGATAGTTGCGGATGCGCGCCTTCGCGTGCCGGTGCATGACCGGGTTTTCGACCGCGATGCGTTCGACCGGCGCATTCCAGCAGTCGGAGAATAGCGCCGCGCCCGCATCAAGGTCCGCCCACATTTCATGCAGCGTGCGGCCGCGCGGCGGCGCCGATAGCCACCGGACGCCCGAATTACAGAGTCGCGTGCATGGCGGATGGCAGACGATGAGCAAATCCCAGCCATCGGCCAAGTGGTCGCGCAAGTCGCCGATGATGTGGTGATTGCTGCGATCCTCGGCCGGCAGCAGGTCGCACGACCAAGCGTCATGCCCGAGCGCTGCAAAAGCGCGGCGGACGATGCCGGAAAATTCGCATGCGATGAGGACCCGGCTCATTTGACGCGCCCTCAGAACGGAATCTCGTCGTCGGGATCGGGCGAGCGCGGTGCCGACCCGCCAGACCTGGCCGGCCGTGAGCTGCCATAGTCATCGGCGCCCGATGGCGGGGGCGGACGGTTGCCGCCGCCCTCGCGGCCGTCGAGCAGGACCATCTCGGAGGCATAGGGCTGGAGGACGACTTCGGTCGAATAGCGGTCATTGCCGCTTTGGTCCTGCCACTTCCTCGTCTTGAGCTTGCCCGAGACGAAGACCTTGCTCCCCTTCTTCAGGTACTTCTCGGCCACGCCGGCGAGCCCGTCGCCGTCGTGCCGCCCGAAGATCACGACCGTGTGCCAGTCCGTGATTTCCTTCTTCTCGCCGCCCTTCTCGTAGCTTTCAGAGGTAGCGATGCGCAGGTTGACGATCTTCACGCCCTGTTGGGTCGTGCGGACCTCGGGATCGGCGCCCAGGTTGCCGATCAGCTCGACGCGATTGAGGGAGCCGGCCATCAGACGAGCGCCCCGGCGCCGGTGAGGTGGTGCCGAAATAGCGCTACATCAGCACTTCCCGAAACGATGACCGCCGGTTGGAAGCGGGCCGCCGCATAGCGAGGCTCGACATAGGTGCGCGTCGAAATGGCGAAGAACATCCCATTCTCCACCTCGTCGAGGTATACCCAGGTGACACCTGCGATCTCGCCGGCGGCGCGAACCGTGTAGGTCTTTCCCTTCTTGAGAGGCTTCAGGAATGGCGGGATGCCGCCGTCGTCCACGCACACGCACTTCGCGCCTGGTATTGCCCAGCTCGTCATTTCAGAACCCCATTTCCGCTGCCACATCCTCGCGGCGTGTTTCGACTGCCCAGAGCGCGATCAGCGCCGCTTCGGCACGCCCATCGTCCTTGACCCGCGCGAAGAGCGAGGAAGAGCCGGGCCAACGCCGGCTCGCCATCAGACGGGACTCGCCCTTGTCCCGGCCGAGCCGCATCCTCTTCTTCCATGTGGCCGGATGGACGATTTCGAAGGGGAACTTCAGCGCCCCCGTCGCCCCGATCAGGATGCCGTAGCCCGTGCCGGTGGAATGGGCGGAGGTGCCGCCTTCATCCGGTCGCGCCGAGGAATGCTCGATCACGACCGAGGCCTTGCCGACATAGGTTTCGAGGATCAGCCCGACCCGGCCCGGGTCGATGCTCGATCGCCTGCTGACCTTGCCGCCGGGGCGCTTGCGCTCGACGACATTGACCGGCATGTCGGCGACTTCGACCAGGCCACCGTCGGCGCGCAGCACGGCAATGGCGCCGCTGATCCCGGGGTCCATGCCGATGACGAACGGGAGGTCCATCACCGCCTCCCGCCGTGACCGCTGGTGCGGCGCCGCTGCTTCCACGCCTTATGAGCGCGGTCGCCGGCGGCTCGGCCATGAAGGGGGTAGGACGGCAGCGCCGGAAGGAAGATCGGCCCGGTGGTCTGCCGCGGCATGCTCGCCGCACGCTGTTTCAGCAACTCCTCGGCGATAAAAAGCCGCGCCGCCTCTCCCCTGATTATCCTGATCTGCTCGGCAAGCGATGGCTGGGGCAGCTCCATCAGTGCACCGCCCCGCTGAGGACTTCCTCACCCTCGGCCTGCTCGGCGTCATCGTCGTGAGCGTCCGCATCGTCGCCGGTGTCGACATCGCCGAAGTCGTCATCGCCGCCGTCGAGGCCATCAGCCTCTTCGTCGCGAGCGCGCCGGAGCGCCATCTGGCCCGCCGTCTCGGCGTTTTCATCGGTGGGGCTCAGGAAGGAGAACTGGCCGTTGTATTCCTCGAAGACCTCGATCTGCTCCTCGGGCACCTTCTCGGCGACTTCGAGGATTTTGCGCTCGAGCTTGCGAACCTTGAGCTGGGCGTCGAGCGACTCCAGCAGGATGCCAAGCTGCTTGGCGCGGGCCTTGGCTGCTTTCACCTCGCGCTTGCGCGTCTCGGCGGCATCGGCCTTTGCGTCGGCCTCCCGCTCGAAAGCGGCCTCGATCTCGTCGATGATCTGCCTAACGTCGTCGTCCTCGGCAGAGTTCTTGAGGTATTCGGTCATTCCGGGATGCCCTCCTCGGCGAGGAGGACGCGAGCGGGCTGAAAGACCGCGCGATTCACGGCCATGAAACCCTTCTCGATGTCGGTGCGGCCGGTCGCGAGCCAGCGCGGATCGACCTCCGGCATGGTCTTGAGCTCGTCGAGGATGCGCAGCACGCGCTCCTCGATTTCCTTGTTGCGATTGACCAGGGCGACCCTGTCGTCGCCCTGCGGCCGATAGCCGGCCACTGGCAGTCCCTGATGTTCAGGCATGTCCTTGCTCCTCTCAGCAAAAAGAAGCCCCGCCCAACCGTGGCAGACGGCTGGACGGGGCTCTGGCGATGATCGCTGCGACAAGGGCGATCACGCGTCTCGGGATTTCGGCGCATGGAAGGCGGCCCCAATTCTCATTGGCGGCCATCGTCAGGCTGCGGGCGCGGTCCATGTGATGTGACGGCACGTCGCGCACCGCGCCGTACCAATAGGACTTCACCTTGCTCGAGGTGAGATCGCCCAGACCCAAGGCGCGCTTCGCACGCTCAATGGCGCGCGGCGTCTCGCCCGGCCCGTAGTGGCCGGCGATCGCGCGCACCCTCGCCTTGATCTCATCGGCAGGCGTCTCGAATTTTTCCGTCAAGGTTTCCAGCATTTCGGACAGAACCTCGGATACGAACCGGCCATCGGCGCTCCCCCTGCGGGCGCCCTGAAAGGCTCGGGAATGATGGGAAATTGCTTCGCTAGGACTGGTCGTTCGCCGACGGCGCGCCCGGTGGTCGCTCCCGCTCGGCGGCGTCCAGCCAGTCGATCACCAGCTGGTAGGACTTCATCGTAAAGTTCTCGCCCTTCGACACACGATGCAGAAACCTGTCGTCGCGCACGGCTTCCTTGCCGATGTTCGACAGGCTCACGCCGCGCTCGTCGGAGAACTTCTGCGCCCGTGAAAGCAGGTAAGCCCTGACGGTCGCGTCGGTGATTGGGATCATTGATGTCATGGCCCCATGATTCGGGATTCGTCCCCAATTGTCAAGGGACACATCCCGATAGCCCGCAAAATGCTTTTGAGGCAGAAAAATGCTTATGGTCGACAGGGCAAAATCGCTGATTGGGGAACGGGTTCTGCACCTGATCCAAAAGCGCGGCACCAACGAATTTCAGGTATCGAAACAAGCAGGTCTGGGAGACAGCTACGTTCGGGACCTGATCCGCAAGCCCGGCATCAATCCCAAGGTCCAGAACCTCCAGAAGGTCGCCGAAGTCCTTCAAACCACGATCGAGTACCTTACCGGCCTCACCGACGTGGAGGATGCAGGGGAGCCGGTACGCATACCGATTGAGCGGTACGACCCGGCTGCGGCTGACCCCGCCGAGGGAGCCGACGAGCAGGCTTTTACCAGCTCAGTGACAGGCGTCACGGGCATCCCCAAGGGCACCATCGCGGAGATATTCGGCGAGGGTGGCATGGGCGGCGGCGGCCTCACTACGGTTCTCGAAGGGGTGACGGTTGCGGGCGGAATGACATTCGCCGGCGAGCAGATACGCGACTACTGGCGCGTCCCGCCTCACGCATTGACCGCGTTCGGGATCACCAATGAGGGCTCGATCGTGATTCGCGCCAAGGGTGATTCCATGTACCCGACCATCGCAGACGGTGACTTCGTGGTGCTCAACACCCGGCACAAATCGCCGTCGCCGCCGGGCATTTACGCGCTTCTCGACGCGTTCGGCGAAGTGATCATCAAGCGCCTTGAGGTGGTCTCCGAGCCCAAGGACGAAATCCAGCGGGTGCAGATCAAATCCGACAACCCGCGGTACGAAGTCCGGGAGCGGGACGCCGACGATGTGCGGGTTCTCGGTCGAGTCGTGTTGCGCATGGGGAAGCCGGCGTGAGCCGGGCCCCCGGCATTGCGGCCATGGCGCTGGCATGCCTGACCGCTCCCGCCATGGCAGCCGGCCCACTCACATGCGCCGCAGTGGAGCACGGGCTTGAGGGCAACCTCGGCCGCCTCCCCGGCCACCCGCAGACGCTTTCGTGGCCTGGCGGGTTGACGCCGCAGATGCGCTTCGCCGACAGGACCAGCCTTTTCACGATCGATGCAGAATGCGCGACGGATGGAGGCCTTCGTTCTCTGGAGCTCTCCTGGGCCGGCCGTGGCAGCGGTCAAGGCCAAGTCGCCGAGGCGTCGACCAAGATCATCGCCCACGACCTCGCCGCAGTGATGGGCGATGAGTGGAGCTTGGTCGATCTACTCGACGCCGTAGCGAAGTCGCCCGAGGCGAAGGGCGAATCAGCGTTCAGAACGCTGAAGCGGGCGGATGGGACGGTAGCTGGAATGGAAGCGGAGGCCCGAATCGCTGAGCTGGCTGATTCGCCCACCTGGGTCATTTCGCTGACGCTGAAGGCGCGCTGATAGCCCTCGCGCGCATATTCCAGAACCTACAACGTTGATTCTGGTAAGTATCTCAACATCGTAGAGTCTTGAGAACTTGATCAGCAGGGGCGCTCAAGCGCCCCCTGTCGCTGCGTCACGTCGTCTCAACTTGAGAGGTCATTGTTGAAACACCCAAGGGGGTTCTAGGGGGGAATCCCGAACAGTGTCAAGTCAATTCGGGATTTGTCCCAAAATCCCCTTGACACTCGGGATGCGTCCCGACTAGCTTCGTCTCCGTCAACCAGGAGGCGTCGTTGCATTTCCCACCACCATCGCGTCGGAAAGATAGATACCTGGCGTTCGTCGCCGGTAGCGTCTTCGCCATCATCGCGTTCGCTGCCATCCTTGCGGTGGCAGCCTCCTTCGTCCTCACCCTTCCGCGCCTCGACCTGGCGCTCGTTGCCGGCGCACTGGTCCTTGTGCTGCTGGCCGTGGTGGTGGGGGCGACGCGGTGACGGCGCTCCATCACAATGCCGTCGACCTATCCGGCCGGCGCTTCGGTCGTTTGGTTGCACTTACTCAGGAGCACATTCGAACCGGAGGGCGGGTGGCCACAGCATGGCGTTGCCGCTGCGATTGCGGCAACACCCCTCTGGTTCGGACCCAATCGCTGACCCATGGCGCTGCACATTCGTGCGGTTGCCTGCAGCGCGAACTCGTGGCCAATCGCTTCGTCAAGCACGGCGCCACGAGAAAGGCAGACCGCTGGCCCGAGTGGAGCGTGTGGCGCGCGATGATCAATCGCTGCCATCGCCCGGCGACAAGCGCCTACCACTGGTACGGCGAGCGCGGCATCGCCGTTTGTAGTCGTTGGCGCTTTGGCGAAGACGGAAAGACCGGCTTCGAATGTTTCATCGCCGACATGGGGCGACGCCCATCTCCAACGCTTACGATCGACCGGATCGATGTGAATGGCAATTACGAGCCCGGCATTTGCCGTTGGGCGACGTGGGTTCAGCAGGCAGCGAACCGGCGGAGGGCAGCATGAAGCCCTCGATTGCTATCGCCGATGGAGAAATTATTGATGCCCCCGGCGTATATGACGTCGGGATAGATTGGTACCACGACCAACTCTGTTCCGGCCCATCGATCTCGTCGTCCGGCCTCCGGCGCGTATTTCGCAGCCCAGCCCATTTCTGGCTCGAAAGCGAGCTGAACCCGAGCCGTGTCGCGCCGGCCGAGCCGCAGCACTTCTCGCTCGGCCGGGCGGCTCACCATTTGCTTCTCGGCGAAGGCGAGTTCTCGAAGCACTTCGTCGTGCGACCGTCGAAGTGGGACAGCTGGCGTACCAATGACGCCAAGGCATGGCGCGACGAGGCGCAGGCGTCCGGCCTCACGGTTCTCACGCCCGACGACATCGAGGCGGTGCGCGGCATGGCGGGGCTACTGCCCTGGCAGGCCGGCATGGAGAACTGCGGACTGCTCAACGCACCCGAGTTCGTCCGCAACGCCCTCGGCGGCCAGATTGAAAAATCGCTGATCTGGAAGGACGAGGGTACGGGCATCTGGCTGAAGTCGCGGCCCGACGCCATCCCCACCGATTCCGGCATCTTCGTCGACCTGAAGACCACGACGGCCGTCGACGATCACTCGCTCGCCAACACGGTGCTCGACTACGGGTACCACGTTCAGGCAGCACTCGCCGGCATGGCGGCCGACAAGGTGCTCGGCCTCGAAATGACGGATTTCGCCTTCGTCTTCATCGAGAAGAAGCCGCCCTACTCCGTTTCGATCAAGACCCTCTCCGAGGACGACATTATCCGCGGCGAGCACCAGGTCTTCGCCGCCATCCGCATCTTCGCCCGCTGCCTCGAAACCGGCGTCTGGCCTGGCCCGACGGCCGGGCAGGCCGACGCGCAGCGCCTCTCCCTCCCCGATTGGGGCCGCAAGGCAATCGACGCGCGCCTCGAGCAGCTTGAAAGGGAATACCAGTGAGCACCGACACCGCGCTCGCCGAGCGCATCGCCAGCCGCATCGATCCAGCTGGTGCCGCCAATATTGTCGTCTCCGATAACGGCGGCGGCCTCGTCTTCACCAACGCCTTGGAAATGATGGATTTCGCCAAGCTCATGGCGGTGTCCGACAAGGCGGTGCGTCCACATCTGCGGAACAACCCCGGCGCCTGCCTGGGCATCATCGTGCAGGCGAACGATTGGGGCATGTCGCCCTATGCGGTGGCCAACAAGAGCTATCTCGTCAACGACCAGTTCGCCTACGAAAGCCAGCTGATCCAGGCCGTGATACTGAAGCGGGCGCCGATCAAGGGGCGCATCAAATTCGCCTATGAAGGCGAAGGCGACCAGCGGATTTGTATCGCCAGCGCCATCGGCCTCGACGGCGAGACGGTCGAATATCGCAGCCCGCCGCTGGGCAAGATCACGCCGAAAAACTCGCCACTCTGGAAGAACGACCCCGACCAACAGCTCTCGTATTACTGCGGCCGCGCGCTGTGCCGCCGGCATTTCCCCGACGTGCTCCTCGGCGTCTATGCCGAAGACGAGCTCGACGGGGCCGCGCCGATCAAGGACGTGACACCCCAGCCTACGGGGCTTGCGGCGCGCCTCGCCGCCAAGCCGGCAGCTGGCTTCGATGCCGCGGCTGTCAATGCCGCCACAGGCGGCGCGCCCGCCGTCGTTGAGTCGGCCCCGCCGTCGGGCGACGAGGCGGAGAAGGCAAGCGCAACCCACGACCCCGAGCTCATGCGCGCCGGCGCCCAGGCCTTCATCGACGGCGAAAGCCCGATGGCGCCTGGCGACCTGTCGGACGAACAGGCCGCCGCCTGGTTCAAAGGCTACGACCAGGCCAAGGCGTCCGCCCAGGAAGGCGGTGCGTCGTGAGCGGGCGTATCGTCTTCGTCAAGTGGATCACGCGCGACATGGTGCGCGCCGAACCTGATGCGAGGTTCGTGTTCGGCGACAACACCCGGCGCATGGGTCTTGGCGGTCAAGCCGGCGCCATGCGCGGCGAGCCTAACGCAATTGGGGTCGCGACGAAGCGCGCCCCCGGCGGGATGAGCATGGATTACTTCGAGGCCGGCAATTCTGCTGACCTCGCCGTGATCGATGCCGACATCGACAGGGTCGTGGCCGCCCTTCTTGAAGGCCGAACCGTCTATGTCCCGCGCGACGGCCTCGGCACCGGGTTGTCGGAGCTGCCCACACGGGCGCCGGAACTTCACCAGCACATCATCAACCGCTTTCGGGCCCTTGTCCCGGCCGGCGCCGATTTTCCGTGGGGAGAAAAATGACCAAAACCGCAGAAGCAGCCGCGACCGAAGCTTCAAGCATGATCATCGCCTATAAGGGTTTCGAGCCCGGCTATGTCTGCCGGGAGCACGCCTTCGAAGTCGGCGTCGAATACACCGTCGAGGGCGATATCGTCGCCTGCGAGAATGGCTTTCACGCCTGCGAGTACCCGCTCGCAGTGTTCTCGCACTACCCGCCGTTCAGCAGCGTTTTCGCGCAGGTCGAACTCTCCGGCGACATTGACCGGGAGGACGACAAGGTCGCGGCGCGCACCATCAAGGTTCTGCGCAAGCTGTCGCTTGCGGACATGATCACCGAGGCCGTCCGGATCACGACGCAAGCTGCTGTGGTCGAGGAAGGCGCCACCGCGTCCGGCACTCGGGGTGCGGCCACCGCGTCCGGCGATCAGGGTGCGGCCACCGCGTCCGGCTATCAGGGTGCGGCCACCGCGTCCGGCTATCAGGGTGCGGCCACCGCGTCCGGCTATCAGGGTG
>Ga0164242_10003288_pt1 | contig 18494 bp, 16 predicted proteins | sample OricomgcompostMG_FD_108783 | JGI IMG/M metagenome (GOLD analysis project Ga0164242, IMG submission 108783) | Miracle-Growth compost microbial communities from Emeryville, California, USA - Original compost - Miracle growth compost (MG) ... | reverse complement strand
GGGCCGTAGTAGTCGTTCCACGAGTGGAAGAAGAGGAACATCGCGGTCGCGGCGATGCCCGGCTTCGCCATCGGCAGGACGACCTTCCAGATCACCCGGAGCTCGCCGGCGCCGTCGATCCGGGCGGCCTCGGTGTACTCGTTCGGGATCGTCAGGAAGAACTGGCGCAGCAGGAAGATCGAGAACGCGTCGCCGAGCAGGTTCGGCAGGATGAGCGGCCAGAGCGTCCCCGTCAGGTGCAGCTTGGTCCACATCACGTACTGCGGGATCGAGACGACCTGGGGCGGCAGCAGCATCGCGACGATGATCGCCATGAACAGCAGCCCGGACCCGCGGAACTCGATCTTGGCGAGCGCGTAGGCGGCCGGGATCGACGAGACGAGCATGAACACCGTCGCCAGCACCGCGTAGAGCGCGGAGTTGCCGAACCACGCGGCGAGCGGCGCGACCTGGAAGACGTGGGCATAGTTGCTCCACGCCCAGTGCTCGGGCCAGAAGCTGGACGTGAGCGCCTGGTCGTTGTTCATGACGGACGTCAGGAAGACGAACACGACGGGCGCCACGAAGAGCACCGCGAGGGTCACGAGGACCACGTGCTCCGCGACCCAGAGGAGCACGGGCTGCCGCCGCCGGCGGGTCGCGGGCGGCTGCGGGGTCCCGGCGGCGCCCGGGCCGACCGCGACGTCGAGGGTGGCGCCGAGCTGGCTCATGATCCGCTCCCGGTGAAGGACTTGGTGCGCCGCAGGAGGAAGACCACGAACGCGGCGGCGACGACGAAGAGGACGACGGCGAGCGCCGACGCGTAGCCCAGCGCGTAGTTGCTGAAGCCCTCGACGTAGAGCCACTGGGGATAGGTCAGGGTCGAGCCCTCGGGATAGCCGAGGCCGGACCCCGTGCCCTCCCCGACGAGCGCCTTGCCGGACGCGACGCCCGCCGCGACGGCGGCCTCGGTGAAGTACTGCAGCGCCGCGATCACGCCGGTCACGACCGAGAAGACGATCACCGGCCGCAGGTTGGGGACGGTGATGTACCAGGCCTTCTGGTAGCCCTTGGCGCCGTCGATCGACGCAGCCTCGTACTGGTCCCGCGGCACGTCGAGCAGCGCCGCGAGGATGATGATCATGACGTCGCCCATCATCCAGATCGCGAGGAGCAGCAGCGACGGCTTGGCCCACTGCGGGTCGTTGAACCAGAGGGGGCCCTCGATCCCGAACACCTTGAGGATCCGGTTGACCGGGCCGAGGCCGGGGTTGAACAGGTAGACGAACGCGAGCACCGAGGCCACCGGCGGCACGAGGGCCAGCAGGTAGAAGACCGTGCGGAAGACGCCGGTGGAGCGCCGCGGGCGTGTCAGGAGCGCGGCGACCGCGGCCGCGCACAGGATCCGGATCGGCACCATGAAGACGACGAACCAGAGCGTGTTGCGCGCCGCCTGGACGACGTTGGGGTCCTGCGTGAACAGGTACCTGTAGTTGGCGAGGCCGACCCACCGCGGCGACGACACGAGGTCGTAGTGGGTGAACGAGTAGAACACCGTCGCGACCAGCGGGTAGACGAAGAAGATCAGCAGGCCGAGCAGCGCGGGCGTGACGAGCAGCAGCGCGACCCGCTGGCGGTGCCGGCGCAGGCCGGAGCGTCGGCGGGGTGCCGCCGCTCCGGCCGGGGCGCTGGGCACCCCGGCCGGGCGGGTCGGGGACAGGGCGGTCATCGGTCCTCCGGGCCGGTCACGGGACCGAGTTGAGGGACGCGGCGGCGTTGATCTGGTCGTCGACCTTCTTCAGCTCGGCGTCGAGGTCGCTCGTGCCCGGCACGGACTGGTACTTCTGCCACCAGTCGCCGAAGGCCAGCTGGTACCCGGCACCGTTCGGGCTCGGGGGCGTGGTGAGGCTGTGCGGGTCCTGCGCGATCTTGAGGAACGTCTCGAACTGCGGGTCGCGCACGAGATCCGGCGACTCGTACGCCGAGGTGATCGTCGGGACGTTCTGCAGGCCGTTCGCGAGCTTCACGACAGCGGCCGTGTCGGTGGTGAGGTACTTGAGGAGCGCCCACGCGAGCTCGGGGTTCTTGGAGCCCTTCGCGATGCCCCCGATGTTCCCGGTGAGGTACCCGCCGCCGTACAGGTCGGTGTGGTCCGAGCCGGTCGGGAACGGTGCCGTGCCGTAGTCCACCTTGGGGGCCTGGTCCTTCATGAAGGCGACGCGCCACTCGCCGTCGAGGTTCATCGCCACGCGGCCGATCTCGAAGTCGTTCTGGGCCGAGAACTCGTCGGCGCTCGCCGCGGTGAACTTCTTGAGCTTGTCGGTGCCGATCTTCGCGGCGAACGCCTTCTGCCACTCGATCAGCTCCTTCCAGCCGGGGTCGGTGCCGACGAGCGACTTGCCGTTCTCGTCCAGCCACTGCGCGCCGGTGGCCGGGGCGAGGTGGGCGGGCGCCATCTCCTGGTAGCCCATCCACGGGTTGAAGCCGAGGGTCTTGATCGAGCCGTCGGCGTTGTACGTGGTGAGCTTGATCGCGTCCGCCTCGAGCTCGTCGAGCGTCTTGGGCGGCGTGGTGATCCCGGCCTTCGCGAGGAGCGACTTGTTGTAGTAGAGCCCGTACGCGTCGGCCAGCACCGGCATCGCGCACCGTGTGCCGTCGAACTCGGTGTAGCTGCGGACGGTCGGCAGCAGCTGGCCGAGGTCGACCTTGTCGCGCTGGATGTACTGCGCGAGGTCCTGGAACGCGCCGGACTGGCAGAAGTTCCCGACGATGTCGGTCGAGTAGGAGACCGCGACGTCGACGTCGTTGCCGGCCGCGATCGCCTTGCGGAGCTTCTCGTCGTCCTGGCCGGGGTGGACCACGACCTTGACGTCCGGGTTGGCCTTCTCGAAGTCGTCGACGACTCCCTGGATGACCTTGGCCTCCCGGTCCGAGAAGAAGTGCCACAGGCTCACGGTGCCCGTGAGGTGGCTCGGGGCGGCCGAGGCGATCGGGGTCTCGCCGCCGTCGTCCCCGCCGCTGCCGCACCCGGAGAGTGCGAGCGCGGCGGCTCCCGCGACGGCGGCGACCGCCGCGACGCGCGTACGGGCTCGATGGGTGATTCTCACGGCTTCCTCCATGACGACGGCGTCCTTATAGACAGGATTCCTGACAGTGTGCACCCGGAAGCCGCCCATGCCAAGAGCAGGCATGTTACGAATCGGAGTCGGTGAGGTCACGGCCAATGGTGCCCTGTGGCACAGTAGGAGCCACGCGAACAGTCAGGACTCCTGCTAGCATCCGGGAGTCACCGATGACCACCCCTGCATGCGAGAGCGAGACGAGCGATGTCCGGAACGACCGGTCCTGCCCTGGTAGGAGCCCTCAACGACCGCCGGGTCGTCGAGCTCATGCTCGAGCACGGCCCGCTGACACGGGCGCGCATCGGGACGCTCACCGGGCTCTCCAAGCAGACCGCCGCCCAGTCCGTCCAGCGCCTCGAGGGCAAGGGGATCATCGGGTCCGTCGCCCGCGTCTCTACGACCCGTGGGCCCGACGCCGCCGCGTACGACGTCGTCGACACCGGGCACGTCGGGGTCGCGCTCGCGGCCGACCAGGACGCGATCACGGCGACCGTCGTCGACGTCAAGGGGCACGAGCTGGGCTCCGCACGACGGACCCGCGACCCCCGCGCCGGGATCGGCGAGGTCGCCGAGATCGTCTCCGAGGCGTGCCGGGCGGGCCAGGTCGACCGCACGGCGCTGCGCCTCGCGGTCGTCGGCGTGTCCGCGTCCGTCGACCCGGTGACCGACGCGCTCCGGTTCGCCGACGACTTCCCGCGCTGGCCCGCGACCGGGGTGCGGACCGCGATCGCGAACGCGCTCGGGTGCGAGGTGCAGCTCGACAACGACGTCAAGCTCGCCGCGGTCGCGGAGCGCGTCCACGGCGCGGGGCAGGGCACCCCCGGCTTCGTCGAGCTGTGGCTGGGGCCCGGCGTCGGCCTCGCCGTCGACCTGGGCGGCGTCGTCGTGCAGGGCGTCGCCGGCGCGGCGGGCGAGATCGGCTACCTGCCCGTCCCCGCCGACGTGCAGCTCACGGACCCCGTCGAGCCGCCGACCATCCACCACCTGCTGAGCGTCGAGGCCGTGCTCGACCTCGCGGTGCGCCAGGCGGTCCCCGGGGCGGACCCGGACGACGCCGCGGCCACGCTCGCGGCGATCGCCGGCCACGACGAGACCCTCAACCGGCTGGCCCGGCGCATCGCGCTCTCGGTGGCACCGGTCCTGGCGACGCTGGACCCCGGCCTGCTCGTGCTGGCCGGCCCTCCCGCGGTCGCCGGGGGCGACCGCCTCGCCGGGCTCGTCGCGCACTGGCTCTCGGCGTCGACGCCCTGGCACACGCGCGTCGCCACGAGCCAGGTCGGCGACCCCGTCCTGCGCGGCGCGCGCGACGTCCTCGGTCGCGGGCTGCGCGACCGCCTGCTCGACGCCGCGGGGCTGATCGACTGACCACGTCCGGCGGCGTGGGGCGTCCGTCCCCTCGCCGCTCGGCAGCAACCCGAGAACGACAGGACGAAGAGATGAAACTTGCGGTGGTAGGCGGCGGGTCGACGTACACGCCCGAGCTCGTGGACGGTTTCGGACGTCTGCGCGACCAGCTCCCGATCGACGAGCTCGCGCTCGTGGACGTCGACGAGCGCCGGCTCGCGCTGGTCGGCGGGATGGCGCAGCGGATGTTCGCGCGGGTCGACCATCCGGGCAAGGTCACGCTGCACCGGGACGTCGCGGCCGGCGTCGCCGACGCGGACGTCGTCCTCCTCCAGCTCCGGGTGGGCGGCCAGGACGCCCGGCAGGGCGACGAGACGTTCCCGCACGACGCCGGCGTGCTCGGCCAGGAGACCACCGGGCCGGGCGGGTTCGCCAAGGCGCTGCGCACGGTCCCCGTCGTGCTCGACGTCGCCGAGCAGGTCAGGCGCCACGCCAAGCCCGACGCCTGGATCGTCGACTTCACCAACCCCGTGGGCATCGTGACGCGCGCGCTGCTCGAGGCGGGCCACCGCGCCGTCGGGCTCTGCAACGTCGCGATCGGCTTCCAGCGCCGGTTCGCCCGCCTGCTCGACGTCGACCACCGCGACGTCCGGCTCGACCACGTCGGCCTCAACCACCTCACCTGGGAGCTCGGGGTCCACGTCGGGCAGCGCGAGGTCCTGGGCGACCTGCTCTCCACGCACCTCGGCGAGCTCGCGTCCGAGGTCGAGCTGCCGGCGGAGCTCCTCACGATGCTGCGGTCGGTGCCCAGCTACTACCTGCGGTACTACTACGCGCACGACGAGGTGCTGCGCGAGCAGCTCCGGTCCGCGACGCGCGCCGAGGCCGTGCGCGAGGTCGAGCACAAGCTCCTCGAGCTGTACGCCGACCCCCACGTCGACACCAAGCCGGAGCTGCTCGAGAAGCGCGGCGGCGCCTACTACTCGGAGGCAGCGGTCGACCTCATCGCGTCGCTGCTGTCCGACGCGCGGGACGTGCAGGTCGTGAACCTCCGCAACGACGGCTCGCTGCCGTTCCTGCCCGACGACCACGTCATCGAGGTGCCCGCGACGATCACGGCCGACGGCCCGGTCGCCGTCGACCTCCCGGCCCTCTCCCCCGACCTCGCGGGCCTCGTCTCGCACGTCGCGGGCTACGAGCGGCTCGCCCTCGACGCCGCGCTCCACGGCGGCCGCGACCGGGTGCTGCACGCCCTCCTCGCGCACCCGCTCGTCGGTCAGTGGGACCGTGCCGAGAAGCTCACCGACCTGCTCCTCGCGGCCAACAAGGAGCACCTCGCGTGGGCACGATGACCGCCGACGAGGTGCCCCGCGCGCACGCGGACCCGCGCTCGCGGGTCGTGGTCGCGCTCGACGGCGGCGGGTCGAAGACGGACGCGGTCGCCGTCGACCTCGAGGGCACCATCCTCGCGTTCGCGCGAGGCGGCGCCTCGAACGCCCAGACCCGCGGGCTCGCCGCCGCGGTGGGCGTCGTCGACGCGCTCGTCTCGCAGGTGAGGGCCGAGGCGGGGCTGCCCGTGGCCGCCGTCGGCGCCTACCTCGCGGGGCTCGACCTGCCCCAGGAGCTCACGACGTTCCGGGCGGCCGTCGCCGACCTCGCGTGGGCGCGCGAGGCGCCCGTACACCTCGACAACGACATGTTCGCCCTGCTCCGCACGGGCACCGACGCAGCCGACGCCGTCGCCGTCGTGTGCGGCACGGGCATCAACTGCGTGGGCGTCCGGGCCGACGGGCGCGACGCCCGCTTCCCTGCCCTCGGCCCGATCTCGGGCGACTGGGGCGGCGGCTCGGGCATCGCGCAGGAGGCCCTCTGGTACGCGGCGCGCGCCGAGGACGGGCGCGGCGACCCCACGGCGTTCACGACGCTCATCCCGCGACACCTCGGCGAGCGCGACCTCACCGCCGTCGTCGAGGGCCTCCACTTCGGCCGGATCGCACCCGACGAGCTCACCGGGCTGGCGCCCGTCGTCCTCGCCGCCGCGCGCGACGGCGACGCCGTCGCCCGGTCGATCGTCGACCGTCTGGGCGACGAGATCGCGCTCCTCGCGCGCGTCGTGCTCGAGCGGCTCGACCTCCGCGACCGCCCGGTGCCGGTCGTCCTGGGCGGCGGGGTCCTGGCGGCCGAGGACCCCGGCCTCCTCGCCCGGGTCCGCGACGCCCTGGCGCCGGCCTTTCCCCGGGCCGAGCTGCGGCCGACGCGGGAACGGCCCATCGTCGGCGCCGCCGTCCTCACGCTCGCCGACGCCGGCGCCGGCCCGGACGCGATCGCCCGCGCCCGGGCGCAGGTCGCCGCGGTCGCGAGCGCACCCCTCGCGGACGCACGGGTGCGCTGACCGCGGTCGCGCTCCCGCACGGGGCGACGGCGTGCTCAGCGCGCGCGGGCGACGCGCTGCTCGTCCCAGACCGGCTCGTCGGCCTCGCGCACGACGCCGTCCGACCCGAACACGAGGAACCGGTCGAACGACCGCGCGAACCAGCGGTCGTGGGTCACGGCGACGACGGTGCCCTCGAACGCCTCGAGGCCCTCCTGCAGGGCGTCGGCCGACTCGAGGTCGAGGTTGTCGGTCGGCTCGTCGAGCAGGAGGGCGGTGCAGCCGCTGAGCTCGAGCAGGAGGATCTGGAACCGCGCCTGCTGGCCGCCCGAGAGCTTCTCGAACGGGCGGTCCGCGGCGACGATCAGCTCGTACCGGCCGAGGACCGGCATGGCGCGGCCCTTGTCGTGCGCGTGGTCCTCCCACAGGATCTCGAGCAGCGTGCGACCGACGAGCTCCGGGTGCGCGTGGGTCTGCGCGAACACCCCGGGCACGACGCGCGCCCCCAGCCGCCACGAGCCGGTGTGCGCGACGTCGTCGCCGCCGAGGAGGCGCAGGAAGTGCGACTTGCCCGACCCGTTGGAGCCGAGCACCGCGACGCGCTCCCCGTAGAAGACCTCGAGGTCGAACGGCTGCATCAGGCCGGTGAGCCCGAGGCTCTCGCAGGTCAGCGCGCGCACCCCGGTGCGGCCTCCCCGCAGGCGCATGGTGATGTCCTGCTCGCGGGGCGGCTCGGGCGGCGGACCGGCCTCCTCGAACTTCCGCAGGCGCGTCTGCGCGGCCCGGTAGCGCGACGCCATGTCCGGGCTGTTCGCGGCGGCCTGCCGCAGGTCCCGCACGAGCCGCACGAGCTGCGCGTGCTTCTCCTCCCAGCGCCGGCGCAGCTCCTCGAACCGAGCGAACCGCTGGCGCCGCGCGGCGTGGAACGTCGCGAACGAGCCGCCGTGCACCCAGGCCTCGGCACCCTCCGGGCCGGGCTCGAGCGCGACGATCCGGTCCGCCGCCCGGACCAGGAGCTCGCGGTCGTGGCTGATGAACAGGACGGTCTTGCGGGTGCTCCGCAGCGCCTCCTCGAGCCACCGCTTCCCGGGCACGTCGAGGTAGTTGTCGGGCTCGTCGAGCAGGAGCACCTCGTCGGGGCCGCGGAGCAGCGCCTCGAGGACCAGGCGCTTCTGCTCGCCGCCCGACAGGGTCCGGACCTCGCGCCACTGCGCGCGCTCGAACGGGACGCCGAGCGCGATCGTCGTGCACTCGTCCCAGAGCGTCTCCGCCTCGTAGCCGCGGGCGTCGGCCCAGTCGGCGAGCGCCTGCGCGTACGACATCTGGGCGGCCTCGTCGTCGACCTCCATGACCGCGAGCTCGGCCGCGTCGACGGCGCGCGCCGCGTCCCGGACGCGGGGCGGGGCGACCGACACGAGGAGGTCGCGGACGGTCGTCGCGTCGCGGACCGACCCGACGAACTGCGGCATCACGCCGAGCCCGCCGCTGCGCGTGATGGTGCCCGCCGACGGCGCGAGCTCCCCTGCGAGCAGGCGCAGCAGCGTCGTCTTGCCCGCGCCGTTGGGCCCGACGAGCGCCGTCGCGCTGCCCTCGCCGACGCGGAACGAGACGTCGTCGAGCAGCACCCGACCGTCGGGCAGCACGTACTCGACGTGCGCGACCTCGAGGTGGCCCACGGTTCTTCCTTCCCGATGGAGCGAGAGCGAGGTCCCAGGGTCCCACGTCGCGCACGGCGCGGTCGCCGGTTTTCGGCGCGAGCATCCCGGACCACCGGCCTCCCGGCGGCCCCGCGGGGCACGAGACCGGCATCGTGTCCTTCGATGTCAGGTTGGGAGCGCGACCACGGCTCCACTACCGTCGTGCCGAGCGGCGCGGCGACGTGCGGCTCCGCCCTTCTCGCTCCACGACCGAAATGACAGCGATGCACCCGTACACCCGCCGCCGCGCGATCGTCGAGCACGTGAACGAGCACGGCCTGGTCTCCCTGCACGACCTCGCGGACCTGGTCGGCGCCTCGGAGGCGACGATCCGCCGCGACCTGCGCGACCTCGACGCGCAGGGCCTCATCACGCGGCACCGCGGCGGCGCCGCCCGCCGGGACGCCACCCGCGGGCCGGAAGTGTCGCCCGCACCCAGCGCACCCGCACCCGACGGGCCGGAGCGCGGGGAGCAGGCGGTCGCGCGCCTCGCGGCGAGCCTCGCCCGGCCCGGGGACGCCGTCGCCGTCGCCGCGGGCCCGGGCGCACGCCCCCTCGCGGCCGAGCTCGGGAAGGTCCCGGGGATCACGGTGGTCACGAACTCGCTGGTCGTCGCCGTCGAGCTCGCCGCCACTGACACCGACGTGATCGTCACCGGCGGGTCCGCCGAGGGCGGGGGGTACGCCCTGGTCGGCACCGCGGCCGAGGCGTCCCTCCAGGGCATCCGCGTCCGCTACGCCTTCGTGCCCGCCGACGGCCTCACCGCCGCCCACGGGCTCACCTCGCGCAGCCTCCCGCTCGCCTCGGTCACCCGCGCCCTCGCCCTCGCCGCGCAGGACACCGTCGCGCTCGCTGCCCGGACCGCCGTCGGCCGCGACTCCGTCGTCGAAGCCGTCCCCACCGCCGCCCTCACCCACGTCGTCACCGACGCACCCCACGACGACCCCACCCTCGCCGCCCTGGTGGCCGCGGGGGTCGACGTCCGCAGCGTCACCCCGGAGGGCGTCGCCGCTGCCGTCGACGCGGACTCCCGCGCCCGCCAGACGACCTGAGGCGGGAGCGGCCGCACGGGCTTCGGCCCGCGGACGGCCTCACGAGGGCCGGAAACGACGAAGAGGCCGTCTCGGTGAACCGAGACGGCCTCTTCCTTCGGTGGAGCTGAGGGGACTCGAACCCCTGACCCCCTGCATGCCATGCAGGTGCGCTACCAGCTGCGCCACAGCCCCAAAGGCGTTCCGCCCGACGTTTCCGTCCTGCGGAGCGTCGTCAGTCTAGGCGGAACTCTGCCCGGAAATCCAATCCGCGTCGTCGCCCAGATCCGCGGGCCCGGAGTTCCACTCGTCGAGGGGGTAGTCGGGCCCGGCGTTGTGCGTGACGAGCCGCCAGTCGGGGGTCGCGCCGGTGGTCGTCCGGCTGAGCTGCGACCAGTGGACGTTGTTGAGCCCGGCGATCCCCCGCCAGTACGACGCGTCCTGCCCGAGGAGCGCCGCGACGGCCAGGGAGATCGCGGCACCGTGCGAGACCACGGCCAGCGTCTGGTCGGGCTCGAGGTCGTCGGCGTAGGCGTGGATCGCGTCGACCATGCGCGCCGCGACCGCGGCCTTCGTCTCGGCACCGATCCCGACGGGCTCCTCGCCCCGTCGCCACGCGGCGAACTGCTCGGGCCAGCCGCCGACGAGCTCCTGCTCGGTCAGCCCTTCCCACTGCCCGAACCCACGCTCGCGCAGACGGGCGTCGAGCACCACGCGTGCACCGGCCGCGTCTGCGTAGGCCTGGGCCGTCTGCGCGGCGCGCACCAGGTCGGACGCCACGACGAGCGTCGCCTTGTGCCGACGGAACAGCGTCTGGGCGCCCCGGCGGGCCTGCCAGCGGCCGACGTCGTCGAGCGCGACGTCGGCGTGGCCCTGGAGGCGGCCGGTGGCGTTCCACTCGGTGCGGCCGTGCCGCACGAGGACGAGGGTGCGCGCGCTCACCGGCGCGTCACTCCGCGTCGGCGCCCGCGACGACGTCCGCGGGCAGCTCGATCACGGGGCAGTCCTTCCAGAGCCGCTCGAGGGCGTAGTACACGCGGTCCTCGGTGTGCTGCACGTGCACGACGACGTCCCCGAAGTCGATGAGGACCCAGCGGCCCTCGCCCTTGCCCTCGCGGCGCAGCGGCTTGGCGCCGAGCTTGTGCAGCGCCTCCTCGACCGCGTCGACGATCGCCGCGACCTGGCGCTCGTTCGTCCCGGACGCGATGACGAACACGTCGGTGAGGACGAGCTGCTCGCTGACGTCGAGGGCGATGATCTCGTCGGCCTTGCGGTCGGCGGCGGCGCGGGCGGCGGCCACCGCGAGCTCGACGGCGCGTGCGGATGCGGTCACAGGGTTCCTTCGGGGTCGGTGTGCGCGGAGTGGTGGAGTGCGACGCTGGTCGTGGCGTCCGACGCGGTCTTCGGGCCGGCTCCGTGGTTCTGCAGCATGAGCTGCCAGATGAGGAGGCCCAGCACGAACGCGACGGCCACGAGGATCAGGTAGTGCAGCCACGTGTAGGCGTGGCGGGGCGCCTCGATCTCGTCGTCCTCGTCGTCGTAGCCGTCGACGTCCTCCGCGTACGCGGAGGTGGCCCCGCCGAGCGGGACGGCTCCGCCGGTGGGCGCGAAGCCCGCCGAGGCGGCGACCGGCGCGGCGCCGGTCGTCTCCCACGGCGCGACGACGGTCGCGGAGGGGTCGTCGGCGTAGCCCGGGATGCTCGGGGCGGACGGGTCGGCCGCGCCTGCTGACGCGGGCTGAGCCGCCGCGGGGGCGCCGGTGGTCGTGGCCCAGGGCGCCGCGGGGGCGCCGCTCGTCGGACCGAAGGCCGGGCCCCCGCTCGTCGGGGCGAACGGACCTCCCCCGGCGGCGGGCGCGGCGGCCGGGGTGGCGGGTCGCATGGAGGTCCGCGTCGGCGCGGCGGGCGCCGGGGCGGCGGGCTGCGCTGCGGCCGGTCGGGCCGGCGCCGTCGGCGCGGGCGCCGGGCTCGCCGGGGCGACGGGCTGCACCGGCATGAGGCGCCCGGTGGCGTCGACCGAGCGCGTGCTCGCGACCCCGGCGGGAGGCCGGACGACGGGCGCCGGCTGGCCGCTGTCACGCAAAGAGCGGCGCGCGGGCGGGGTGGCCGGTGCGGGCGGCGGCGACCCGGCGGCGGGGCCCCACGGAGCCGTCACGCCGGAGGGCTGGTAACCCGCACCGGGTGACGGGTACGACGTCGGCTGGGGGCTCGGCTGGGGGCTCGCGGCGGCGGGTCGCGGTGCGGCCGCCGGCCGGGCCGACGGTGGCTGCGACTGCTGTGCGGCGCGTTCGCGCGCGAGCCGCTCGAGCGTCGCCCGGCGCTCCGCGGCGCGCTGCTGCTCCTCTCGGGCGGCCGCGAGCGCCTGCTCGCGCTCGCGTACCTCGCGGCGCGTCAGGGGCGCGCCGCCTCCGGGGATGGATCCACCTTGATCGCTCATGCCGCAGGACCTTCGTACAGACCGTATTTGTTGATGTACTGGACGACGCCGTCCGGGACCAGGTACCAGACGGGCAGACCGGACGCCGCGCGTTCGCGCACGCCGGTGGACGAGATGGCGAGGGCCGGGACCTCGAGCATGGTCACGCGGTCAGGAGGGAGCCCCTCGAGGGAGAGCTCGTGCCCGGGCCGGGTCACGGCGACGAAGTGCGCGAGCTCGAAGAGCTGGTCGACGTTCTTCCAACGCAGGATCTGCTCGATCGCGTCGGCGCCCGTGATGAAGAAGAGCTCCGCGGCGGGCCGCTGGGCCTTGAGGTCGCGCAGCGTGTCGATCGTGTAGGTGAGCCCGCCACGGTCGACGTCGACGCGGCTCACGGTGAAGCGCGGGTTCGACGCGGTGGCCACGACCGTCATGAGGTAGCGGTGCTCCGCCGCGGTGACGCGCTGGTGCTGCTTGAAGGTCGGCTGACCGGTCGGGACGAACACGACCTCGTCGAGCGCGAACCGGGCCGCCACCTCGCTGGCCGCCACCAGGTGCCCGTGGTGGATCGGGTCGAACGTCCCGCCCATGACGCCCAGGCGCACCGGGGCGTCGCTCATCGGGACCACGGGTGTCGGGACGGTCGCGGCGTCGAGGCGGCTGCTCGCACGCAGTGCTCTCAGTGGCGCGTGCCGACGCTGCGGAACGCGAACGTGACCGCCAGCAGGGCCACGAGCACGGCGAGCGCCGTACCGCCGTACACGTACGGGGAGACCGGGAGCTCGTTGACGACCTTCTCAGCGACCAGAACAGCTGCGGACACGGGTCCTCCTACGCTCTCGCGACGCCGCTGCGTCGCGCCTGACGGTTTGTCCGTCCGCCACCATCCCGGGGCGGGCGTGCTGGCGGGCGGCAACAAGTGTCTCACGTCCGCTGGGTCGCACGACCCACTACGGCGGGCCCGTTCTCAGGGGCGCACGTGGCCGTCGCCGTGCACGACCCACTTGGTCGTCGTGAGCTCCGCGAGGCCCATGGGGCCGCGCGCGTGGAGCTTCTGGGTCGAGATCCCGATCTCGGCGCCGAGCCCGAGCTGGCCGCCGTCCGTGAACCGCGTGGACGCGTTCACCATGATCGCGGCGGAGTCGAGCTCGGCGACGAACCGCTCGGACGACGGCAGGTCGCGCGTGACGATCGCCTCGGTGTGCCCCGACGTCCAGGTGCGGATGTGGTCGAGGGCGGCGTCCAGGTCCGGCACGACGCGCACCGCGATCTCGAGCGCGAGGTACTCGGTGGCCCAGTCCTCGTCGGTCGCGGGCAGCACCTCGACGCCGTCGGGCGCGAGGCGCTCCGTCTCCGCGTCCCCGTGCACGACGACGCCCGCGGCCGCGAGCGCCGCGAGCGCGGCCGGGAGGAACGTCGGTGCAGCGTCGGCGTGCACGAGCAGCGTCTCGGCCGCGTTGCACACCCCGACGCGCTGGGTCTTGGAGTTGAGCAGGATCTCGAGCGCCATCGCCTCGTCCGCGCCGGCGTCGACGTAGACGTGGCAGTTGCCGACGCCGGTCTCGATCACGGGCACCGTCGACTCGCGGACCACGGTCTGGATGAGGTCCGCCCCGCCGCGCGGCACGAGCACGTCGACGAGCCCGCGCGCGTGCATGAGCGCGACGCCGCCCGGGCGGCCGTGCTCGTCGACGGACTGCACGAGGTCGGCGGGGAGCCCGACGGCCTCGAGCGCGTGCCCCAGCACCCGGACGATGACCCGGTTGGACTCGGCCGCGGCCGAGCCGCCCCGCAGCACGACCGCGTTGCCGCTCTTGAGCGCGAGCCCGGCCGCGTCGACCGTCACGTTCGGCCGCGCCTCGTAGATCATCCCCACGACGCCCATCGGCACGCGCACCTGCCGCAGCCGCAGCCCGTTCGGGAGGGTCTGGCCACGCACGACCTCGCCCACGGGGTCCGGCAGGCCGGCCAGCTCGCGCAGGGCGTCCGCGATGGCGACGATGCGCTCCGGCGTGAGGGCGAGCCGGTCCAGCAGACCGTCGGGCAGCCCGTTCGCACGGCCGCGCTCGAGGTCGAGCGCGTTGGCGGCGACGATCTCGTCGGTGGCGGCGACCAGGGCGTCGGCGAGGTGCTCGAGGGCGGCGTCCTTGGTCGCGCGGCTCGCCGTGGCGAGCGCCCGCGACGCGGTCTTGGCGCGGCCGGCGACGGCGCGGACCGCCTCCTCGACGTCGACCGCGCGCGCTCCCCCCGGCGCCGAGGGCGCGGCGGCGTCGGGACGGGTCTGCGTGTCGTGAGCGAGGGTCGACATGGTCCCAGCCTACGGGCGGGAGACGACGTCCGGGGACGCGGGTGTCAGCACGCGAGACGACGCGGCGTCCTCCGGGCGCCACCCGAGCTCGGGCGCGATGCCGGTGACGACGTCCGTGAGGATCTGCTCGTAGTCGTCGCGCTCGAGCTCGTAGGGCAGCTCGAGCCGCAGCTCCCCCGCCTCCTGCAGGGCGACGTCCGCGGCGAGGGCCTCGAGGATCTGCTCCGAGCTGCCCACGAGGTCGCGCGCGAACAGCGTCCGTCGCTCGCCCTGGGGCCCGAGCGTCCGGGCGCGCCGGCTCTCCTCGTAGGCGCGGTAGCGTCCCCGGGTACGCCGGTCGGCGCCGTCGAGCGGCAGGACGACGCGGCCGAGCGCGACGCGCGGCTCGCGGTCCCCCGCGAACTGCTCGCGGTAGCGCCGCACGTTGAGGCGCTGCTGCGTGGCGAAGTCGTCGCTGTCCTCGCCCGCGACGATGTTGCCGCTCAGCAGGTTGAGGCCGGTGCGGGCCGCCCATGCCGTCGAGCGCCACGACCCGGCGCCGTACCAGAGCCGGTCCACGATGCCGTCCGCGCGGGGCTGGAGCCGAGGCCGCTGGACGTTGCCGGGCGAGCGGATCACGGTGTCCTCGTCGCCGAGGTACTCCGACCGCAGGTTCTCGGCGAGTCGTTCGATCCGGGCGTGGGAGAAGTCCTGCCCGGACCAGTCGCCGTCGAACACGCGGCTCCCGATGAGGTCGACGTGCGGCGGCGTGCCCGCGGACAGGCCGACCTGGAGCCGGCCGCCCGAGAGCACGTCGGCGGTCGCGACGTCCTCGGCGAGCCGCCACGGGCTCTCGTAGCCGACGGGGATGACCGCGGTGCCGAGCTCGACGCGGCTCGTGCGCTGCGACGCCGCCGCGAGGAACACCACCGCGGACGACACCCCGTGCTCGAGGTGGCGCTGGCGGACCCAGGCCCCGCCGTACCCGAGCCGTTCGCCCACCTCGAACACCTGGAGGGTGTGCTCGAGGCCGGTGGCGGGGTCGTCGTCGGGGAAGTTGCCGGGGGTCAGGAAGGCGAGGCGCGCGATGCGGGGAAGCTCGGAGGTCACGCCGCGCAGTCGAGCGGCAACGCGGGCGGCGCGTCAACGCGCGGGACGTTCGTCTCGCGTCCCGGACGCTTGTGACGCGTCAGGCGCGGCCGGCCCTGGCGCGGGGGACCCTCAGGACGCGGAGCGCCGCCCGCGCACCAGGACGAGGTCGTCGCGGTGGACGAGCTCGCGGTCGTACCCCTCGCCCAGGTCGGCCCGCAGCTCGTGCGTCGACCGCCCGAGGAGCTGCGGGAGCTCGGCGGCGTCGAACGCCACGATCCCTCGCGCGACGACGCGCCCCTCCTCGCTGACGAGGTCGACGACGTCGCCCGTGTCGAACTCGCCCTCGACGCTCACGACCCCCGCGGGCAGCAGGGAAGCCCGACCGCCCTGCACCGCGCGCACCGCGCCGGCGTCGAGCACGAGGCGGCCCTGCGACCGCGCGGCGTAACCGATCCACAGGCGGCGCCGGCTCGACCGCTTGCCCGTGATCGCGAAGAAGGTGCCGACGTCCTCGCCCGCGAGCGCCGCGGCGACCTGGTCGGAGCGCGCGAGCACGGCGGCGACGCCCGAGGCCGACGCGATGCGGACGGCGTCGAGCTTGGTGATCATGCCGCCCGTCCCGACGGACGAGCCGCGGCCCGTGACCTCGACGCCCTCGAGGTCGGCCGGCGAGCGCACCTCGCGGATCCGGTGGGCACCGGGCTGGCTGGGCGGCGCGTCGTAGAGGCCGTCGACGTCGGTCAGCAGGACCATGCCGTCGGCCCGGACGAGGTGCGACACGAGCGCGGCGAGGCGGTCGTTGTCGCCGAACCGGATCTCGTGCGTCGCGACCGTGTCGTTCTCGTTGACGATCGGCACGACACCCAGGTCCAGCAGGGTCTCGAGCGTGCGCTGGGCGTTGCGGTAGTGGCCGCGGCGGACGGTGTCCTCGACGGTCAGCAGCACCTGGCCGACGCGCAGGCCGTGCGCGCCGAACGCCTGCGCGTACCGCGCGACGAGCAGCCCCTGCCCGACGCTCGCGGCGGCCTGGGCGGTCGCGAGGTCCTTGGGCCGACCCGTCAGGCCGAGCGGGCCGACGCCGGCAGCGATCGCGCCCGAGGTCACGAGCACGACCTGCTTGCCCTCGGCGCGGCGCGCGGCGAGCACGTCGACGAGCCGGTGCAGGGCGTCCACGTCGAGCAGGCCGTCGGCCCCCGTGAGCGACGACGAGCCGATCTTCACGACGACCCGCTCGGCGGCGGCGACGTCGGCGCGCGAGCCCGTCCCGGCGACGGGCGTGACCGCCGCGGGCGTCATGCGCGGTCGTCCTCGGCGTCGTCCGCGGAAGCGCCGGCGCCGCGGGCACCGTCGGCCGGGTCGGACCAGTGGCCCGACGACCGCTCGGTCCACAGCTCCTCACGCGCGGCCGCCTTGGCGTCCATGCGCTCGTGGTACTCGGCGCGCTTCTCCTTGCGCGAGGGGCGCAGGCGGTCGTCGAGGCGCAGGTCGGTGCCGCGCGGACCGCCGAGCAGCTCGGAGCCCGTGAGCAGCGTGGGCTCCCAGTCGAAGACGACCGCGCCCTTGCCGGAGCCGATGCGGACCTCGTCGCCGGCCACGGCGCCCGCCGCGAAGAGCTTCTCCTCGACGCCGAGCCGCGCGAGGCGGTCCGCGAGGTAGCCGACGGCCTCGTCGTTCGTGAAGTCCGTCTGCCGCACCCAGCGCTCGGGCTTGGCCCCGAGCACCTCGAAGTAGACGCCGTCGGCGTCCTGACGGCGCGTGACGGTGAAGCCCGACTCGTCGACGGCCTTGGGCCGCAGCACGATGCGCGCGGGCTCCGGTGCGGGCGCCTCGGCGCGGGCCTTGTCGACGATCTCCGCGAGCGCGAAGGTCAGCGGACGCAGGCCCTCGTGGCTCGCGGTCGAGACCTCGAACACGGGCAGCCCGCGCTCCTCGAGCTCGGACCGCACGAAGTCGGCGAGCTCGCGCGCCTCGGGCACGTCGATCTTGTTGAGCACGACGACGCGCGGGCGCTCCATGAGCGGCACGCGCCCCCCGGCCACGCCCGCCTCCTCGTCGAGGTCCCCGGCGTACGCGGCCAGCTCGCTCTCGATCACGTCGAGGTCGCTGACGGGGTCGCGGCCCGGCTCGAGCGTCGCGCAGTCGAGGACGTGCACGATCACGGCGCACCGCTCGATGTGGCGCAAGAACTCCAGGCCGAGGCCCTTGCCCTCGCTGGCGCCGGGGATCAGGCCGGGGACGTCGGCGACGGTGAACCGGCCCTCGCCGGCCTGCACGACGCCGAGGTTCGGCACGAGCGTGGTGAACGGGTAGTCGGCGATCTTGGGGCGCGCGGCGGAGATCGCGGCGACGAGGCTCGACTTGCCGGCGCTCGGGTAGCCCACGAGGGCGACGTCGGCGATGGTCTTGAGCTCGAGGACGACGTCGCGCTCCTCCCCCGGCTCGCCGAGCAGCGCGAAGCCGGGCGCCTTGCGCCGCTGGCTCGCGAGCGCGGCGTTGCCGAGCCCACCGCGCCCGCCCTCGGCCACGACGAACTCCGCACCGGTCCCGACGAGGTCGGCGAGCAGCTCGCCGTCGGTCGTCGTGACCACGGTGCCGTCGGGGACGCCGAGGACGAGGTCGGCGCCGGTCGCGCCCGCACGGTGGTCCCCCATCCCCTGCGTGCCGGACGTGGCCCGGCGCAGCGGTCGGTGGTGGTAGTCGAGCAGGGTCGTCGTCTGCGCGTCGACGCGGAGGATCACGGACCCGCCGTTGCCGCCGTTGCCGCCGTCGGGCCCGCCGAGCGGCTTGAACTTCTCCCGGTGGACGGACGCGCAGCCGTTGCCGCCGTCACCGCCGTGGGCGTGCAGCACCACACGATCGACGAACGTCGCCATGGGAAGGATCCTCTCGAGCAGGGGGAAGAAACGAACCGAGGGGCGCACCGCCGAAACGGTGCGCCCCTCGGGTCAAGCCGGCTGGTCGGCCCGATCAGGCCTCGGCCGGGACGATGTCGATGACCTTGCGGTCACGGCGCGTGCCGAACTGGACGGCGCCCGCGGTCAGCGCGAACAGCGTGTCGTCGCCGCCACGGCCGACGTTGTTGCCGGGGTGGAAGTGCGTGCCGCGCTGGCGCACGATGATCTCGCCCGCCTTGACCTGCTCGCCGCCGAAGCGCTT
>Ga0164242_10003287_pt1 | contig 18498 bp, 16 predicted proteins | sample OricomgcompostMG_FD_108783 | JGI IMG/M metagenome (GOLD analysis project Ga0164242, IMG submission 108783) | Miracle-Growth compost microbial communities from Emeryville, California, USA - Original compost - Miracle growth compost (MG) ... | reverse complement strand
GCCGTGCTGCCCAACGCCACCGAGACCCGCATCGTCGTCACCGGCAACTATCGGGCGTGGCGGCACTTCGTCGCCATGCGCGCCTCCGAGCACGCCGACGTCGAGATCCGCGAGCTCGCCGTCGCCTGCCTGCGCGAGCTGCAGCGCATCGCCGGCAACGTGTTCGCCGACTTCGAGATCACCGCGCTGCCCGACGGCACCGAGGTGGCGTCCAGCCCGATGGTCAGCGAGGGCTGACCGCCGCGCCGCGCCGCTGAACTGCCGGGGGCGCCGGTAGACTTCGCGACGTGTCTGAGGTGAACGCTCCGTTCGGCCACGTGCTGACCGCGATGGTGACGCCGTTCGACGCCGCCGGCGCGCTCGACCTCGACGCCGCCGCCCGCCTGGCTACCTACCTCGTCGACGAGCAGGGCAACGACGGGCTGATCATCAGCGGCACGGGCGGCGAGTCGCCCACCACCACCGACGCCGAGAAGTCCGAGCTGCTCGCCGCCGTCGTGGCCGCCGTGGGCGACCGCGCGCACATCCTGGCCGGCGTCGGCACGTTCGACACCGCGCACACCGTCCACCTGGCACAGCAGGCGGCCAAGGCCGGCGCGCACGGGCTGCTCGTCGTCACCCCGTACTACTCGCGCCCGCCGCAGGCCGGGGTGCTGCAGCACTTCCGCACCGTCGCCGACGCCACCGACCTGCCGATCCTGATGTACGACATCCCGCACCGGTCCGGCATCCCGATCGAGACCGACACGCTGCTGCGCCTCGCCGAGCACGAGCGCATCGTCGGGGTCAAGGACGCCAAGGGCGACGTCGTGGCGTCCGGGCGGGTCATCGCCGAGTCCGGCCTGGTGTTCTACAGCGGTGACGACGCGCTGACCCTGCCGCTGCTGTCGGTCGGCGGCGTCGGCGTGGTGGGCACGTCCACCCACTTCTGCGGACGGCAGGCCGGTGAGCTGATCGCGGCCTTTCTGCGCGGTGACGTGGCCGGGGCGCTGCGCCTGCACCGGCAGCTGTACCCGATCTTCACCGGCATCTTCCGCACGCAGGGCACGATCCTGGTCAAGGCCGGCCTGCGGCTGCGCGGCTTCGACGCCGGGGCGGTCCGCTCACCGCTCGTCGACGCGACCGCCGAGCAGGTCGAGCAGCTGCGCGCCGACCTGACCGCCGCCGGCGTCTGACCCACCCGCGCGCCTCCGCGGCAACCCTCAACCTCAGCGTTAGGGTCGGTCGGTGGCTACCGGTACGCGCACTCCCGCCCGCAAGCCCGCCTCCCGATCCTCCGGGACGAAGGGCGGTCGACGCACGTCGGCCCGGCGGTCCACGCCGGGCGCGCTGATGCCGTTCGTCGGCGTGGGCAAGGCGCTCGCCGCGCTGTGGCGGGCACTTGCCGCGCTGATCGGCGGCACCGCACGCGCCGCGGGCCGCAACGCCGCCTCCGCCCGTGACCTCCCGCCCGAGCACCGTCGCGACGGCGCCGGCCTCGGCATCCTCGTCCTCGGCCTGGTCAGCATCGTCGCCGTCTGGTTCCACGCCGCCGGTCCGATCGGCCGGGGCATCGACACCGCCCTGCGTGCCATCGTCGGCAACGGCGCGGTGCTCGTGCCGCTGCTGCTGCTCTACGGCGGCGCGCACATGCTGCGCCAGGTTTCCGACCGCACCGAGCGCGGCCGGGTGATCGTCGGCGCGTTCGCCGTGGCCATCGCCGTCCTCGGCCTGCTCGACATCTGGGCGGGCAGCCCGCGCAGCAGCCATGGCCGCGCGCACGGCGGCGGCGTCATCGGCTGGGGCGTCGGGCACGGGTTGAGCTCGGGCGTCTCCGCCGTGCTCGCGGTCCCGCTGCTGTTCGTCGTCGGCTTCTTCGGTGTTCTGGTCGTCACCGCCACCCCGTTCAGCGTGCTGGTCGGCTACGTCCGCTCGCTGTTCGGTGGCCGCGGCGCCGAGCCGGTCGAGGAGGTCGTCGAGGACGCGCCGCCGGCCAAACGTCGTCGCACCACTCGCACGACGCTCGACGCCGACCCCGACGCGGCCACCTCAGAGATCCCGGACGGCGACGTCTACGACACCGACGCCGAGGAGCCCGCCCCGCAGGTCGCCAAGCCCCGCAAGCCGCGCACGCCGAAGCTCGCCGAACCCGAGCTGCCGCCGATCGAGCGGCCGGTGCAGCTGGAGCTCGCCGGCGGCGCGGGCATCTACACGCTGCCGTCGCTCGCCGGGCTCGGGCAGGGCACGCCGCACATGGAGCACACCCAGGCCAACGACGAGGTGATCGCCTCACTGACCCAGGTGTTCGCCGAGTTCGACGTCGACTGCACGGTGTCGGGGTTCAACCGCGGCCCGACCGTCACCCGCTACGAGGTCTCGCTCGGCCGCGGCGTGAAGGTCGAGCGCATCACCAACCTGACCCGCAACATCGCCTACGCCGTCAAGAGCGCCGACGTCCGCATCCTGAGCCCGATCCCCGGCAAGAGCGCGGTCGGTGTCGAGATCCCGAACGCCGACCCGGAGATCGTCATGCTCGGCGACGTGCTGCGCTCGCAGGTCGCCCAGCGCGACCAGCACCCGATGATGGTCGCGCTCGGCAAGGACGTCGAGGGCGGGTTCGTCGTCGCCAACCTGACCAAGATGCCGCACCTGCTCGTCGCGGGTGCCACCGGCGCCGGCAAGTCGAGCTGCATCAACTCCCTCATCCTGTCGATCCTGACGCGCGCCACGCCCGACCAGGTGCGCATGGTGCTCATCGACCCGAAGCGGGTCGAGTTCGCCGCGTACCAGGGCATTCCGCACCTCGTCACGCCGGTCATCACGAACGCGAAGAAGGCCGCCGACGCCCTGCAGTGGGTCGTGCGCGAGATGGACATGCGCTACGAGGACATGGAGACCTCGGGCGTGCGGCACATCGACGACTTCAACCGCAAGGTCCGCAACGGCGAGCTGGTCGCACCCCCCGGGTCCGAGCGCGTGTACCAGGCCTACCCGTACCTGCTGGTCATCGTCGACGAGCTCGCCGACCTGATGATGGTGGCGCCGCGCGACGTCGAGGACTCGGTCGTGCGCATCACCCAGCTCGCCCGCGCGGCCGGCATCCACCTCGTCATCGCGACGCAGCGGCCCTCGGTGGACGTCGTCACCGGCCTGATCAAGGCCAACGTGCCGTCTCGGCTGGGCTTCAAGACGTCGTCGCTGTCCGACTCGCGGGTCATCCTCGACCAGCCGGGCGCGGAGAAGCTGCTCGGCAAGGGCGACGGGCTGTTCCTGCCGATGGGCGCCTCCAAGCCGGCCCGCATGCAGGGCGCGTTCGTCACCGACTCCGAGATCGCCGGGATCGTCGACCACTGCAAGAAGCAGCTCGAACCGACCTACCGCGAGGACGTCACCGCACCGCAGGCTCCGAAGAAGGAGATCGACGAGGACATCGGCGACGACCTCGACCTGTTCCTGTCGGCTGTCGAGTTGGTGGTGTCGACGCAGTTCGGGTCGACGTCGATGCTGCAGCGCAAGCTGCGGGTGGGCTTCGCCAAGGCGGGCCGGCTGATGGACCTGATGGAGTCCCGCTCGATCGTCGGGCCGTCGGAGGGGTCGAAGGCCCGCGAGGTGCTGGTGCAGCCGGACGAGCTGGCCGGGCTGCTCTACGCGCTGCGCAACGGCGGCTCGGCCGACGATCTCGTCGCCTCTGATGACGACGATGATGATGACGTTGCGCCCGCCGAGGCCCCGGCCCACCTGCCCACCGGCTCGGACGGGTTCTGACCGCACCTAAACCACTCGAGCGGCCGCGTCGACGCGGCCGCTCGATCGGTGATGCCCGGGACGGGTCAGTGTGCGCGGTGTCTGGCGGAGTGGAACATCGCGCTCAGCGAGAGGCGTCGACGCTCGTCGCCCTTGCGGTGCCGACCGTGGTACGCCTCGACGGTGTCGGGCTGGGTCGTCATCCCCGCCGTGGACGGCGTCCAGGGCTGGTAACTCGGATCGAGTCGTTCGAGCGTGGCCATCGCTATCACCTCCGTGACAGCGAAGGTAGACAGAAAGTCACCGGGACTGTCGGAGACACGCTGACGTCACGGGCGTCTCACAGGTTCACGCCGGTCACAGATTGAGCAGCATACGGGTATTGCCCAGCGTGTTCGGTTTGACGTACTCGAGGTTGAGGAACTCCGCCACGCCGAGGTCGGGGGAGCGGCGCATCGCTGCGTAGGTCTCCGGGTCGACGGGTGACCCCTTGATCTCGACGAAGCCGGCGCGGCCGAAGAACCCGGTGTGGAAGGTCAGCGCGAACAGCCGCGCGAGGCCGAGTTCGCGTGCGGTCGTGACGAGCGCGTCCAGCAGCAGCCGGCCGATGCCGTCCTTGACGTGGTCGGGGTGCACGGCCAGCGTGCGCACCTCGCCGAGGTCGGCCCACAGCACGTGCAGCGCGCCGCAGCCGACGACCGTGCCGTCGGCCTCGGCGACGTAGAAGTCCTGCACGTCCTCGTAGAGGGTGACGAGCTCCTTGGCGAGCAGCCGGCGCCCGTCGCCGGCGTACAGGTCGACGATCGCCTTGATCTGCGGGACGTCCGGCGTGCGGGCGCGGCGGACGAGGGCAGGCACCCGCTCACCGTAGTGGAGCCGGGCCCACCGGAGCGCGTGTGGTCGGTAGCCGCACCCGGCGGTTCGCGGCGCGCGGGTAACCTCCAACGCGTGCCCGAAGCCACCCGCAGCGTTGCCCTGGTAACCCTCGGGTGTGCACGGAACGAGGTCGACTCCGAGGAGCTCGCCGGCCGTCTCGACGCGGCCGGCTGGGCGTTCGCGGAGGACCCGGACGACGCGGACGTCGTCGTCGTCAACACCTGCGGGTTCATCGACTCGGCGAAGAAGGACTCGATCGACACGCTGCTCGCCGCGGCCGACACCGGCAAGAAGGTCGTCGCCGTCGGGTGCCTCGCCGAGCGGTACGGCGACCAGCTCGCCGACTCCCTGCCCGAGGCCGACGCGGTGCTCGGCTTCGACTCCTACGCCGACATCGCCGCGCGGCTCGACGACGTCGCGGCGGGCCGCCCGATCGCGCCGCACGTCCCGCGCGACCGCCGCGCGCTGCTGCCGATCAGCCCGGTGCAGCGGCAGGAGGCGGCGGCCTCGGTCGCGGTGCCCGGCCACGCCTGGGTGCCGTCGGTCACCTCGCGGGCCCGCCTCGACAGCGCGCCCGTCGCGTACCTGAAGCTCGCCTCCGGCTGCGACCGCCGCTGCACGTTCTGCGCCATCCCGTCCTTCCGCGGGTCGTTCGTGTCCCGCCCGCCGGCCGACATCCTCGCCGAGGCGGCGTGGCTCGCATCCACCGGCGCGCGGGAGGTCGTGCTGGTCAGCGAGAACTCCACGTCCTACGGCAAGGACCTCGGCGACCTGCGCGCGCTGGAGAAGCTGCTGCCCGAGCTCGCCGCCGTCGACGGCATCGACCGCATCCGCGTCTCCTACCTGCAGCCGGCCGAGCTGCGCCCCGACCTGCTGCGCGCCATCGCCGGCACGCCCGGCGTCGCCCCGTACTTCGACCTGTCCTTCCAGCACGCCAGCGAGCCGGTGCTGCGCCGGATGAAGCGCTTCGGCAACACCGACTCGTTCCTGTCGCTGCTGGCACAGGCGCGGGCCGTCAGCCCGGATCTCGGGGCACGTTCGAACGTCATCGTCGGCTTCCCCGGCGAGACGGACGAGGACGTCGCCGAGCTCGAGAACTTCCTGTCCGAGGCCCGCCTCGACGCCGTCGGCGTGTTCGGCTACTCCGACGAGGAGGGCACCGACGCGGTCGGCTTCGACGGCAAGCTCGACGCCGACGTCATCGCCGAACGTGTCGAGCGGGTCAGCATGCTCGCGCACGAGCTGTCCTCCCAGCGCGCGGAGGATCGCGTCGGCACCCGTGTCGAGGTGCTGGTCGAGGACGTCGACGACGGCGAGGTCTGGGGCCGCGGGGCGCACCAGGGCCCGGACGTCGACGGCGTGGTGCGGCTGACCGGCGCCGACGGGCTGGCGCGGGGGACGTTCGTGCCCGCGTTCGTCACCGACTCCGAGGGTGTCGACCTCATCGCCGAGGTCGCCGGTGAGCCGTGGTGAGCCCGGGCGGCGGGCCGGAGTCCGATGTCGCCGACGGCCGCTCGGACAAGGTGGCCGGCCCGCCGCGGCGCGAGCCCGGGGAGCGTGCCGCGGCGCTGCGTGAGCAGGCCGCCCACCTCTCGCAGACCCAGCTGCCGCTGCGTGACGACCCGATCGGTGACCCGCCCGGTCAGGCGTCGGCGTGGAACATCGCCAACGCGCTGACCGTCTTCCGGCTCGTGCTCGTGCCGGTGTTCGTCGTGACGCTGTTCGCGCGCGGCGGGCACGTCGACGGCTGGCGGGTCGTCGCCTGGGCGGTGTACGCCGTCGCGTGCATCACCGACACCATCGACGGCGACATCGCCCGTAAGCGCGGCCTGGTCACCGAGTTCGGCAAGCTCGCCGACCCGATCGCGGACAAGGCGCTGGTCGGAGCGGCGCTGATCGGCCTGTCGATCCTCGGCGACCTGCCGTGGTGGGTCACCGTCGTGATCCTCGTGCGCGAGGTCGGCGTCACGCTGCTGCGGTTCTGGGTGATCCGGCACGGCGTCATCCCGGCCAGCCGCGGCGGCAAGATCAAGACGCTGCTGCAGAACGTCGGTATCGGGCTGTTCGTCCTGCCGAAGTGGATCTTCGTCCACTACGTCGCCTGGGTGGTGATCCTCGCGGCGCTCGTGATCGCGGTCGCCACCGGGGTCGACTACGTCGTCCGGGCCGTACGGCTGCGCCGGGAGTCGATCGCCCGCACTGCCCGCTGAGCTGGCTGGGAATCCTGCGCTCCGCTCGATCGTTCACTAGACGACACCGGTTCACCGCCGGTGTTCGCCGTCAGCGGATTCGGCCGCCGGGCTCGCCAGTTCGGTCGTCCGGCGCGGGTACCGTGACGGCAGTTGCGCCAACAGTCCGCCTCCGAAGGGAGCCCTCGATGCCCGTGCTTCGCCAGGTCGTGGGTGAGACCCTGCGTGGGCTGCGCATGCGCCAGCGCCGGACCCTGCGCGAGGTGTCCGCCAGCGCCCGGGTCAGCCTCGGGTACCTGTCCGAGGTCGAGCGCGGGCAGAAGGAGCCCTCGTCGGAGCTGCTGGCCGCCATCTGCCGCGCGCTCGACGTCGAGTTGTCCGAGCTGTTCGCCGAGGTGGCCCAGGTGCTGCGCCGCGAGGAGAAGCTGGCGGTCGTCAACCGGGTCAGCCTCGTCGGCAACAACCACGCCCGCATCAGCCCGGCCCCGGCGGAGGCCGGCGCGACGGCCGGCTCGGGCGCGCAGGTGCGGGCGCTGACGTCGGTCGCCACGGTGCCGACGGCCGCCGCCTGATCGGTGCGGTAACGCCGATCAGCTAGCCCCACCAGTCACACAGTGCACATAGGTCACAGGTTGGCCGACCCGCCGCTGCGCCTCCCGGCCGCCGTTTGCGCCCGTCGTTAGCGTCGGACCGGTGGCTGCCACGCGGTGGCCGGAGCCGACCCCGAGGAGGCGCGTGGTGTCCAGCCCGCTCGACACGTTGTTCCGCCCCACCACGCTCTCGCCGATCTCCGCGTCTGCCCCGCCGGTCCGTGAGCGCGGCACCCACACGCGCGCGGGCAACGCGATGAGCCGCACCCGGGCCGCCCTGATGTCCGGGGCCGCAGCCGCCGTGGCCACTGCCGGCACCCGCATCACGATGGCCCAGGTGGCCACCTCGGCCGGGGTCGCCAAGGCCACGCTCTACAACCACTTCCGCACCCGCGACGCCGTGCTGGCGGCGCTCGTCCTGCACCAGGTCGAGCAGATCGTGCAGGCCCAGGAGGGCAAGGCGTTGACCGACGCGCTGACCGGCGCCGCCTCCGCCATCAGCACGCATCCGGTGCGCGCCGGCCTGGTCCGCGTCGAACCGGCCGCGCTCGCCGCGCTCGGCCGGGTCGACCTCGGAGCGGAGGGGTGGCGCCTGGCGCACGACGCGATCCGTGGGCTGCTGGAGGAGTCCGGCCGCGGCGGCGCCTCGACGGTGCTGCGCTGGCTCGCCTCCTACCTGCTGAGCCCCGCGCGGGAGGACGCGATCGCCGCCGACGTCGAGGTCCTGGTCGCCGGCCTGCCCGTCGTGCCGCCCACCGCCGTCGAGCCCGCGCCCGCTGCTGTCGAGCCCTCGTCGGACGCCGGCGTCGCCTGAGCACCGCCCGCACCGACCAGCAGCCGCCCGGCCGCCCTGCCCGGCCGCCGGACAGCGGTCCCGCCCGCTCAGCCGACCGGCCCCGAACCCGGCTGGCAGGTCGGGCACCAGTACGTGCTGCGCGCCCGCGGTGCCGCGCCCTGCTCGGCCCGGCGGATCGGGGTCCGGCACCGCCGGCACGGCTGCCCGCCCCGCTCGTACACCCAGTGATCACGGCCGCGGCCGAGGAGCCCGGTGGTCGACTGCTCGGGATGGTCGCGGTTCATCCGCAGCAGGCGGTGCGCCGTGCCGACCAACGCCAGCAGATCCGGCACGCCGCCCACCGGCGTCCACGGGCCGACATGCTCGATGAACAGCACCTCGCACTTGTACAAGTTTCCGATGCCGGCCAGGTTGCGCTGATCGAGCAGCGCCTCGCCGATCGCGACGTCCGGCCGGGCCGTGAGGTTGGCGACGGCGGCGTGCGGATCCCAGTCCGGGCCGAGCAGGTCCGGCCCGAGATGGCCGACGACGCGCACCTCCTCGCGGCGGCGCAGCAGCTGCAGGTCGTGGATCCGGTAGCCGGTCGCCACCCAGTCGGCGTTGCCGAGCAGCACCCGGATCAGGTGCTCGGAGTGCTGCCGCGGCGCCGGGACGCCGGCCGCCGAGAGGTACCAGCTGCCGTCCATCTGCAGGTGGCTGTGCAGGGTGAGGTCGTCGTCCAGCCTGGTCAGCACGTGCTTGCCTCGGGCCAGCACCTCGGTGACCGTCCGGCCGACCAGGTCGGCGGTGGCCAGGGACGGCACCCGGAAGTCGGCGAGGGTCAGTGGCCGCCCGCGCAGCGCGGTGTTCAGCCGGTGCGCGGTGAGCCAGACGGTGTCGCCTTCGGGCACGTGGTCAGCTCCGCAGCCGCAGGCCGCGTGGCGTGGGGCGGAACCCGGCCGCCTCCAGCGCGGCGCCGAGCGCCGACGTGCCGACCGGCTGGCCGTCGGCCCGCTCCACCTGCAGCTTGCCGAGCGCGCCGTCGCGGACGGCCAGCGCCAGGGCATCGGCGGCCGGCTGCAGCACCGCCTGATCGTCGGTGAACGACAGCAGGGTGCGGCCGCCGCGCTCGACGTACAGCACACAGGCGCCGTCGACGAGCACGACGAGGGCACCTGCCTTGCGGGCCGGCTGGTGGCCCCGCCCGCCGTCGGCCGGCCGCGGCGCCACGGGCCACGGCAGCGCCGCGCCGTAGGAGTTGGCGGGGTCGGTGGCGGCCAGCACCATGGCCCCCGCGGCCTCGAGGGTCTCACGCGGGCGGGCCTCGGACCGCACCCGGTCGACCGCGCCCGGCAGCGCGAACTGTGCCGCGCCGAGCCCCTCGACGAAGTAGCCGCGGCGGGCCCGGCCCGACTCCTCCGCGGCCTTGAGCACCGGGTAGACGGTGGCGAACCCGCCGCGGATCCGCTCCGCGCCGACCGCGCCGCGGGTGACCACGCCGTAGCGATCGAGCAGGACCTCCGCCGCCGCGAGAGCGCGGCGGATGGGGTCGAGGTCACGGGACGGGGCGAGCGACCAGCGGCCGGCCATCCCGGAGGGGGTGGTGCGCGCGCCCGCGGTGAGCGCCGCGGCGCTCAGCCCGTAGCGCCCGTAACGGGCCCGCGGTGCCGGCGCGGGCCGGCGGTGCGTGGTGCGCCGCCCGGCCCCGATCAGCGCGCGGACCGGCGCCAGCGTGTCGTTGGTCAGCCAGCCGGACCAGACGAGGTCCCACACGGCCTGGGCCACGGTGTCATCCTGCTCGCCCGCGCCCGCCCGCTCGGTGAGGGCACGGAAGAACACGGCCTCGTCCGGGCCGAGCGCCTCCCGCACCGCCGCGGGCAGGGCCCCTGGCGGTTCGTCGGGCAGCGGAAGCGTCAGTGGCGCGATGTCGGCGGGGGCCAGGGCCACCCACCCGTCGTTGCCGGCCAGCGAGCCAGCGCCCGTCCACACCACCTCACCGGCGAGGGTGAGCTCGTCGAGCAGGGCGGGGGAGTAGTCGGCGACCCGCGCCGGCAGCACCAGCGACTCCAGGGCCGACGCCGGCACCACCGCCCCGGCCAGCTGCTCGACCGCGCGCAGCACCCCGTCGACGCCGCGGGCCGAGCGCGACCCGAGCCCCTGCCACGCCGGCACGAACCGCGCCAGCGCCTCCGGCGGCACCGGCTCGACCTCCTTGCGCAGCGCCGCCAGCGACCGGCGCCGGATCGCCCGCAGCACCTCGGCGTCGCACCACTCGGTGGCCACGCCGTCGGGCCGGAACTCGCCCTGCACGACCCGCCCGGCGACCGACAACCTGGCCAGAGCTGTGCCCACGACGGCGACGCCGAGGCCGAGGCGGGTGGCGACGTCGGCGGCGACGAACGGCCCGTGCGTGCGCGCGTAGCGGGAGACGAGGTCGCCGAGGGGATCTTTGACCGGTTCGGTGAAGGCCTCGGGGACGCCGACCGGCAGCGCAGTGCCCAGTGCGTCGCGCACGCGGCCGGCGTCCTCGATGGCCAGCCAGCGCTCCTCGCCGGCGATGCGGACCCGGATCGCCCGGCGGCCGTCCTCCAGCGTGGCGAGGTCGTGCGCCGTGGCGCCGCGGGCGACGGCCTCCGCCGTGGTCAGGTCGCCGACCGCCCGCAGCAGGTCGTGCACCGCATCCGGGCCGTGCGCCTGTCGTTCGGCCGCGAGCCGGGCGATCTCCGCCTCGACCTGGGCGATCGCGTCGGCGTCGAGGAGCTCGCGCAGGTCGGTGGCGCCGAGCAGTTCGGCCAGCAGGGTGGAGTCGAGCGACAGTGCCTGGGCCCGGCGCTCGGCCAGCGGTGCGTCGCCCTCGTAGAGGAACAGGCCGACGTAGCCGAACAGCAGCGACCGGGCGAACGGGGAGGCCGCAGAGGTCTCCACCTCGACGAGCCGCACGGAGCGGGTGGCCAGCTCGCGCATCAGGCCGGCGAGCCCGGGGACGTCGAACACGTCCTGCAGGCACTCGCGCATCGCCTCCAGCACGACCGGAAAGTCGCCGTACTCGCTGGCCACCTGCAGCAGCTGGTTGGCCCGCTGCCGCTGCTGCCACAGCGGGGTGCGGCGGCGCGGGTCGCGGCGCGGCAGCAACAGCGAGCGGGAGGCGCATTCGCGGAACCGGGAGGCGAACAGCGCCGACGAGCCGACCTCGGCCGTCACCAGGGCCTCGATCTCCTCCGGCTCGAACACCGCGATCTCGCCGCCGGGCGGCTCGGCGTCGGTGTCCGGCAGGCGCAGCACGATGCCGTCGTCGGAGTGCATGGACGCCACGTCGAGCCCGTATCGCTCACGCAGCCGGGCCGCGATGGCCAGCGCCCACGGCGCGTTGACCGGCGCCCCGAACGGCGAGTGCACGACCAGCCGCCAGTCGCCGAGTTCGTCGCGGAACCGCTCGACGAGGATCGTGCGATCGTCAGGCAGGTGGCGGGTGGCCGCCCGCTGCTCGGTGATGTAGGCCAGCAGGTTCTCGGTGCCCCAGTCGTCGAGCCCAGCGGCCCGCGCCCGCGCCGCGGCCTCCTCCGGCGACGCGTGTGCTACCTCCCGCAGGAACGCGCCCAGGGCCCGCCCCAGCTCGACCGGGCGGCCCGGCTGGTCGCCCTTCCAGAACGGCATGCGGCCGACCTCGCCGGGCGCCGGGGTGACGAGGACGCGGTCGTGGGTGATGTCCTCGATGCGCCACGACGACGAGCCGAGGAGGAACACGTCGCCGACCCGGGACTCGTAGACCATCTCCTCGTCCAGCTCGCCGACCCGCCTGCCCGGGCCGTCGCTGCCTGCGAGGAACACGCCGAACAGGCCGCGGTCGGGAATCGTGCCGCCGCTCGTGACGGCCAGGTGCTGGGCGCCGCGGCGCGCGGTCAGCTCGCCGGTCACGCGGTCCCACACCAGCCGTGGGCGCAGCTCAGCGAAGGCGTCGGAGGGGTAACGCCCGGCCAGCATGTCGAGCACTGCCTCGAGCGCCGATCGGGGCAGCCCGGCGAACGGCGCCGCCCGGTGCACGAGCTCCTCGACCTCGTCGACCGTCACGGTGTCCAGCGCGACCATCGCGACGATCTGCTGGGCGAGGACGTCCAGCGGGTTGCGCGGGTAGCGCATCGCCTCGATGGCGCCGGCGCGCATGCGTTCGGCCACCACCGCGCACTCGAGCAGGTCGCCGCGGAACTTCGGGAAGATGACGCCCTCGCTGACCGCGCCCACCTGGTGCCCGGCGCGGCCCACCCGCTGCAGCCCGGCGGCGACCGACGGTGGTGACTCGACCTGGACGACGAGGTCGACGGCGCCCATGTCGATGCCGAGCTCGAGCGAGGAGGTGGCCACGACGGCGGGCAGCCGGCCGGCCTTGAGGTCCTCCTCGACGAGCGAGCGCTGCTCACGCGACACCGACCCGTGGTGTGCCCGCGCCACCACCGTCGACCCGGCCGGTGACCCGATGTCGGCCGCCGGCGAGCCGATGCCCGACTGCGCCATGACCTGCGCCGGGCTGCCCCGCACCTCGACGGCCTCGCCGGCCCGTTCGGCGGCCAGCTCGTTCAACCGGGCCGTCAGCCGCTCGGCGAGCCGGCGTGAGTTGGCGAACACGATGGTCGACCGGTGCGCCTGGACCAGATCGAGCACCCGCTCCTCGACGTGCGGCCAGATGGACGCGCGCCGACCGCCACCCGCAGCGGCGCCCGTCAGGTCGTCCTCGACGGGTTCGCCGAGGTTCGACATGTCCTCGACCGGCACGACCACCTGCAGGTCGAACGTCTTGGTGACCGGCGGCGCGACCACGGTGACCGGCCGGCCACCGGCCAGGAACGTGGCGACCTCGTCGATGGGCCGGACGGTGGCCGACAGCCCGATCCGCTGCGCCGGCCGCTCCAGCAGCGCGTCCAGCCGCTCCAGCGACACCGCGAGGTGGGCGCCGCGTTTGGTGGCGCAGACCGCGTGCACCTCGTCGAGGATCACCGTGTCGACGCCGCGCAGCGATTCGCGCGCGGCCGAGGTGAGCAGCAGGAACAGCGACTCCGGCGTGGTGATGAGGATGTCCGGCGGCCGCTTCGTGAAGGCCCGGCGCTCGTCGGCAGGCGTGTCGCCCGTCCGCATCCCGACCGTGATGTCCGGCGGCGCGACGTCGAGCCGGGCGGCGGCCTGGCGGATGCCGGCCAGCGGCGCCCGCAGGTTGCGCTCGACGTCGACCGCCAGGGCCTTCAACGGGCTGACGTACAGCACCCGGCACCGCGCGAGCGGCTCGGCCGGCACGGGCTCGGCCGCGAGCCGGTCGAGCGCCGACAGGAACGCGGCGAGCGTCTTGCCCGAACCGGTGGGTGCGACGACGAGGGTGTGTTCCCCGTGGGCCACGGCCGCCCACGCACCCAGTTGGGCCGGGGTCGGCGCGGCGAAGGCGCCGTCCAGCCAGGCCTGGGTGGCGGGGGAGAAGGTCACCGGGTCAGTGTGCCCGGCCGCTCCGACATTCTGGGAGAACGCAGGCGGTCACGTCCCGAGGACGTGCCGCAGATCCAGTGGAACCGTTCCGTGGTCGGCAACGGCGATCTCGGCGCTCGGGTGGTCGTCGTCGAGGTGCGCCAGCACGTCCCAGGAGCCGCCGGCGTTGGCGAGTACGTCGATCGTGCGCAGGTCGGGGTCGACGATCCAGTACTGCCCGACGCCCCCTTCGGCGTACTCCATGGACTTGCGGACGGTGTCCTCGCTGCGGGTGCTCGCCGAGAGCACCTCGACGGTGAGCACCGGCGGTTCAGTGATCCAACCCTTCTCCGGCATCCGCTCGACCGCGACGAGGTCCGGCGCCCGCAACCGGTTGCGGGGCAGGAACACGCCGACCTCGGTGGCGATCGTCAGCCCGGGAAGGTGCGTCATCAGCAGCGCGCCGAGCCGGACAGTAGACGCGCCGTGCGGCCCGCTCGCCGGCGCCATCACGAGGACCTCGCCGTCGACCCACTCGGTGCGCGGACGCTCGGGCAGTTGCAGGAACTCCTCCCAGGACATGCGCAGCCGCAGTAGCCCCTCGACCGGCGGGCTCGGCAGAGGCGTTATGGACACGACGACTCCTCGGTCGGACACATCGACGCTCCATCCATTCTGGCCCCGCGATCAGGGGTGCGGCCAGCATGTCGGCGGCCACCGACAGAGTCGTCAGCGCAGGAACTTCTCGCCCGGCCCCTCTCCGGGTTCGTCCGGATGGGACGAGGCTTCGCGGAAGGCGCCCTGCAGCGCCGTCAAACCGTCGCGCAGCGGCTGCCGGTGCGGGCCGAGACGGTCCTGGGAGGCGGCGAGCAGCCCGGCGAGCGCGGTGATCAGCACCCGCGCCTCGTCCAGGTCGATGTCCGGCTCGTCGCCGGGCGCGAGGCCCAGCTTCTCCGCCGAGGCGCTCATGAGCAGCACGGCGGCGCGGCTGACCACCTCCACGGCCGGGATCGTCGCGAGCTCGCGCACCGGGTCGTCCAGGGTGTCGAAGCCGTGCTCGGGCAGGGGGATCGCGGCGTGCGGATGATCGGGCGAGGCGCTGCCGGGAATGCCGTGCTCGCCTGCCGGGTTCTCGTCTGTTACGCGAGTTGGGGAGTCGTCGCTCACGCTGATACCCTGTCAGTGCGACCAGCCCTCGCTCTCGGCGGGGGTGTGCAAGCGGAAGCCCAGAGCCTCCCACCTGCCCGTCCGAAGTTGTGGCGAGTCAGGTCCCGGTCCCGGTTCCCCGGCCGTGTGCCGGGGGTCGGTGTCGCCGTCCTCGGACGACGCGACCGGTCGAGCTCAGGGCCCCGTGCGCACGACTGCGACGCGGGGCCGTTGAGGTTAAGGCGGGCCCGGGCCGCGCACCCGCACGATCGAGCCCACCCGGGCCGGCTCGCGCAACGACGACATGTACGACCTAGGAGGTCCCATCAGTTCCGAACCGAGGATCAACGACCGGATCCGAGTCCCTGAAGTACGTCTGGTCGGGCCCGAGGGCGAGCAGGTCGGCATCGTGCCGATCGGCAAGGCGCTCGAGCTCGCTGCCGACGCGGATCTGGATCTGGTCGAGGTCGCCCCGATGGCGCGTCCGCCCGTCTGCAAGCTCATGGACTACGGCAAGTTCAAGTACGAGAGCGCGCAGAAGGCACGGGAGGCCCGCCGCAATCAGGCGCTGACCGTCATCAAGGAGATGAAGCTCCGCCCGAAGATCGACTCGCACGACTACGAGACCAAGAAGGGTCACGTCGAGCGATTCCTCAAGCAGGGCGACAAGGTCAAGATCACCATCATGTTCCGCGGGCGCGAGCAGTCCCGCCCCGAACTGGGGTTCCGGCTGCTGCAGCGGCTCGCGGAGGACATCGGTGACCTGGGCTTCGTCGAGTCCTCACCCAAGCAGGACGGCCGCAACATGATCATGGTCGTCGCACCGCACCGCGCTGGATCGGCCAAGGTTCAGCGGGTCTCGCAGGACAGCCGTCCTGCCGAGACCGCCGACCAGCCCGGCGCCGAGTAGAGCCCCGACAGAAAGACACGAGAATGCCGAAGAACAAGACCCACAGCGGGATGAAGAAGCGCGTCAAGCGCACCGGCACCGGCAAGTTGGTGACGCAGCGCGCCGGCATGCGCCACAACCTCGAGCACAAGGCGTCGACGCTGACCCGCCGGCTGAACAAGCCGACCGTCGTGTCCGACAACGACGCGCCTCGTATCAAGAAGATGCTCGGGATCTGATCCCGCCCTCCGAACACCCGCCGCCTGCGCTGACGCCGGCGGCCTGAAAGCAAGGACACCACCGTGGCACGCGTCAAGCGGGCAGTGAACGCCCAGAAGAAGCGCCGCAGCACCCTCGAGGCCGCCTCCGGTTACCGCGGGCAGCGCTCGCGGCTCTACCGCAAGGCCAAGGAGCAGCTGCTCCACAGCGCGACCTACCAGTACCGCGACCGCAAGGATCGCAAGGGCGACTTCCGCCAGCTGTGGATCACCCGCATCAACGCAGCGGCCCGCGCCAACGACATGACCTACAACCGGTTCATCCAGGGCCTGCGCCTGGCCGGTGTCGAGGTCGACCGCAAGGTGCTCGCCGACCTCGCCGTCAACGACGAGGCCGCGTTCGCCGCCCTTGTCGAGGTCGCCCGCGCCGCAGTCAAGGCCGAAGGCATCGGCGGCGCCCAGTCGCCGGCCGCCTGATTGCTCAGTAGTTCGAACGCCCGGCTCGCAGCCGCGCGCCGTCTCACCAGACGGGCCGCGCGGCGCGAGACCGGGCGTTTCCTTGCCGAGGGTGCGCAGGCCGTCCGCGAGGCGCTCGTTGCCGACGCCGTCCTCGAGCTGTTCGCGACGGCCGAGGCGATGTCCCGGCATCCCTCGCTGGTCGAGGGCGCCTCGGAGATCTCGGCCAAGGACGCAGCAGCACTGTCCGAGACGGTGACGCCGCAGGGGCTGGTCGCCGTCTGCGCGCTGACGCAGCCGTCGCTGGCGTCGGTGCTGGCCGGCGGACCGCGACTGCTGGTGGGCCTGTCCTCGCCGAGCGATCCGGGCAATCTCGGCACGATCATCCGCACGGCCGACGCCTCCGGGGCCGACGCCGTCGTCGTCGACGGCGGGGTCGACCCGTACAACGGCAAGGCCGTCCGCGCCTCGGCCGGGAGCCTGTTCCACCTGCCTGTCGTGTCGGGGCCGCTCGCCTCCCTGTCCGGAGCCGTGCAGGTGCTGGCGACCACCGGCGGGGGAGCGCGTTCACTCGATGATCTGCTCGACGACGGCACGCTCGCCCGGTCCACCGCCTGGCTGTTCGGCTCCGAGGCGCACGGGCTGCCTCCGTCCGTGCTTGCTGCCGCGGACGCCACCGTGCGGATCCCGATCCATGGCCGGGCCGAGTCGTTGAACGTGGCGATGGCTGCCGCCGTGTGTCTGTACGCGTCGGCCCGGGCGCAGCGCCGCTGACCCTGCCGGTGTCTCCGCAGACGGGTGTCTCTGTTGATGATCAGAGGGAAATCGGCGCCATAGCGCCGATTTCCCTCTGATCATCACGGCTGTCCACAGGGGCGGCAGCTGTGGTGGCACGGGAGTGAGGAGCCTGCCATGATGTGCCCGTGTTTGTCCGGGTTCGGGTGGGGGCTGCGGTTGCGGCGGCGGTGACTGCTGCGCTGGTTGCCGGGTGTTCTGGGTCTTCCGGTGGTGGGGCGTCGGTGTCGCCGACGCCGACTGCGCCGGTGTCGAGGTCGACGACGCCGACCACGGTGTCGACCGCATCGAGGTCCGCGAGCCCGACCGGCCCGCTGACCACCGGCCCCAACATGAAACCCGGCGAAAAGCCGCCGGCGCTAGACGCCGCTGCGAAGAAGCACGATCCAGGTGGTGCCCTGGCTTTCGCCTTCTATTACTTCGCGTCGATCGACTGGGCCTTTGCAACAAACGACTCGCAGCCCATCAGTGTGCTGTCGACAAAGGGCTGCCTGGGCTGCCAGGCAATTACCAAGTCCCTCGATTCGGTCATTGCAGACGGTGGCAAGATCACGGGAGGGCGCATTGTCGTGAGCAGGGCGGACGTCGACACCTCGGATTACTCCATAAAGTCGGATGCTGTCATCCGAGTTACATATACGCAGAGCCCGATCACAACATCGAGACCTTCATCGGCGCCCTCGCGCGTCAGTGGCAAGACGATTGAGGCGTCGTCACTTCTCTTTGTCGACTGGACGTCTTCGGGTTGGCGTGTGGCGCATTTGACCAAGGCTCCTTCGTGAGGATGTCGGGGATCCTTCGGTGGCCCCGCGTTGCCGTCGTGCTGGCTGTCTTGCTTTTTGCGCTCGTCGTACAGGATGCCCAAGCGCAGGAAATGCGTCTTCGAAACCCCGAGCCCGGATCGACTTCCACGACAGGTTCTTCGGGCGACGGACAACTAGTCGTGTCTGAAGATGGTGGGTCTGCTCCCTCTACGGGCTCGTCGTCGAACGCTCCAAACTCAGGCATCGTCTACAAGGCGATCGATTGTGGAGAGCCGACAGTCTCGGCAGATCTGACGCGGATGGGCACGACTGGCATGTGCGGCCAGGTGCGTCTGCGGTGCTCGGTCCAGGCCGATCACATGATCTCGAAGGTGCGTGCAGCGCTAAAAATGGTTGGCTCGGTTGCTTATCCGACCTTGGGTGCGCCCTACCTCGCCAGCGTCGACTGTGCTGTCAAGGCCGGCAGGGCCGCGGTGGTCACGGCGGCGATGGTGCGGGCGCGGATGGTTCGGTTGTTGCCGCATCCGGCGATCGGAGTGGCGCCGACCGACGGGGTGACGCTGGTCAATATCGACACGATCTTGTGGGTGTCCACCGAGCCTGATCTGGCTCTGGGCACCGCGCGCCTGCTG
>Ga0164242_10003286_pt1 | contig 18503 bp, 17 predicted proteins | sample OricomgcompostMG_FD_108783 | JGI IMG/M metagenome (GOLD analysis project Ga0164242, IMG submission 108783) | Miracle-Growth compost microbial communities from Emeryville, California, USA - Original compost - Miracle growth compost (MG) ... | reverse complement strand
GATCGGTCACGCTTCTCCCGAAGCGGCCGAGGGAGGCGCCATCGGTCTCGTGGAGGACGGCGATCCGATCGAGATCGACATTCCGAACCGGACGATCCATCTCGCCGTGCCGGACGAGGAGCTCGCGCGGCGCCGCGAGGCGAAGGGGCCCGGCGAATGGAAGCCCGCCAAGCCACGCCCGCGCAAGGTTTCCGCCGCGCTGCAGGCCTATGCAGCGATGACCACCAGCGCCGCGCGCGGGGCGGTGCGCGACGTCAGCCAGATTCAGGCCCGCCATTGATGCGGACAGCGGTGGGGTTGGCTCTGCTGTTGGCAGCGTGTTCGCCGAGCGAATCAGGCGCGCCCGCCGCTCAAGGCGATGCCCTGATCGACTGCGCCCTCGGCGGCGCTGCGGAGTTCGCGCACGATTGTTCGCTGGAGCGCAGGCCGGACGGGACACTGATCGTGCGTCACCCCGACGGCGGCTTTCGGCGCTTCAAGGTGGTCGATGACGGCCATAGCCTGACAGCCGCGGACGGCGCCGAAGCGCTGGCTTTCGCGCAGAACGGCGATCGCGTGGACGTCAGCATCGATGGAGATCGCTACCGGTTTCCCGGCAGCCTGCTGAGCGATGACGGCGGCCGCTGATCCTATCCTGACAATTGCGCAGATGCGCGCTGCCGAGGACGCACTGATCGCCGGCGGCGAAACGGTCGACAGCCTGATGCAAACAGCCGGTCACGAGGCGGCCGAATGGGTATGGCGCGTGGCCGCGGGCCGCCCGGTGACGGTGTTGTGCGGCCCCGGCAATAACGGCGGCGACGGATACGTCATCGCTGAGACGCTGCGGCAGCGGGGTCTGGCGGTGACGGTCGTCGCGCCCGTGGATCCGAAAACCGGCGCCGCACAGCGGGCGCGGGCGGCGTTCGGCGGCATGCTCGCCGAGCACGGTCAAGGAGGAGTTTTCGTCGATTGCCTGTTCGGCAGCGGCCTCGCACGGCCGCTCGGCAGCGAACTCGCGGGACTCCTGCGCGATCTGGCGAGCCGCCATCACTATCGTATCGCCGTCGACCTGCCGAGCGGGGTGGAGAGCGACAGCGGAGCGCTGCTCGACGATGATTTGCCGCGGTACGACTTGACGCTCGCGCTCGGTGCCTGGAAGTTCGCGCATGGGCTGATGCCGGCGATGGCGATCATGGGCGAGAAGCGGCTCGTGCCGATCGGAGTGCACGCCATTGATGGCGCCGCGCAGTTGCTGGCTCGCCCGCACTTCACTGCGCCTCCATCCGATGCGCATAAGTATTCGCGCGGGCTGGTGCTGATCGTCGGTGGCGGAATGGCCGGCGCGTCGATGCTCGCTTGCGAAGGGGCATTGCGAGCGGGGGCAGGGGCGGTCAGGTTGACCTCGACTCATCCGCACCCGTCGGTCTCGCCGGATGTCGTGTTGAAGGATCAGCCCCTCGAAGATCTCGTGCGAGACGAGCGGACCGGTGCCGTTCTGATTGGCCCTGGTCTGGGACTGGACAAGGCCGCCGAGGAACGGCTCCGGATCGTGCTGGGAGCCGACTTGCCGACGGTCGCCGATGCCGATGCGCTGACATTGCTCAAGCCCGATTGGCTTCGAGATCGCTCGGCGCCGCTGATTCTCACGCCCCATGCCGGGGAAATGACGCGGCTCGCCAGGAGCTTCGGCATCGCGGATGGAGGAAAGATCGCCCAGGCCAAGGCGCTCGCCGAAACAACGCGGGCAGTTGTCGTCGCCAAGGGGCCGGACACAGTCATTGCATCGCCTGACGGCCGCTTGGTGCTTGCGCCCTCGGCAACGAGCTGGCTGGCGGTTGCGGGCACCGGAGATGTGCTTTCGGGCACCGTCGCTAGCCGATTGGCGGTGACGGGCGATCCCTTCACCGCCGCCTGTGAAGCGGTCTGGTTGCACGGTGAAGCGGCATGGCAGGCCGGCCCGGCTTTCCTCGCCTCCGAACTGGCCAAGTCGATCTCGCGCGCCTACGCCGCCGCGCTGTGAGCGAACCCGAACCGATCGTCCGCGTCGCCGCGAAAGGCGACGGCGTCACCGCGTCGGGCCGTCACGTGCCGTTTGCCGCGCCGGGAGACGCGGTTGGCACCGACGGTGTGCTGCTGCCGGGGCCGCACCACGCCACACCGCCGTGCCGCCATTTCCCCCAATGCGGCGGCTGTCATTTGCAGCACCTCGACGAGGAAGCGCTGGCGGGCTTCGTGCGCGATCGCGTTGTCAACGCGGCGCAATCGCAGACCTTGGAGCCGGAGGTTGTCGCGCCCGTGCATCTTTCCCCGTCGTGTAGCCGCCGCCGCGCGACGCTGCACGCGGTGAACGGCGGGGGACGGCCGCTGATCGGCTTCCGCGAGGCGCAGTCCCATCGCGTGGTCGATATGCACGAATGCCACGTTCTGGCGCCGGAGCTGTTCGCCCTGGTCGAACCCTTGCGGCGGATGCTCGGCGCGCGGCGCGGGCGCTATGCGTTGACGATCGAGCTGGCGCTCACCGACCAAGGCGTCGACTGCGCGATTTCAGGTCTGGAAATCGACGGCCTGGAGCAGACCGAGACCTTGCTCGATTTCTGCCGTGCGCAGCGGTTTGCACGCCTGATGCTCGATCAGGGCTTCGGCCCCGAGGCGATATGGGAGCCGGAGCCGGTGACCGTCACGCTCTCGGGCGTGCCGGTCGCTTACCCAAGCGGTGGGTTCCTCCAGGCAACGCCTGACGGCGAGAGCGCGCTGGTCGGCGCCGCGCGGGAATGGCTGGCGGGAGCGGCGCGAACGGCCGACCTGTTCTCCGGCCTCGGCACATTCGCCTTTGCTCTCGACGGACCCGTGCTTGCCGTCGAGGCCGCGCGCGACGCGCATCTCGCCTGCCGCCAGGCCGCGGCGCGGGCGTGCAGGGCTGTGGAGGCTGTGCATCGCGACTTGTTCCGCAATCCGCTGCGCGCGGAGGAACTGCGCGGTTTCGACGGGATCGTGCTCGATCCGCCGCGCGCCGGCGCGCGCGAGCAAGTGGCGCAGATCGCGCAGAGCGGCGCGCCGCGCGTGGTCTATATCAGCTGCAATCCGTCGAGCTGGGCGCGTGATGCCGCGACGCTGAAGCAAGCTGGCTACCGTCTCGCAGAATTGCGCCCGGTCGGCCAGTTTCGGTGGTCGACCCATGTCGAACTGGCGAGCTTATTCGTCCGCTAGCGCGGCCAGAAGGTGGCCGAGCAGCCATTCGCGCGAGGTGTCGTCGGAATAGGCGTGATCGGCGCCGCGGCACCGATGAAGGCGCGTGTCGCGCTCATCCCAGCTTGCCAGGAATGCCTGTCCCGTCCGGTCGCGCTCGGCGATGAGAATGCGTGTCGGACCGCCGAACTGTGCCAGCCCTGCGGCCATTTTCTCGCCCAGACCCGTGGGAGCCGCCGGCTTTGCAGCGGCGCTGGCGAGCCCGCGGGCCAGCTTCTCCAGATCGACCTTGCCGCTGACCAGCCGCAGCCATTCGCGCGGGTTCTTCAGCTTCGCGGCGTACCGCGCGCGAATGGCCGCGGGCGGAGGGGGAGCGTCGGCGTGCTCGTCCTCGTAAGTCCACGGGTTCGAGAGCACGAGCCCGTCAAACCCCGCGCCGCCGCAGAGCATCAGGGCGCTGGCGGCATCGCAATTGCCGAAGCCGACGACGCGCTCCAGCGCAGGACAATGGCTACGAAACGCGACGAGGGCGGCGGCGATGTCCTCCGCAGAGGAGCGGAAGCCCATGTTCACGCCTTCGCTGTCGCCGACCCCGCGACGATCGAAGCGCATGACGGGATACCCTTCGGCGGCGATTTTGGCGGCGAGATATGCCTGGTTGGAGAACGCGCCGGCGCGCGTTTCATTGCCACCGGTGACGATCAGCAGGCCGGATTTGCCGGAAGCCTCGTCGAGCGAGCCTGCCAGCGTGCTGCCGAGGCAATCGAACGTCAGATGGCGGCGGCTCATGCGAGCAATTCCATCGCCATGATGACCGCCAGCGCGTCGGCTTGTTTGGGATCGTAATCCGGTTCGGCGCGGAGCCATAGCCCAGCGCCGCCGAGATCGCCTTGCCCGATGTCGCGATGGCTGACTGAAGCGGGCAGCCCGGCTTCAGCGAGGGCAGTGATCATCGCTGCGCCGAGGCGGTAGCCGGCAAGTTCCAGTCCGCTCTGCCGGCCTTGCGCGAGCAGGGTATCGCGGTCTTCCTCTCGTCCCGCTTCTCGCGACGAGAGGACACGCGCGCGCAGCAGGGCGCGTAGCTGCGAGCTGCCGGCGGCGGGGGCATAGCGCCAGCCAGGCAGTGCGTCGGGCGCAATCATCGCGCCGGCGCGGATTGCCAGGACGTGGGTCGCCGAAAAGTGCCACGCCGCCTCCGCCGCTTCAGTGCGCCAGGATTCGAGCGTCTGCGTTTCGAGCGGGGCAAGGCTTTCGTTGCAACCGGGAAGATCGGGCAGGAAACTGTCGATGCCCGAGCCGTCGAGCCGGCGCATCACTTCGACCGTGAAGCGGCGCAGCTTGTTGCTTTCGTCGAACCAGGCCGGAAGCACCAGCACCCGGTGTGCGCGGCCCTTGTCGAAGGCGACCGCGTATTCCTCGCCGGCAGGGGTGGGCCAGGCGGCGATCACGCGCGTGTGTCAGGCGCCGTGCCTGGCCTGCACGAAGGCAAGCAGCGCGCCGTAAGTCTCGAGCATTTCGCCGTCGACTTCATCGTCCTCGATGATGATGCCGAGGCGGTCCTCGACTTCGGTCAACAGGCCGGCGACGGCCATCGAGTCCAGTTCCGGCAGATGGCCGAACAGCCCGGTATCGGCGTCGAACGCAGCCACGCGTTGATGCGTAAGGCCGAGCACATCCTGCAGCACTTGCCGCAGGATGGTGTCGGTCTCGCCGCTGGCGGCTTGGCTGCTCATGCTGGTTCCCCCATCGAAAAGTGCGCGAGCGTTAGCCATGGCCGCGACCGGAGACAAGCTTGCGCGCGTGCGCTTTGGCGATGGCCGGCCAGTTGCGCGGATCGCCTTTACGCCAGCACACGAGGCGATAACGGAGCCGGGCTTCCTCCATCCAGTCGCGCTTGTAGGCGTCGTCCCCGGTGCCGAAGTCGACGAAGTTGACGCCGTCCTCGTCGATCACATGCTCAAGCAGCGCAGCCGTCAGGGTCGTGCCGGGAGAGAGGGGCTTGGCGCTTTCCCGGTGGGCGAGCTTGTGAATGTAGGCGGTGCCGTCCTCGACCGTCCAGAATTGTGCGGCGACTGCTTCGCCGTCATGCCGGGCGATCGCCAAGCGGATCCGGCCAGCAGCGCCTTCCGCTTCCGCGAACGCGCGCAGCAGAGCCGGATCGCCTTCCTCCGGCTTCCAGCTTTCGGCGTAGATCGCTTCATAGGAAGCCCAGATATCCGCATTGAAAGATTGAACAATTTCTACATCGACCCTTTTCGCCTTGCGCTTGAGAGTGGTGCGCACCTGCCCAGGCCGGCCTTCGAGGTAAGTTCGAAAATCCCGCCCAGCCACAGCCAGAATGCGATTGGTGTCGCATGGCTCGCTCCGGACGAGCCAGCCGGCCCGGGCAAAGGCACGTTCCAATTGCCGAGCGGAGCCGTCCTCATCGGGCACACGCTCCAGCACCAGGTGCGATGATTGCGTGCGCAACGATCCGGCCAGCGCGATGAGCAGGCTATCGAGCGAACCATAGGAGGTCGCCAGCGGACGCCAGATGAAGCCATACCAGTTGAGCAGCGATTCGAGACGCCGACCGCTACGCCGGAGCGGCAGCACGACGGCGCCAGAGCGATCTTCGGCTACCGCATAAAGGGGGGCGATCTGTGTCGTCTCGAGCCGCTCGAACCATTCGCGTCGGGCGAACGGCCCGGCCGCGGCGAGCGGCGGCGCTTGCACATCCTTAATACTGGCGTGATAGCTGATCGCCGTCACTGAACCCGTCCCCTCGGAGCCTTGATGCCTCTGTCGCTCGATCCCATGCCCCATCCGCTCGACCATCTCGCCGAACGCGGGCGGGACGGGGATCCGGCGCTTGTGCTGCGCAGGGAAACGCTTAGCTTCAAGGCCTTAAGAACCCGTATCGGTCAACTGGCGTCATGGCTGGCGGACCAGATGCACGAGCCGGGCTCGCGCGTCGCGAGTTGGGCGGCCAAGGGCGAACTGACCTGCCTGCTGCCGTTGGCTGCCGCACGGGCGGGGCTGGTTCACGTGCCGATCAATCCACTGCTCAAGCGCGCACAAGTGGCGCACATTCTCGCCGACAGCGGCGCGAGGCTGCTGATCGGCACGAAGGCCCGGCTGGACAGCCTGAAAGCGGGTGACGCGCCTCAGGGTTGCGTGGTGCTGGAAGAAAAAACTGCAATTGAGGCGTCACGCGAATGCCTGGCGAGGGGGCCGTCGTCGGCCGACCCGCAAGCCCTGGTCGCAATTCTCTACACCAGCGGTTCCACAGGGCGCCCCAAGGGTGTGATGCTGAGCCACGCCAACTTATGGCTCGGCGCGGCCAGTGTGGCGTATTACCTCGGGCTCGAGCGCGATGATGTCGTGCTGGCTGTCCTGCCGCTGTCGTTCGATTATGGGCAGAACCAGTTGCTATCTGCCTGGTATGCCGGAGCGAGTGTGGTTCCGCTCGATTATCTGACTCCGCGTGACGTCACCAAAGCCTGCGCGTGCCACGGCGTCACGACGCTGGCGGCAGTGCCGCCGCTCTGGGTGCAACTGGTCGAGCAGGAGTGGCCAGCTGAATCTATGACGCCAATGCGGCGGCTGACCAATAGCGGCGGGGCGCTTACTGTGGATCTGGTGCGGCAGTTGCGAGCTCTGTTTCCGCAAGCGCGGTTGTTTCCGATGTACGGGCTCACTGAGGCTTTCCGCTCGACCTACCTCGATCCTTTGCTGGTGGATACTCATCCGACTTCGATGGGCAAAGCCATCCCGTTCGCCGAGATTCTCGTTATCGGCGACGATGGCCGCGTGACGTCAGCAGGCGAGGAGGGCGAATTGGTGCATTGCGGCCCGCTGGTCGCACAAGGATACTGGCAGGACGCCGAACGAACGGCCGAGCGGTTCAAGCCGGCTCCTGCGGAGTCGCACTATGGCGGCACCGCCGTCTGGTCCGGCGACCGCGTCGTGCGCGACAGCGAAGGGCTGTTGCACTTCGTCGGGCGGCGTGACGCCATGATAAAGAGCGCGGGCAACCGCATCAGTCCGCAGGAGATCGAGGACGCGGCGTTGGCTACCGGCCTGGCGGCCGAGGCGGCGGCGGTCGGAGTCAAGGACGAGCGTCTTGGCCAGGCCGTGCTGTTGGTCGTGCGCGGAAGCGGGGACGAGGCGGCCTTGCGGGCGGCTCTGAAGCGCGATCTGCCGAATTTCATGCAGCCGCACGAGATCCGCTGGGTCGAGCGCATGCCGCTCAACCCCAATGGCAAGATCGACCGCGCGGCCTTGCAGGCGGAGACGGTACCGTGAAGCCGCTCGGTCCGATCCCGGCGGGCTACGGCGCTATCGATGGCGAACTGGCGATCGCTGGACGCAAGGCGGGTGAATGGGTCGAGCAAGCCGGCGGGACACCGCTGTTCGTCTATTCTGCGGATATGATCCGGAGGCGTCTGGCCGATCTACGTCGCGCCATGCCCGAACAACTTGGCATTCATTATGCCATAAAAGCAAATTCTTATGCGCCTATCCTTAAATTGGTGTCGGGAATGGTGGATGGTTTCGACATCGCGTCCGGCGGCGAGCTTGGGATGGCGCTGGCGGCCGGCTTGGACGCCGAACGGATCAGCTTTGCCGGCCCGGGCAAGCGCGACGAGGAACTGGCGGCAGCGATCACTGCGGGCGTGACGCTCAATCTTGAATCCGAGAATGAGGCGCATCGCGTGCTGTCCATTGCCGAGCGGGAGGGCGTGGCTCCTCGCTTGGCGATCCGGGTCAACCCGGACTTCGAGCTGCGCGGGTCAGGCATGAAGATGGGCGGGGGCGCCAAGCCGTTCGGGCTCGATGCCGAACGCGTTCCGGTGCTGGCGCGCGAAGTGATCGCCTCGGGCGCCGAATGGCGCGGACTGCACATCTTTACCGGCAGCCAGGCGCTCGACGCTTCGGCGATCATCGAGACACAGACCAATGTTCTGGCGCTGGCGGCGGAGCTGAGCGAACAAATCGGTGCGCCCCTACCGCACCTCAACATGGGCGGCGGCTTCGGCATCCCTTACTTCAACGGCGACCAGCCGCTTGACGTCACGGCGGTGGGGGTGGCGCTCCGCGAGCGCTTTGCCGCGCTGCCCGACGCGTTGGCGTCGACCGAGTTCGCGATCGAACTGGGACGGTATCTCGTCGGCGAAGCAGGGGTTTACCTTACCCGAATCGTTGATCGGAAGTCGAGCCATGGCGCCGTCTATCTGGTAACGGACGGGGGGCTGCATCACCAGCTCGCGGCCTCGGGCAATTTCGGTACCGTGGTTCGCCGCAATTATCCCGCCGCCATCGCCAGCCGCTTCGGCGCGGAAGCGACCGAAGAGGTAAGCATTGTCGGCTGCCTGTGTACGCCGCTGGACCGCCTCGCCGACCAGGCGCTGCTGCCGCACGCCGATGTCGGCGATTTCGTGGCGATCTTCTGTGCGGGGGCTTATGGCGCTTCCGCCAGCCCCTCGGCCTTCCTTGGCCAGGGCCCGGCCCGCGAAATGCTTGTTTAGCTTTGCGAACCGACCCGTCCCGTAATGGGACGGTAGCCCTGAAACGGCGGAAAAGCGACGGTTTCCAACCCTAAGGCTAACGCATTGTTCACCCTTTTCCGAGACAAGGCGGACCGGATCCGCGGGCAGTGGGTCGTCTGCGCGCCGTATCCGGCCGTTGCCCGTCAAAGTCAGGATTATTGGGATGCTGAATTCTCAGGTCGCCCGCCTTTTCGCCGCCAGTGCCCTGGCGGGTCTCGCGCTTTCGGGGTGTGCCAGCGCGCCCGACGGACATCTTCCCCCGGCGAGCTTCGTCGCGATGCAGGAAGGCCCGGGTGAGGATTACGTCATCGGGCCGCTCGACGAATTGACCATCACCGTCTGGCGCAACGACGAGCTGGGCGCGAAAACGCAGGTCCGGCCCGACGGGCGCATCACCACCCCGCTCGTTCCCGATATGCCGGCCGTCGGCAAAACGCCGACGATGCTGGCGCAGGACATCCGCCTGCAGCTTTCGCAATACATCACCGATCCGCTGGTCACGGTGATGGTCGACAAGTTCTCCGGCACCTTCAGCCAGCAGATCCGCGTCGTCGGCGCGACCGAGAAGCCGGCTTCGCTGCCTTATCGCGCCAACATGACCGTGCTCGATGCGATGATCGCCGTCGGCGGCCTCGGCGAATTCGCCAGCGGCAACCGCGCCAAACTTGTCCGCTTCGACAAGCAGTCGGGCAAGCAGAAGGAATACGGCGTCCGCTTGAATGATCTGCTCAAGAAGGGCGACACCAGCGCCAACGTGATGCTGCAGCCGGGTGACGTCATCATCATTCCGGAAAGCATGTTCTAGATGAGCGAGCTGCTCGAAGAAGCGCGCGCCGCGCTGTGGACGGTGTGGAACCGGCGCTGGCTGGCACTTGGCGTCGCCTGGGGAGTCTGCGTGCTCGGCTGGCTGATCGTCGCGCTGATCCCGAACACTTACGAATCCGAAGCACGCGTCTTCATCCAGCTCGACGACATGCTCGCCGACCAGATCGGCATCACCGCCGCCAGCCGCGACAAGGATATTGAGCGCGTTCGCCAGACGCTGACGAGCGCCGTCAATCTGGAGAAGATCGTCCGCTCGACCAGGCTCGGCGACAAGGTCACCACACCCGGCCAGATGGCAGCGGCGGTCGCTGATCTGGGCAAGAACATCAAGGTCGTCGCGCAGGGAGACAAGGGCGCCAACCTGTTCCAGATCACCGCCGACAGCGGGCACTCCGACCTCTCGGACGCGCAGAACTCGCAGCTGGCGCAAGACATCGCCCAGCAGATGATCGACATCTTCAAGGAACAGAACCTCGGCGGTTCACGCAGCGAGATGCGTGACACGATCGCGTTCATGGATCAGCAGCTCGCCGAGCGCAGCAAGCAGCTCGAAGACGCCGAGCAGCGCCGCCTGGCCTTCGAAGCGAAGTATCCCGACCTGGCCGGGGGCTCGGATGCCATCATCGCTCAGCTCAACAGCAACCGTTCCGAACTGCGCAGCGTCGGCGCCGATCTCGCTGCGGCGCAAAGCGCCTTGGCGGCGATCGACGGCCAGTTGGCGAGCACGCCCAGGACTCTCACGACACCCGACAGCGGCGGGCCTCGCGCGGCGCTGGCACAGGCGCGGGCCAATCTCGCTGCCTTGCAGGCGCGGGGACTGACCGAAAGCCATCCCGACGTGATCGCAGCGGAGAAGCAGGTCTCCGTGCTTACCAGGCAGGCGCAAGGCCCCGGCGGCGATTATGGCACGCCCAATCCAGCCTACACCTCGCTGCAATCGATCCGGGTCGAGCGCCAGGCCAACGTGCAGGCGCTCACGTCGCGAGCGGCGGCGCTGCAGCAGCAGATCGTCCAGGTCGAGGCGAACCAGGCGAAGGAGCCGGTTGCCGCGGCCGAGGCCAAGCAGATCAGCCGCGATTACGACGTCCTCAAGGCGCAGTACGACAAGCTTCTCGCAGACCGCGAGGAACTGCGGCTGCGCGGGCAGGTGGAGACCGAGCACAGCTCGGTGAAGTTCCAGGTCGTCGATCCGCCGAGCGCGCCGCGCAAGCCGTCGGCGCCGAACCGGCCGCTGCTGCTGTTCGGCGTGCTGTTCGCCGGCGTGGCCGCCGGTTGCGGCGTCGCCTTCGGCATCGGCAAGATGCGCTCGACCTTCGCCACCGCGAGCAAGCTCGAGACGGCGTTCGAACTGCCGGTGATCGGAACCGTCTCGCTGGCGATGACGGACGCTGCCCGCGCAGTGGCGCGCAAGAAGCGCAAGCTGTTCGTCGCGGCATCCGGAGCGCTCGGCGGGCTCTTCGTGGTGCTGCTGGCGGCCGAGTTCATCCAGCGGGGGATGGTCGCGTGACCGAACAGAGCAAGATCCCGCTGCCTGGCAAAGGCAAGTCGCTGTTCGAGCGGGCGGAAAACCTGTTCGGGCTGGGCGGCTTCACCGCGCCGCCCGTGCCGCAAGGCCTTGCCGAGCCAGCAGCCAAGCGCGCCTCGCGTAAGGGTCTGTCGGCTGCGGCTGAGCCGAAATCTGCGACTGTCGTCGCGCCTCCCCCCGTCGAGGCGAAGCCGCAGGTGTTCGAAGCTCCGGCTGCGGAGATCGAGCCGGAACCGATCCGCTTCGCCGGACTGCACCATCCGATCGACCGTGCGCGCCTAGCAGAGCAGGGCCTGATCCAGCCCGACGGCAAGGTGACCACGCTGCTCGAGGAATTCCGCATCGTGAAGCGCCAGTTGTTGCTGGCAGCGCGGGCCGCCCGGCAAGGCGGCGCCCCGGCGCAGCGCGTGCTGGTCTGCTCCCCGCTTCCGGGCGAAGGCAAGACGTTCTGCGCGGCCAATCTCGCGCTGGCGATCGCGGCCGAAAAGGACAGCGAGGTTCTGCTGGTCGATGCCGATTTCGCCAAGCCGTCAATCCTCTCGACGCTCGGCCTGCCGGGCGGACGCGGACTGATGGACGCGCTGGCCGACCCGACGATCCACATCGAGGACTGCGTCATCACCACGGATGTCCCCGGCCTGTTCGTCCTGCCGGCCGGCAACCACAGCAATTCGGACAGCGAATATCTCGCCAGCAGCCGCACCCCAGAGCTGCTCGATCGGCTGACGCAAGGTGCGCCGAACCGGATAGTGATCTTCGATTCGCCCCCAGCGCTCGCCGCCACGCCCGTCGCCGAGCTTGCCAAGCACGTTGGCCAGGCGCTGGTGGTCGTCCGCGCGGACGTGACCGGGCAATCCTCGCTCGAAGACGCGCTTTCTCTGCTGTCGAGCTGCCCGGACATCAAGCTGCTGCTCAATGCGACGCATTTCAGCCCCAGCGGCCGCCGCTTCGGCACTTATTACGGATATGGGGAGTGAGACCGATGGTTCGCCATTGCGCCTGTCTTGTCGCCGGGCTCATTGCGCTGATCTTGCCCGCATCCGCATGGGCGGATGACGGCGACCACCCGGTCAAGGCGGGTTCGCACGTCGAGGTCACGCCTTACATCGAGGCGGATCAGGTGCTCACCGCCGACATTCAGCCCGACAGCGATGTCGTGACTTATACGACGCTCGCCGCCGGTGTCGATGCGACCGCGGTCGGCCACTACTCTGCCGGCTCGGCCTCGGTGCGTTACGAGCGGCACTTCGGCGAAGGCGGCGGTGTCGGCGACAGCGATACGGTCAGTGGCATTGTGCGCGCGTCCGTCGCTCTCGTTCCGCATACCCTGACGCTCGAAGGCGGTGCGCTCGCCGTGCGCGAGAGTGTCGACAGCCGCGGCGGGGCGTTCAGCGGGGCGTTCGTGGGCGACGACGACACCACTAGCCGGATCTACTCCGGCTACATCGGCCCGTCGCTGGAAACCCAGGTCGGCGATCTGCAGATCGAAGGCCATTACCGCTTCGGCTACACCAAGGTGCAAGAGCCCGATGCGATCGTCGTCGGCACCACTGGCGTCGTTCCGGTCGATCTGGCCGACGAAAGCACCACGCACAACGCGCAGGCCCGCATCGGCTTCCGGCCCTACACGATCCTGCCGGTCGGGGTCGGCGTCGGCGGAATGTGGAACGAGCAGGACGTCTCTAATCTCGATCAGCGCGTGCGCGACCGCAACGTGCGCGGCGACGTGACCGTGCCGGTCAGCCCCACGCTCGCGCTCGTCGGCGGCGTCGGCTACGAGGATGTCGAGGTGTCGAGCCGCGATGCGCTGCGCGACACGTCCGGCAATCCCGTCGTCGGCCCCAACGGCCGCTACGTCACGGACAAGAGCGCGCCGCGCCGGATCGCCTATCAGACCGACGGCCTGATCTGGGATGCCGGCGTGATGTGGCGCCCGAGCAAGCGAACCTCGCTGGAGGCGTTCGTCGGCCGGCGCTACGATTCGACGACCTATTACGGCAGCTTCGCCTACGCGCCGAATACCCGCGAAAGCGTCAACATCTCGGTCTACGACGGGATCACCGGCTTCGGCGGCGTCATCACCGATCGGCTCGCCGGCTTGCCTGCCGAGTTCACCGCGGTGCGCAACGCGCTTTCGGGTGATATCGGCGGCTGCGTCGCCAGCCTCGAAGGCGGCAGTTGCTTCGGCAACGCGCTGGGCTCGCTCGAATCCGCGGCGTTCCGCAATCGCGGCGTTTCCGCGACTTATGCGGTCAACCTCGGTCGCACCACGGCAGGCCTCGGGGTCGGCTACGATCACCGCAAGTTCATTGCCGCGCCCGGTACGGTCATCGCCGCCGCCAACGGCGTGGTGGACGAAACCTGGTGGGCCGCGGCTTACGCCAGCACCAAGCTCGACGAGCGTTCGAGCGTCACCTTCAACGCCACCGAGACGCTGTTTGAAAGTGGTTTCGATGGCAGCGGCGACCGGGCGATCGGCTATAGCGCGTCGCTGGCCTATTACCGCCGGCTCATCGCGGGCCTCACCGGTACGGCGGCGGTCGGCCTCGACGGCCTGGTGCAGCAAACCCTTCCCGACATCGTGTCCGCATCGGCCCTGCTGGGCTTGCGGTACTCGTTCTGACGCCCCGACGGAGAGACAGAGATGTTCTATGATTTCTACGGATTGACGGGCAAGCCCTTCCAGCTCACGCCGGACCCGGCCTTCTATTTCCGCAGCATCACCCATCGCAAAGCGCTGTCGTACCTCGGTTACGGGCTGGCGCAGGGAGAGGGCTTCATCGTCATCACTGGCGAGGTGGGCGCGGGTAAATCCACGCTGGTCGCACACCTGATGGGCACGATCGATCCGCAGCGGCTGACTGTCGGCCAGATCGTCACCAGCAAGCTCGACGAGGAAGAGATCGTCCACGTCGTCGCACAGTGCTTCGGGCTCGATATCGAGGGACATGACAAGGCCAGCGCGCTGGGAGCGATCGAGGGCTTCCTGCACGAGCAGGCCCGCAGCGGGCGGCGCTGCCTGCTGGTGGTGGACGAAGCGCAGAATCTCTCGGTCACCGCGCTGGAAGAGCTGCGCATGCTGTCGAACTTTCAGCTCGGCAATCATCCGTTGCTGCAGACCCTGCTGCTCGGTCAGCCCGAGTTCCGCGTGACGCTGCAATCGAGCCCGGACCTCGAACAACTGCGCCAGCGGGTGATTGCCGCGCACCATCTCGAACCGATGGAGAAGAGCGAGATCGAGCCGTACATCGTCCATCGCCTGGAGAAGGTGGGCTGGGACGGCAATCCGGCGTTCGACCAGCGCGTGTTCGCCGAGCTTTACGAAGCGAGCGGCGGCATTCCGCGGCGGATCAACCAGATCGTCAACCGCCTGATGCTGCTCGGTGCGGTCGAGGAGCGCACGCGGATCGATTCCGCGATGCTCAAGTCGGTGCTCGACGAGATGGCTGGCGAAAAAGCCTTTCCGGAAGCCGCGCCGCAGCCGATGCCCAGGATCGAGCCGAAGGCTGAGCCGGTCGCGCCCTTGCAGCATGAAGCGCGTCTCGACCGGGAGACTGTCGATGCCCTGTTTGCCGAGCGCGACGCCAATATCGCCGAGCTGCAGCAGGCGATCGTCGAACTGGCCAACCGCCAGGACGATGCCGCGCGCCTCGCCGTCATGCCGGAGATCGCTACGCTACAGGAACAGCTCGCCCGTCTCGAAGCCAGGACTTTCGAGCAGGAACGGACGATCCGCCACACGCTGACGATGCTGATCGAATGGATCGAAGGCGAGATGGACGAAAGCAAGGCCGCCTGAGGGGATAGCGCTTGAACGCCGTCACCCTCCCTTTCCGGGCCGAGGCCGGTGGCGCGATAGTCAACGGCTTATCGGTCGATGTCGAGGACTGGTTCCACGTCGGCGCGTTCGAGAGCGTGATCGAGCGCGACGACTGGTCGTCGCTCGCCGATCGGGTCGATCGAAACGTGCGCGAGATCCTCGACCTGTTCGACGAGGCGCAAGTCCAGGCGACCTTCTTCGCGCTCGGCTGGGTGGCCAGTCACCACGGCGGACTGATGCGCGAGATCGTCGCTCGCGGGCACGAGTTGGCAAGCCATGGATGGGATCATGGGCGTGTGTTCCGGATGGATCGCGCAGCCTTCGCCAAGGACATTTCCCGCGCGCGCAAGGTGCTGCAGGATGCCGCCGGCGTGCCGATCCTCGGCTATCGCGCGCCGAGCTTCTCGATCGACCGGCGCACGCCGTGGGCGTTCATGGAGCTGGCCGAGCAGGGCTACACCTATTCCTCCAGCGTCGCGCCGGTGACGCATGACCATTACGGCTGGGCCGAAGCGCCGCGCTTCGCCTTCCGACCGTTGCCGTGGTCGCCGCTGGTCGAGATCCCGGTGACGACGGCGATGTTCGCCGGCAAGCGCCTGGCGGCCGGCGGCGGCGGGTTCTTCCGCGTGATCCCCTACGGCTTCACCCGCTGGGCAATCCGCCAGGTCAACACCCGCGACGGGCGGCCGGCGGTGTTCTATTTCCACCCGTGGGAAATCGACCCGGGTCAGCCCCGCGTGGCGGGCGCGCCGCTCAAGTCGCGCCTGAGGCATTACACCAATCTCGACAAGATGGCCGGCAAGCTGCGGCAACTGGTCGGCGAGTTCGCCTGGGGCCGGATGGACTTGCTGGCGCACCGCGAGGCGGCCAGGCTGGAGAGCGAGGCCGCGGCGTGAATGCGCTCTTCGCCCTGAACCGCGAGCAGGTTCGCACCGTCGATCTGCGGCAGCCGGACGAAGCGGCGCGTGTCGAAGGCTTCGTCGCGGAGATGGGCGGCAGCCTGTTCCATCGCCCCGCCTGGCTGCGCGCGGTCGAGCAAGGCACCGGCCAGCGTGCGCGGGGATTGCTCGCGGAGAAGGGCGGGGCAATCATCGGCTGGCTACCGCTGACCGAGCTGCACTCACCGGTCTTTGGCCGAGCCCTTGTCTCCAGCGGGTTTGCGGTCGAGGGCGGGGCGCTGGCGGAGCGCGAAGCGACTATCGCCAATCTGTGCAGAGCCGCGGAGGAGCTTGCGCTTCGCTTGTCATGCTCGACGGTCGAACTTCGCGGAGGCGAGGCACCCCGCGATTGGCGCGTACGCACCGACAGCCATTGCGGCTTTGTTGCAAACCTCGCTCCGGACGACGAGGCGCAGTTGCAGGCCATTCCGCGCAAGCAACGGGCCGAGGTGCGCAAGGGGTTGGCCGCGGACCTTGTCATGAGCGTCGGCCGTGGTCCGGAGGAGCGGGTGGCGCACTACGCCGTCTACGCGGAAAGCGTGCGCAATCTCGGCACACCGGTTTTCCCGCGCAGCCTGTTCGAGGCGACGCTCGATACACTCGATGGTGACATCTTGACCGTCAGCCATCGCGGCAAGCCGGTGGCGAGCGTGCTGTCGTTCTACCATCGCGGCGTGGTCATGCCCTACTGGGGCGGCGGCACGCACGAAGCGCGGCGGCTGCGAGCCAACGACCGCATGTACTACGAGCTGATGTGCCACGCACGCCGGCGAGGCTGCACACGGTTCGATTTCGGCCGCTCGAAAACGAACAGCGGCGCCTGGGCGTTCAAGAAGAACTGGGGTTTCGAGCCCGAGCCTCTATCCTACGCTAGCTGGACGGTACCCGGCGCGGAACCGCGCGATGCCGACCCGACGAGTGCGAAACATGCCGCGCGGATCGCCTTGTGGCGCCGCTTGCCGCTCGCGCTCGCCAACCGCCTCGGGCCGCCGATCGCAAGGGGGCTGGGATGAGCGAGGAAATCCTCTTCCTCGCGCACCGCATGCCGTTCCCGCCCGACCGCGGCGACAAGATCCGCTCGCACCACATCCTCAGGGCGCTGGCGGAGCTGGCCCCGGTCCATGTCGCGTGCTTCGCCGAAACCGTGGCCGACCGCGCGCAGGAAGCGCAACTCGCGTCGCTGGCAGCGAGCTATTGCCTGGTCGATCGGAAGAAGCCGCTGGCTCTGGCCGGGCTCGAAGCGCTGGCGCGTCATGAACCGGTCAGCTTGTCCGCCTTTCGCCATGGCGCGATAGCCGGGTTCGTCTCGCGAACGCTGGCAGAGCGGCCAGTCGACACGATTTACGTCTTCTCCGGACAGATGGGTCAATACGTACCGAGTGCCTGGCCCGGGCGAGTGGTCATCGATCTGGTCGATGTTGATTCCGCCAAGTTCGAATCTTACGCCTCCGAAGCAGTGGGGCCGATGCGCTGGTTCTATCGGCGCGAGGACCGGCTGCTGCGCATCGAGGAAGAGCGGCTGGCCTGTCTTGCCGACCACACATTGCTCGTCAGCGTGAACGAGGCGGAGCTGCTTCGCTCGCGGTTGAGCAATGCCGGAGAGGCGCGAATCGGCGCGCTGGGTAATGGTATCGACTTTGCCGTATTCGATCCGGCTGCGACGATCCAGCATCCGGCGCTTGCGGCCACGCCCGGGCCGCACCTCGTGTTCACTGGACAGATGGATTATCCGCCGAATGTCGCTGCGGTGCAGCGGGTCGTGCGGGCGATCATGCCGGAAATCCGCAGGACCCACCTGGCCGCGCAATTCCACATCGTCGGCCGGGCGCCGACCACCGAGGTGTTCGGGCTGGAAAGCGACAGCGTGCGGATATGGGGCGAAGTTCCGGCGGTGCAGCCGTTCCTCGCCGCGGCCGATCTCGTGATCGCCCCCCTGACGATCGCTCGCGGCGTGCAGAACAAGGTGCTCGAGGCGATGGCGATGGCGCGGCCCGTGCTTCTCACGCCGGAGGCCGCCAACGGAATCCCCGCAGAAGACGGTATCCACTTTGCGGTCGAGGATAACGATCATAGCCTCGTGGCGCGCTCGCTCGCTTTGCTCGCCGACCGAAATAGCGCGGCAAGGATGGGCGCCGCTGCTCGCCGTCTGGTGGTCGAGAGGATGAGCTGGCCGGCCATGCTGGCGTCGCTGCCGGCATTCGTCGGACGTGAGGCGAAACACGAAGGGTGTCGCGATGCCGCCTGAGCTGAGCTTGCCGAAGCGCTCCGTCGTGCTCGAATGCGTGCCGCCGGCCTGGCGCGCCCCGCTCGTGCAACTGGCGCTCGCCTGGGCCGGCCTGATGCTGCTCACGGCGGGTGCCTGGGTCGAGATGGCCCGCCAATGGTGGACTGCCTCGACCTACAACCATATCCTGCTGATCCCGCCGATCCTCGCCTGGCTGGTGCGGCTGCGCTGGCCCGAACTGGCCAGGCTGCATCCGCAAGCGTGGTGGCCCGGTTTTGCCTGGTTTGCTGGCGGCCTGCTGGCATGGGCGCTTGGAATGGCCACTGACGTGAACCTCGTCGGCGAACTCGGCGCCGTGATGCTATTGCAGGGGGCCGTGGCGGTGCTGCTGGGTCCGCGGATCGTGGCAGGTCTGCTGTTTCCGCTCGCCTACATGCTCTTCCTCGTGCCGTTCGGCGACGAGATCGTGCCG
>Ga0164242_10003285_pt1 | contig 18504 bp, 32 predicted proteins | sample OricomgcompostMG_FD_108783 | JGI IMG/M metagenome (GOLD analysis project Ga0164242, IMG submission 108783) | Miracle-Growth compost microbial communities from Emeryville, California, USA - Original compost - Miracle growth compost (MG) ... | reverse complement strand
TGAGCCCATCGACAGGCCCACATGGGGAGAGTCGCCAGACAGGCTCGTCTTGACCACCGACCCGCGCTTCCCGGTGCCCCACACCAGCTCGTCGGGCTGCGCGGCCCGGATCGCGGGCATGGCACCGGCCAGTGTCACCAGCGGCGGCGGCGGGGCCGACTGGGTGATCTCCAGGACCGGCTTCGGTCCCGCGAGCTGGTAGCGGGCCTCCGGGGCCTCGATCGCCAGCTTCGCCGACAGCACCTCGACCAGGCGGCGTTTCGTCGCCTCGTCGGCCTGCCAGTGCGGCGGCAGCTGCGCGACGACGCGGGAGCGGTCGCGGGCGACCTCAAGCCACGCGGCCGGATTCGTGGCCACGGGGAGGCCGACAACCGGCGCAGCCTGAATGTGGGCCGGGCGTATCCAGGTGCGGCGGTGCTTCACCGACCGGAACCACGCCACCGCCGCCCAGGTGCCCGCCACCAGACCGCAAGCGCCCACGCTGGCCAGGACCACCAGCGTCACCACCGGGGCCGTCACCAGCCCGTACAGGACCAGCGCGACTGTGAACGTCGACCCCGACCGCCAGGCGGCCCGGTGCCAGCGCGGCCGGTACCACCAGCGGCGGGCGTGGCCGGTCTGAGTCAGCGCCCGGGTACCTGGTCTAGACCATCCGGCATCGGTCAGCGGCCGGCCGTGGTGAGCCTCCCCGGTCAGCCAGCGCCAGATCAGCACCGGCATCCCGTGGTCACGCACCCGTTCGCGGGCGATACCAACCACCCCGGCAATACCTATGGCAGCAGCTAGGGCAAGAACCAGAAGGATCGCGCTCACCAGCGGCTTCCTTCCTGTCGCAACACTGTGGTCATTGGACAGGGAGCTGTGGCATCTGAATCAGCCTTCCGGCCATTCAATTCCGGCGGATCCGCCGGAATTGAATTCGCCCGCGCCTCCCGCGCGCGGCGGTGCCGCTCACGGTCGGCCCGGTTCGCCGGGCGCGTGTCCCACCGCAGGTTCGACAGCCGGTTATCCCAGCGGCGGCCGTTGCCGTGGCAAGCCTCATGGGCGGCCGACGGCGGCTCCCCCGCGAACACGAGCAGGACCAGGCGGGCGACATGGACCCGCCAGCGCCCCCGGCCCGCCGAGAGCGTGACGTAGCGGTAGCCATCCTTATCCCGCGCCGGTTTCAGCACCCGGCCGCCGCGGCGGACACGGCCGCGGGCCGATACCTCATAGGCGGGCCACCCCGGGACGGGCCGCCATTCCTCTGTAGGGTTCACCTACGGATCTCCTGCTAGCTCAGGTTGTCCGAGGGCCGCCAGCGCGTTGCGATCGCGGCTGGCGGCCCGCCTAGATTCCGGTGTCGGGGAAGCCAAGCCCGGCGGCCAGACGCCTGGCGAGACGCTTGCGAAGCTCGTCCATGACCGCCTCGTGACGCGCGGCTTTCATCGCCCGCTCGATCGTCCCGACCGGCGCGGCCACCCAGTCGGTGAGCGCCGCCCTGGCCAGGTCGATCAGCTGCTCGTCCGTCATGCCGTCGTAAGCGCCCATGCCGTCATCGTAAGCAAGCCGAGCGCCCCTGACTACCGCCAGGGGCCGCTGACCCAAGCCGGGTGACGCTGGCGGGCGCTGGGTACGTTGATCAACTATGGCCGACCCAAGGGCGTACATGCGCCTATATGGCCAGCTCAAGACCCGCATCGAGACGGGAGAGCTGGCGCCTGGTGCGCGCCTCAACATAGGTTTGCTAGCCGATGAAGCCCAGACGGGCCGCGACACGGTGAAACGCGCCCTTGCGCTCCTGGCCGCCGACGGGCTCACCGAGCGCTGGCCCGGGCTCGGCTGGTTCGTCACCGAGCGAACCGCCTAGGCTGCCCATCTCGCGCCTGATCTCACCGATCTGCTCGTGGATGTCCCCGAACCGGTCGAGGATCATCCGGTACCAGATCTGCTCGGTGTCCTTCTCCAGCACATCCAGGCGGCCCGTGATCCCCTCGGCCCACACTTCCAGCGCGGCCAGGCGCTCCCGGTCGGTGAGCGACTGCCCCTCGGCCGGGCTCTCGATAAGCTGACGGATCTCGGCCAGTTCTTCCCGGATAGTCATGATGTCCCCTCCCCTTTTGCAGGGTCTAAGGGACGCGACAGTGGTCGCGTCCGTTACCCCCTACAATACAGGGCATGGGAAAACTCCGCGCCGCTAACCTCGCCCGCGTATCGAAGGACGACTCCGGGCGCACCCGGAGTGTCGACGAGCAGCACGCCGACAACGAAGCGGAAGCCGCGGAGATCGGCGCCGTCATCACCGGAACCTACCGGGACACCATGTCAGCGTCACGGTTCGCCAAGGGCCGCCGGGAAGACTGGCCCCGGCTCCTGGCCGACATCAAGGCCGCCAGGTATGACCTCGTGCTCCTGTGGGAATCGTCGCGCGGATCACGCGAACTCGAAGACTGGGCGCGGTTCCTGCGACTGTGCCGCGACAGCGGAACCCTGATCCACGTCACCACCCACCACCGCTCCTACGACATGAGCATCGCCCGGGACTGGCGGGTGCTGGCGGAAGACGGCGTCGACAGCCAGTACGAGAGCGAGAAGATCAGCGGACGGGTCCGCCGCGGCCTGGCCGCCAACGCCGACGCCGGGATGCCACACTCACAAGCGCCCTACGGGTACCGGCGCGTCTACGACGAGCGCGGCAAGCTCGACCGGAACGAGGCGCAACGGGCCTATGAGCCGGAAGCCGCCATCGTCCGCCAGCTGATCACCTCCGTGGCGGCCGGTGTGCCACTGTCGCACCTCGAACGGCAGACCGGCGTGAAGCGGTCGACCGTGCGGAAGATCTGCCTCAACCCCGCCTATGCCGGCAAGCGACGCACCCCGGCCGGGCTCGTCGAGGCGCGATGGAAGCCGCTCGTCGACGAGGCCACCTGGCGCCAGGCTCAGGCGGCACTGGCCGCCAAGCCGCGGGCCGGTGTCGCCAGCCGCCCAGGCGGCGCCCGGTACCTGCTGAGCGGCATCATGACCTGCTTCCAGTGCACGGCGGCCGTCGAGGCCGACCCCGACAGCGCCAAGCGCCGCCGGCGGGCCGCCTACGCCTGCCGGGCCGGGCACGTCACCATCGCCCAGGCGGGCGCCGACGAGGTAATCATGCACCTGGTGCTGGCCCGGTGCGCGCGCGACGACCTGTACCAGCTGCTCACCGCGGCGGCCGGGGACGACGCCCAGGTGGCCCGCGACGAGGTGGTCAAGCTGGAGGCCGAGCTGGACGAGTGGCTGAACGCAGGCGTCTCCGCCAGGGCGTACAAGGTGCAGGAGGACCGCCTGCTCCCCCTCATCGCCGCGGCCCGTGAACGCGCCGAGCAGCTGACCGTGCCCGCCCCCGTGCGTGACCTCGTGACGGCCGGGGCCGCCGCGGCGGCAGCGTGGGAGCGGATGACCGTCCCGCAGCGGCGCGCCGCCGTCCGGTTCCTGTTCGCGTCGATCACCCTGCACAAGTCCCCGCGGCCGGGGCCCGGGGTGGCAGCACGGGACCGGATCACCTGGGGCTGGCGGACATTCGCCGCGTGAAGCTAGTAGAAGCTAGTAGACGCTAGTAGACACTTATTTAAGTACGGGGAATCCTCGGTAATCCTCGGTAATTCAAGGGAGCTACCGGCAATTAGACGAGTCGTGCAGCGATGTGCTTGCGTGCAACAGCCAACGATAGCAAGAGTGCCACTGACCTGCCGTTTCTACATTGGCCTTGTTGCATACGCGCACGGGTCTCGCACATTGGTCCCCGCCATTAGGGGATCTTTAGGGGAACGCGCAGGTCAGCGTGCATCCACGCAACTGTGTTCGCGAACGTTCAGCCAAGTTCAGCTGAGTTCAAGCTGAGTTAAGGGAAGTTCAGGGAACTTTCGTGAACATGACGCGGACACGGCGCACGTATGCGCACGTATGCGCACTTAGGAACAGGCGTCCGGCTGTCCGCCCGGCCAGGGGCAACATTACGCAAAAACCCGCCGACACGAGCGAGATCGTGGCGTACGGGTCATAGGGTGTGCTTAGATTCGGTTGTTGCCTTTCGGTGGCCGATGGGTTTACCCGGCCCCCCTGGTGCTGGAACACCACGGGGGGCCGGTGCGGCCCCCGCGAGGGAACCCGCAACCCATCCGCGTCTCAAACGGAAGGCAGTCCCATGCTGCCACACGCTTCTTTGGCGTACCCGGAAGCGAGCATCACGATTGGTGATGCTGCATCCCCCAGCGATTACGTCCCTCCCGCGTGGGCCGTCGAGGCCGCAGCCTCCGCCCCCCGCATCAGCCCCGCCGACGCAGCACCGCTGATCGCCCTGTTCCGGGCGGTGGCCGCATGAGCGCCGCCAAGTGGTCCGCGCCGAACTGGTGTAACCCGTGCGGCGGCTACCGGTCCCGCGACCACGAGTGCGAGCGGCAACAGCGGCGCGCCGACTTTCCGGCAGATCTGCCGGAAGGTTTCACGCGGGAGAACGTCGATCAGGCTGCCATGTCCGCCATCCCCGAAGCGTCCGACCGCCGCTATGTCGCCGGGTGGAATGCAGGCTACGAAGCCGCGATGCGCGACCTGGCCGCACGGGGGGATGCCGCGTGAGCGCCGTGAAGATCCGCTCCGACGGGTGGCTAGCCCCCTCGTCCGTCGCCGGCTACGGGCTCGGCACCGCGGCCACGGTTCGAGCGTTCGGCGAGACCGAAGCCATGCGCCAGCGCCGCGCCGAGATCGAGGCCGCGATCAGCGAAGTGCAAGCCAAGGTGACCGCCAAACGGGCAAGATCGCAGGTCACAGCGTTGTCGTCGGCTTTTAAAGAGGAAGTACTACCTTCTAAAAGCGAACGACAACTCGCTGACCTGCTGCGATACCGCATCGTTCACCACGCTTCGGGGCGCGAGGTGCTGGCCAAGGCGGACCAGCGGAGGCGCAAGTACGAGATCGAAACCGGGATAGGCCGGGACGGCACGATTCACGCTCCACTGGAGCCGTGGACCGCGCCTGGTAGCCGCTGGTCGTCGATGTTCTTCTACGGCCGGATCATGCACGCCGAGCCGGGCACCTACTCGCTCGACCAGCTCAGCCGCGCCGAACTCGAACAGGCTCACTGGATGGCGGCCGAAGGGCTGGTCCTGGTCGACGAGGACATGAGGATTCACCCGCTGTCCGACGCGGCCGCATCCAAGGGCCGGATGTACCCCGGCGCACCAGGCAGCGACAAGACAGCGGCGATCGGGCTCTACCTGCGCGACAACGCGACGGGGCTCGTCGCGGCGGCGCTGTGGAACCTGTCGGTTCACCGGGGCGAGAAAGGCGGCGCCGAGCTGGTCGGCGCCGACGGTGTTCGGGCGAAGGTCGCTCAGATCTGCGCGGAGGCCAACCGGATCAAAGCCAAGCGCCCCGGCCTGGCCGAATACCGCTATCTGTCGGTGACCCGGTGCGCGGAGATCGTCCGGGCCCTGATCGACGGCGGTTTCCTCGACGAGATCGAGCCGGTGAGGTTCGAACGCCGCTTCCGGTCGTGGCGGGCGGTCAGCCGGGCTCTGCGCGTGATCGACGAGCCATGGACCGACGAGGACATCGCACTGATGGTCATGTTCGTAGCCGCGTGGGATGCCGAGCGGCGGAAGGAAGCAACCGAGCGGAGGCAGGCAGCATGAGCTCAAACGACTGGTTCTCTGTCGCCGTCATCATCTTGATCTTGCGCCCGCCGATCGACGTGGTGGCCCGCGCCCTGGCCGACCGGATCAAGCGGGGTGCGAAGTGATCTTCACGGACCTTTCCCCGTTTGCGTTCGCGTGGACCGCCCTGGTGGTCGTGCTCCTGCTCCTGCTGGTGATCGGCATGGCGCTGCTGGTGTTCGACTGGCTGATGGGCGGTGACTGGTGACCGGCATCGACCCGCGGGCCTGGTCGATGACCGAGGCCGGGCTGATGGAGCGGATCCGCAAGATGTGCAAGGATCTCGGTCTGCTGACCTTCCACGTCCGTGACTCGCGGGGAAGCTGGGGGCCGGGCTGGCCCGACTTGTGCATCGCCAGCCGGAAGGGCGTGCTGTTCGCCGAGTGCAAGAGCCAGTCGGGCAGCCTGTCGCCCGATCAGCGGCGGTGGCGTGACGCGCTCGTCGCGGCCGGGATGAACTACCACTTGTGGCGGCCGTCCGACGCGCTGAACGGCACGATCGCGAACGAGCTGGTGAAGCTGTCGCCGCTGCCGGTGGCGGTGTTCACCAGCGAAGACATTCGGTAGCGCCCTACTCTGGACGACACAGAGCCCCCGGTCTCCCGCTCCCCAGCGGCCGGGGGCTCTCGCATGTCCGAGGGGGCTTCACACTGTGAAGGCCCCTGCCTCTACCCCCTCGCGCGAAAGGACGCAAATTGCGCATCTAAATTAGATGCTTTGGCGCTGTGGGGTGGTGGTTAATGCAAGTGGACAATCCGTGTTGCCCAGTCGATGGGGATTGGCCTCCATTCGGGTTGCTCTCGCAGCCACCGGGAAAGCGTTCCGTCGCTCATGTGGACGCCTTTGGGGAATCCCGCGATTACCCAGTTCGGCAGGTAGACGAGGCCGAGTCCGAACAGATCGCAGTCCGGCTCGCCATCCCTGATCCGGCGCAGGGTTGTGCCGTCGTCGAGGAACCGCCAGAACGGGTATGAGCCGGGCCGGTCGAGTGTGTACGGGGCGACGAGCGGCCAGTCCCCGGCCAGGTGCGCGCGGGCAGTGAACATGGACAGGTCGTGGCGGCTCACGGCGATGTCCCATTCGAGGAGGAGCACGTCTTCACCGGCCGCGAACTCGGCAAGCCCTGAGTAGTCGTAGTTGTCCATGACGAACCGCTCGGCCGCGTCTTGGACGTAGGCTCGGCCTGGCGGGACGGTCTTCGGGAACGACCGGACGATCTTCACCAGAAGCCCAGTCCGCGCGACTTCTTCGGCGGCACCGGGGAGTGGTCGTCGGCGGGCGGCGGCGGTTCCTCGTCCACGATCTCGTCGTCGACGGCGGGCGCCTCGATGACGACCGGGTCGGGCTCGGCTTCCTCGTCCTGGCCGTCGTCGAGCGTGGCGGCGATGATCTGCCCCTCGACGGCCGCAGCGGCTACCGTGGCTTCGGTTTCGGTCTCGGCGATGTCTTCGGCTGTGTCCAGCTCGTCGCGCTGCATACGGGCGCTGACGCGCGCGACGTACTTGTCGCGCTCGGCGTTGATGCGGGCGATTTCGACGGACGGGTCGGGCCCGGCCGCGGGCACCGGGATGTCGTGGAGTAGTCCGCAGTCGGCGCAGACGTGAGCGGTCATTCTGTGTTCCTCCGTCGGGGGTCGTATGCCCATTTGGATCGGTCGCTGCCGTGGGTTTCGAGCTGGTGTTTCCGGGCGATTGTCTTATCGGTCACGCGGAATGTGATCTTCCATTTGGCCCCGTCGCGTTCGATGGTGCATTGTGAAATGCTCACGGGTGCGATGTCGTGGCGGCTGAGCCAGTGCGCGCAGCGGAACAGGCTGAGCTTCCATTCGTTGGCCTCGTCGCGGGTTTCCAGGTCGCGGATCACCATCGTCGCGTAGTGGCCGGAGACCGGGTGGTGCTTGCCGAGTCCCCCGGCCTGGTCGATCGCGGCGAGGATGTACGGGTCGCTGACTGGCGGTTTCCGGGCCCGCCACTGCGGTGCTGGCCCCCTAGGCGTCGGACTCACCACCTAGGTTCTTGCGGACCCACTCGGCGAACATCAGGAGTTCTTCCCGCGTCGCGTTGTTCTTCATGGTGTTGGCCTTGTAGCTGATCACCTGCACGTTGCCCGGCACATACCCGAACCTGATGTCGATCCGGTCGAGGCTCGGACTGCCAGGTACCGGGTGCCCGTTGCCCGGCGTGATCGGGATTCCGAGGATCGGGCAGAACTCTGGAACGTCGAAATCGTCACGCGTGATCGTGCAATCGATGCCGGTTTTCTTCGCGCGCTTCCTGGCCTCGATCAGCATGACGTTCTTCAGGTTGCCCTGACGCCATGCGCGCTGCGTCTCGGAGAACTTATCGAGATCATTGGCGCGGTAGCCTCTGGCCTTCGCTGCCTTGCACGGCTTGCAGTAGGTGTGCCGGCCGTCTGAGGACGATGGCATGCGCGGGAACTCTTCAAGATCCTTGGTGATCCTGCACGCTGAACAGGTCTTGCTCGGCACTTCTACCTCCCGTGCTACTCTCAGAGTAACTTTACACAGCCGGTGCTACGGGAGTCCACGTGTGGAACATCCGAAGGACGGTCGACGATGCGGCGGACAAGCTCAAAGACACGGCGGCCGACACGAAGACTGCGATGGTCGCGCTGGGAGTGCTCGGCGTGGCGGCTCTGGCCGTTGCCCTCGTAGCCCTGGCCGTGGCGATCGGGAAGGACTGACGTGGACCGGTGGATAGCTGATCACCCGGACGGCCTGGCGGCCGTGGCGGCGGTGATGGCGGGCGTGCTCGTGTGGCGGGCGTACCGCTACGGTCACGCGGCGGGCGCGTACTCGGCGCTGAGCGGCGACGTGGCGCGGCTCCGCTCGGAAGCGCTGGGTGGCTGAGATGCCGACGCTGACGACTGAGGGCGGTAAGCCGGTCGAGGTGACCGGGCAGGCCGAAGCAATCAACGATGCGTTCCGGTCTGTGATGGACGCTGACGACGGCCCGGCTGAGCAGGCCCCGCCGAAGCGCCCGGAGAAGCCAGCGGCGGACGGCAAGCCGAAGCGCGGGCGCCCGCGGGCCGAGGACAAGTCGCGGACGACCGCGAAGGCGTCCAGCTCGCTCAGCGATGCTGACCGCGCGGCCGGTGTGCAGGGCCTGGCCCAGCTCGGCTCGGCGCTGGTCCTGATGGCGGGGAAGGCGACCGGGAACACGGCGTACCTGGCGGACGCGGCGACGATCGCGGCGAACGCCCCGGCGATCGCGGATGCCTGTGTGCAGGTGGCGAAGAACGACGCGCGGTTCGCGGCGGCGCTCGACAAGGTGTGCTCCAGCGGCCCGTACGCGGCGCTGATCGGCGTCGGTGTGTCCGTCGGTGTCCAGTGCCTGCGCAATCACCGTCCGGGCCTTGCGCTGCCCGGGACGGTTCACCCGGACGAGCTGCTAGGGAGTGCTGGTGGAGCATCTGTTCCGGCTGCTGCGTGAACTTATCGAGGCGGCGGTTCCCCCGGGCAACAAGCGCGGGGAGCTGCACGCCCTGGTCGACAAGATCGAGTCGGGCCCGGCCGCGGCGCCCGCCCCTCCGCGTATGCCTCCCACCCGGTCCAATGGGCCTGCTAAGGCTTAGCCGGGCCGGGCTGCTGGACGAGTACTGGGATTACCACCCGGGCCAGCACGTGGTGGCGATCGGCCCGACCGGCAACGGCAAATCGTGGCTGATGTGGCAGCTTATGCAGGCGACGATGCGGCAGCACCCGGACCTGTCGTATGTGGCGCTGATGCCGAAGCCAGCCGACCCGACGACGGTGGCGTGGGCCCGGACGCTGAACATGCGTGAGACCCCGGTGTGGCCCCCCGTACGGAAGCTTCTGGCGGGCAAGCCGGACGGCTACGTGGTGTGGCCGCCACATGTGATGGGCGTGCCCCCGGCCGACCGGCGTAAGCGGGTGGGTGAGGTTCTGCGGGCGGCGCTGAACGACCAGTACCGCAAGGGCCGGTCGGTGACGCTGCTGGATGACGCGCACTCGGCCGCGGTGATGATGAACTTGAACGAGCATCTGGAGGAGCTTCTGGTCAACGGCCGCGCGGGCGGCTCGGCGGGCTGGATCAGCTTGCAGAAGCCGAGCGGCAGCCAGGCGACCGGCAGCGTGACCAGCTTCGCCTACTCCAGCGCTACGCACCTGTTCCTGACGCGGGACAACGACGAGCGGAACATCAAGCGGTTCGGTGAGATCGGCGGCGTCGACCCGAAGCAGGTCGAGCAGGTGGTGCGGAACCTGCGGCTGTACCGGATCGGCGACAACACCGTCAGCGAGGTTCTGTGGATCAACCTCACCGGCCCGTACCTCGCGCTCGTCGGGCCGTAGGTGCGGAATCTGCTGCGGAAAACTCGCCCCCGCGGGGCACTTTTTCCGCAGCGCTTTTCCGCAGCGGCGAGCCAATGTAGCACCTTCCGTAACACGTGGCGTATGCTGGTCATGTCACGAGAGCCGCCCGTTCAGCGGGAGGCTTTAACAGGCTCTCGTGACAACCGCCGGGCGGGCGGCTCTCCCTTCGATCAGGGAGAGACATTGCAGGCACCGGCCGGGCTCGTCGTGAGCGACGCAGCCAAGCGCATTTCTGAGGCCATGACGCTCCACACCCTCGCGGGCAGCGCGGGCAAGTGGGCGTCTTTCCGCATGTCCGACGGGCGGGAAGTGCAGAAGGCCACGGCCTACGACTCCCACTACGACGCGATGCGTCATGCCCGGTGGGACCGCGACGAGACGATCTACCTGGAGATCACCCCGGACGGCGTACCGGAGCACGAAGCCGAGGGGCTGCTCCGCTACGCGCGGGCGCTCCACGACGCCGGTTTCCGTATCCCGGCCCCCGATTTCAGCTACGACCCGTCGATGCCGCTGCTGGCGGCTGACCGGGCCCGCACGATCCGTCATCTGGCTTCCGGTGGGAAGCGCTAAGGAAGGGTTGAAATGACCGCTACAGCTCCCGCTACGGCCCCGGCTCAGCCGTCGGGCTCGGCGTCCAAGGCTCCGGTGCTTGGCCCGTTCCGGGGTGGCACTCAGCCGACCGTCCGGCAGACCGGTTTTTCCAAGACGATCACGCTGGACACCGCGACGACCGACCTTGAGGATTACGAGATCGCGCCGACCAACATCCTGCGGTGCATCTACGTCGAGGTGAAGGCGACCGCGGCGGGCAACTCGGCGGCGGTGGCGTTCAACGCTGACGCGCCGCTCAACGTGCTGTCCACGGTGAACTTCCAGGACGCGGGCGGTACCTCGATCGTTGGCAGCTTCGACACCTTCGCCCTGTCGATGGGCATGAAGTACTTCGGGTACTCCCGGGCGGGCGACCCGCGTAACAACGCGGTCTACAGCGTGACCACGGGCACCGCGGCGACTGGCGGGTCGTTCAACGTGGTGTACCGCATCCCGGTCGAGGCGGTCAACCGGACTGGCGTCGGTTCGCTGATGAACCAGACCACCAACAGCCCGTACGTGCTGTCGCTGACGGTGAACAAGTCGGGGAACATCTACTCGACCGCCCCCACCACGCTGCCCACGGTCAAGGTGACCGTGCGGCTCGGCGGCTACTGGAACGGCGCCAACGCGGGCTTCCAGCCCGCCCCCACGGCGTTCGGGTCGACCCAGTACATCAACCGGGCATCGATCCAGGGGCTGAACGGCAGCTCGGACTTCCAGCTGCCGAACAACGGGCTCGGCAACCCGCTGCGGAACCTGCTGTTCATGAACTACACCACCAGCTCCCCGGCCCGGTCGAGTGCGGACTTCCCCGACCCGCTGCAGATCAACTACAAGGGCAACATGCTCGTCCAGTACGACCAGAACGTCTGGCAGTACGACATGAGCGAGGCGTTCGGCCTGACGGGCACGGTCGACACCGGGACCGGCCTCGACACGGGCGTTTTCACCCTCCCGTTCAACCGGGACTTCGGCCTGGAGCCGGGCGCCGAGCTGGGGCTCGGCTACCTCAACACCAACGTCGGTGACGAGATCGAGCTGGTGGGCTCGTGGGCCGCCAGCTGCACTCTGTACGAGCTGGTCAACTTCATCTCCGTCAAGGGCTCGCTGAGCCAGATCCAGGGCCTCGTCTGAGGCCATGAAAGGAACGATCATGAGCAAGGCAGTCCCGGTCCTGGTGGGCGTCCTGGTGGGCGTCGTGCTGGCCAACAAGATCAAGGCCCTGCCGGTCCTGAGCAACATCCCGCAGCTGTAGGGGGCCGGTGGTGCCCGGCAAGGTGAACGGCTTCTCCGTCGCGTACGCGACGGCCGGGGGCATCGTTCTCTGGTCGGGCATCAAGGGCTCGTCGATCTCGGACACGGTTCGCTCGGTTCTGGCGGGGAGCACTTCCCCGCCGGTTACCGAGGCGGTCACGACCGCTGCGGAGTCGCCCAGTGGGGGCGGTTCGGCGGCGGCCCCGGCCCCGTCCGCGGCGAACTCGACGGCCGCCGCTAACCAGGCGATCGGTCAGCGGCTGGCGGCGGGTTTCGGCTGGGGAAGCGGTCAGGAGTGGGACGCCCTGGTGGCGCTGTGGAACCGGGAGAGCGGCTGGAACAACACGGCCCAGAACCCGACCTCGACGGCCTACGGCATCGCCCAGTTCCTCGACACCACCTGGTCGACGGTCGGGGCGGGCAAGACGAGCGACCCGACGGTGCAGATCTTCGCGGGGCTCACCTACATCAAGGCCAGGTACGGCGACCCGGTCAAGGCTTGGCAGCACGAGGAAGCGGAGGGCTGGTACTGATGGCGGGCTACTCCGCTCCGATCCTGATCCTGACCGGGCTCAGCTTCGGCGACAAGTGGTACTCCGACAAGCAGGTTGACCTCAAGATCCCCGTGGCCGGGGGCATCGCGTGGCTGATCGCGGCGGGCCTGTCCCAGATCCCCTCGCTTGAGCCGGTGGTGACCGGGATCGCGTGGGTGGCGCTGGCCGCGGCCGTTGTGGTCCCCGTGGCGGCCGGCCAGAAGTCTCTGCTCGACCCCCTGTTTTCGATAGTGAACGGATAGAAGGTGACCCCGTGGACTCAGTGACGAAAGTCCTTCTCTCGATCACCACCGTGGCCCTCGTCGCAACCCTTGTGGTCAATGCGACCGGCACGGCCAAGGTGATCGGCGCGACCGGCTCGGCTTTCAGCCAGTCGCTGGCCGCCGCTCAGAAGGGCTGAGCCGGTGGCGGCGCTGAAGCCGGCGCTCGCTACTGACTGGCTGAACGTCGACTCGACGGCCAACAGCAACTCAGGGCGGGTGCCGCAGGTCAACCCGGGTGCGGACGTTCCGAACCCGCAGGTGCCGACCGCTGATCCCGTTGTGCCTGTCGACGTTCCTGTGGTCGCCACCGACGCGACGGAGGCGGTCTACCAGGGGGGCACGTGGGGCGCTGACTCGTGGGGCGGCTTCACGCAGGGCGGCTGGAAGCAGGGTCCGGCCAATGTCCCCGGGGACGACGGCGGGAACGCCTACGCCAACGTGCTCGCCCGGCCGGTCAGTTCGGTCACGCAGACGCTGAACGAGTACGCGGGCTACGACGCGCACTCTCAGGCCACCGACGACAAGGGATGGATGCAGAACACCCCGACCGGCCGTACGGCCGTCAGGCGGCTCCTGGGGGCCGACGACGTGGGTTACCGGCTGCTGTGGCCGGTCACCAGGGAGAACCCGGTCGCGGCCCGGTTCGCGCTGTCCGCGGTGCCGAACAACAGCCCGGACGGAACCCCCGGCGTGCTCAACGGCGCCGAGCTGCCCGACTACGCCAACACGGCCTACGGCGGCCCCGGGAACATCGCGTACGAGACGCCCGGGCCTCCCTCGACTACCCCGGCCGCGCAGGCGCCGGGGCTCGGATGGGGGAACTGGTGATGGCCAATCCCCTGGAGTCGTTCAAGAAGCTCCCCACGTGGGGCAAGGTGGCCGTGGCCGGCGGCGGTGCCGGCGCGGTCTACGTCGCGTGGCGGATGAAGCAGAACGCCACGGCGGCCAGCGCGGCCCCGGCGGCGGACACCGGTTCGGGGATCGACCCGGAGACGGGCTACCCGGTCGGCTCGGCGCAGGATGAAGCTGCGCTTGCCGAGCTGCAAGGCGGCTACCCGGTCGGCTCCTACACCAACGGCGTCGACACCGGCACGGTGGGGACGACGAGCGGTTACGGCACCATCGCGCAGTGGGCGGCGGCGGCTCAGGCGGGCCTCGCCGACATCGGCTTCGACCCGCAGACGGTGGCCGACGCGCTCGGCGCGTACGTGTCCGGCCAGAAGCTCACCAGCGCGGAAGCGTCGATCGTTAACACGGCCAGGGCCGAGTTCGACTCGTCGGGGCTGGACCTTCCGGCCGTCGTGCTCACCAGCTCGACCGGGCCCGCGACGACCGGGAACACGACCCCGACGATCACGGCGGGGCGCGTGGTCAGCGTGTCCAGCAACGACGCGGTGGTGGCGTGGACCGGCGTCGGGGACGCGACTCAGTGGCGGGTGACGATCACCGGCCCCGGCAAGATCAACGGCAAGACCTCGACGGTGAACAAGCCGGAGGCCACCTACGGGGGCCTTGAAGCCGGCCACACCTACGAAGTGACGGTGACCCCGGTCGGCCCCGGTGGCAAGGCGGGCAAGAGCGGCAAGATCACGGTCAAGACCACCAAGGGGAAGTGAGACAAGTGAGCCTCAAGCCATCAGAGGAAATCCAGGTCGGCGCGCTGACCGCGGCTGTCGTGTACGGGATCTGGCAGCTGAACGCGCCGAACCTGGCCGACGTGAAGGCGGCCCCGGCCGCCAACGGCACCGTTCACGCTTCGGTGAAGACGGCCGCGTGGACTTCGGCCGTGATCGTGGCCGGGCTGGCGATCCTGGCCAAGTCGCCCACCATCTTCATCATCGGTTCGGCGATGGACATCGCGGAGGCGTGGAAGTACTACCACGCGAACGCGGTCGACCCGTCGACGGGCAAGGTCGCCACCGTCGCCACGGGGCAGTAATGAGCACGCCGGGCGCAGCCGGGCCAGGTGCCCCGTTCCCTCAGTGGGTCGTGACCAGCCAGCCCGGCCACAAGGTCTCCAAGATCACCAGCGCCGCCGCCAAGGCGGTCTATGAGGCGACCAACTTCCCGTGGACCTCGTATTGGTTCACCGGCCAGAAGGCGGCCGAGAACTTCGCTGTGTCCAAGTGGGGGAACGCCACTGAGACACCGATCCTCAACAACGCGGCGAACGCGGCCACCGACACGACCGTCTCGACGGCCAGCGCGGTAGTGAGCGACGCGGCGGCCGTGACGGACTTCCTAGGCAAGCTCAGCAGCCCGAACACGTGGATCCGGGTGGCCAAGATTCTTGTGGGCGGCGCATTGCTGATCATCGGGCTGGCCCACGCAACCGGGGCCGATAACACCGTAGCCAGCGTGGCCCGCAAGGTTCCGCTGCCCGTATAGGAGAGACGATGGACGAGCTGGACGAGCTGTTCCCCCCGCGGCCGGGCGGGCTGGTCGACACCGCGCGCAAGCAGGCCGCCGCGGCGGCTCCCGCCGATGAGGCGGGCGAGGACTTCGACGGGTCCAGGTACAACCCGGTCAAGGTGCAGGTGCGCGTGCCTGAGATCGCGTCGGCGGGAACCGTGGTCGTGTCGACGGGCGGCACCGCGGTACAGCGCATCATCGGCACCGACGGGGAGCGGGCCCGTACCATCCTGACCGCGCTCGATGAGGACGTGGTGGTCACGTTCTCCCGGGTGGCGGCCGATGATCCGCGCAACGCGGAGACCGCGGCGGGCAAGTCGGCGGGCGGCTACGTGCTCGCGTCGGGGCAGACGATCACCCTCGACACCGTGTCCGAGATCTTTGTAACGGCCACCAGCGACACCGCCGGCCGCGTCAGCTTCATCCGCCAGTCCTACAGCGCCTGACGGCCCCACGATGGCCCGTACGCTTCCCCTCAACAGGTCGGTCACTGGAACCCTCGACGGGTCCGGGGACGGTTCCAGCGCGCCGCTGGGGCCGTCTGCGGCCGGGGAAACGTGGTCGGTCACCATCATCAGCGTCAAGTGCTCCACCAACACCCACGAGGCGATCTGCAACGTTTACCTCGACGGCGCGCTAGTCGGTGGAACCTCGTGGGGCTCGACCGGGGACAGCGACACCGGGATCAGCCTCGTGATGGCCGTCGGCCAGACGCTCACGGCGCAGTGGACGGGAGGCGACAGCGGCGCCACCGGCACGCTTACCGCGATCGGCACGCGGACGGTGTGACGTGGCGTTCCGGCATGACGTAGCGGGCGGCAACGGGGCGCTCGTCGCCACCCAGATCCGCTCCCCCAACTACGATCCCGCCACCGGGACCGGCTGGACGATCAACAAAGACGGCTCGGCCGTCTTCTACTCGATCACGCTTCCTGACTTCCCCGCGGGCGTGAAGGTCACCTTTTCCTCCACCGAGCCCAGCTCCCCCGGCGTGGGCGACCTCTGGTACGACGTGTCAGACGGGCTCCTGCTCAATCAGTGGGACGGGACCGCGTGGGTGCCCTACCAGATCGGCACCGGGGCGATCGCAGACGGCGCCATCACCACGTCGCTGATCGCGGACAATGCGGTCACCACGGCGCTGATCGCGTCCGGGGCCGTCACAGAGACCGAGATCGCCGCGGGGACCATCACGGCGGCCCAGATCAACTCGGCGGCCGGAATCCTCGGCGGCATGATCGCCGACGGCACCATCACCGGGAGCAACATCGCTGCCGGGACGATTACCGCCGGGCTCCTGGCGGCCGGGATCGTCGTGGCCGGGATCGTCGACGCCACCACGATCAACGCGGCCACGTTCACCGGCTCGGTCTTCGAGGGGACCGACTTCATCATCAACACGGCCGGGGCGTTCTTCTACTCGCCGTCGATCGGCCCAGGCAACCTCGCGTTCTCGATCGCCGCGGCGGGCGGCACCGACCCGAACAGCGGCCAGACCTACGACAAGGGCATCTTCGCTGAGGGCGGCGACGGCAAGATCGGCATGGGGATCGCCACCGGGGGCACCCCCGTGCTGCAGCTCAACGCGGCCGGGCTCATCCACGACACGTCACCGGCCGTGATCTTCCCCCTGGCGACCAACGCGGGCTCCGCTAACGAGCTCCAATGGCTCGTCATGTCATCGGGCAAGGAATCCAGCCACGACGACGCGGCGATCCAGCTCGTCAGCGAGTCCGCCGACGCCACGATCGCGGCCAGGATCATCTTCGAGTTCGGGGGCGCGGTCGCGGCCACCCTGACCTCGACGGGCTTCACGGTCGAGAACTGGATCGCGATGGCGCTCGGCAACGGGTGGGCGAACGCGGGCAGCGGCTCAGTCACTGCCCAGTACCGGAAGGTCGCCAGCCCGCCCAACTCGGTCGAGATCATCGGGGAGATCAACGGGTCGGCGGCGACCAACGGCAAGTTCTTCCAGCTCCCCTCCGGGTACCGGCCCGCCTCCAGCCAGTTCATCCCCGCCGGGTCAACCACCCTCAGCCAGGCTCAGGTGTGGATCGGGTGCGACAGCTCAGGAAACCTCACCGTTGATGCGTCCGTGATCACCAACAAGTACTACTTCCACGGCTTCATAAGCCTCGACGCCTAGGAGAGACAATGGACCCCTCGACGTGGATTGCGCTTATAGCCGTCGTGGTCGCGGTGCTCGGCCCCCTCATAAGCTCGATAGCCGCGAATGCCCGCCGGGATGGCAAGCTAGATGCGGCTATAGAGCGGCTCACCGCGATTACCGTGGACCATGAGGCGCGGCTCCGCAAAGGCCATCTTTAGCGCGACGAGGCGTACTCGATAAGCGAGAGCATTTCGTAGACCTCGGCCGTCCCGTCGGTCCCGACCGGGGACGGGAACCGGGCGTCACGCTGACGGCGGCTACGGACCCCGGCCAGCGACAGCGACCCGAATATGCCCGCCTCGACGGCCTCCCGGAGCGTCGCGGTGCCTGCCACAGGTGCGGGCGATTCCGGCTGGTGACCTAGGGCGCCACACAGGTCAGGGCCGGTGTAAAGCTCCACGGCCGTCCCTGTGGCAGCTGTGTCACGCCGCCCCGGCATCCCGTACGGCAGCGGCGAGACGACCCCCGACAGGGCCAGCTCACGGGCCTCGGCCGCGGTCATCTTGACCGCCTGAGCCTCCCGCACGGTGTCGGTCACGACCTGAATCCGGCCGGGCTTCAACGAGGCGGGCGGCATCGGGAAATCGGGGGCCAGCATTTTCCACGCGGACGGTGAATAGCGGCCGAACGCCATCACCCCGATATTCTCGCGGGCGTCACCCGAACCGACGGCGCGGGTCGACAGGCGCTGACCAATGTAGATCAGGTTCGTAAGTACCTGGCGGCCCATAAACGAGGCGCTGTCGAGCGCGTCGAGCGCCGGGGAGCGGGCCGGGTCAGCTTTGGTCCTGACCTGCTTCCAGTAGGCACGCAGCGCCGCCGCGGTCGCGTTCATTTCCTCGAGCACGACAATCAGCCGGGGGCCCACCACCGCGTGAACCTGCCCCTCCCGGTCGGCCCCCGCGTAGGCCACCTCGTTGCGCCGGGCTACCTCGCGGCCGAGCCACAGCAGTGCCGCGTGGATCTCGGCCGGACGCCGGGCGACCGCGACGTTAGGCAGCCCGTCGGCCCACATGTGCGACAGCCACTTGATGTCGAGGACCAGGCCGATAGCGCCGTGGTGCAGCTGCTGGGCCAGCAGGGACCGCGCGGTGATGCTCTTGCCCGCCCCTGAGCCCATCGACAGGCCCACATGGGGAGAGTCGCCAGACAGGCTCGTCTTGACCACCGACCCGCGCTTCCCGGTGCCCCACACCAGCTCGTCGGGCTGCGCGGCCCGGATCGCGGGCATGGC